>Ga0209541_10017933_pt1 | contig 10298 bp, 7 predicted proteins | sample RifCSPlowO2_01_FD_184027 | JGI IMG/M metagenome (GOLD analysis project Ga0209541, IMG submission 184027) | Groundwater microbial communities from Rifle, Colorado - Rifle CSP2_plank lowO2_0.1 (SPAdes) (version 2) | ecosystem: Environmental > Aquatic > Deep subsurface > Groundwater | place: Rifle...
CCAATAAAAATGAGAAAAAAGAGATTCTTTATGATTATATTTCCAGTAATGACTTTATCCAAAGAGTTGAAGTTCTAACTGAATTCTTTCAAAACTTAAAATCTGATATTGATAAAGAAAAAGGTTTGCTGCTGCAGACCCGTCCGGCTTTTGGCGGAAATATTATGGCCACCATTATCTCTCCGGATTATCGGCCGCAAATGGCTACGGTCAGGCACAAGGTTTTTGCTGAATCTGTTTCGGATATGAAACGCAAAGGAAAAATTATCCGCGAGAATTTTGACAACGCATTACTTGCTAGCCACACCCAACTTCTGGATATTATAGATGAGATTGAGGCCACGGTTAATATGGCAGAAGCAGATATCATTGTTTCCGGAGGAAGAGGCATGCAGGCGCCGGAAAATTTTAAACTCATTAAAGATTTAGCCCAGGTTTTAGGCGCGGCAGTAGGCTCATCCCGCGCTGCAGTAGATAGCGGCTGGATGCCTTATTCGCATCAAGTAGGACAAACCGGCCGCACAGTCAGCCCAAAAATCTATATTGCATGCGGTATCTCCGGACAGATTCAACATTTAGTAGGAATGCAGTCGTCAAAAATTATCATCGCCATCAACAAAGACCCTGATGCGCCCATCTTTAAAGTAGCAAATTATGGCGTAGTCGGCGACCTTTTTCAAATCCTGCCTTTACTCACCAGAAAATTCCAGGAAGTCCTAAAGAAGTAATTCACGTAAATTTTCTCGACGGGTAAAATTTACATCTTTTAGCAATTATTTTATTCTAATTACATATATATGTTAAAGAATGTAAAGATTTTCCTTGACAAATTTGAGTTTACTATTTATAATTGAACCAATAAGTTAAGGAGAAACTTTATGGCAAACGGCACATTAATGACGATTGATGAATTAGCAGGATATCTTAAAGTTACACGTCGGACTATTTATGAATGGCTGAAAAACAATAAGATTCCCGCGCTGAAACTCGTTGGCCAGTGGCGGTTTAGAAAAGATAGAATTGATGCCTGGCTTGAGAAAGGAGCCCATTATGTATCTTAAGAAATTAGAACTCATTGGTTTTAAATCTTTCCTGGATAAGACCATCCTTCATTTTGAGCCGGGGATAACCGCCGTAGTTGGCCCGAATGGATGCGGAAAATCCAATATCTTTGATTCCATGCGCTGGGTATTAGGCGAACAGTCAGTAAAGGCACTGAGGGGCTCAGAGATGCAGGATGTGATTTTTAACGGCACTGATATTAAGGAACCCTTGAGCATGGCTGAGGTGAGTTTGACCTTTGATAACTCCCATAAATTTTTTAATGTGCCACAGGATGAAGTGACCGTTACCCGCAGGATTTTTCGTTCCAGCGAAAGCGAGTACCTCCTGAATAAGACCCAGGTCAGGCTAAAAGATATTTTAGATTTAATGATGGGTACCGGCATTGGCGCCGAGAGTTATTCTCTGGTAGAACAGGGCAAGATCGATTTAGTCTTAAGTTCCAGGCCCGAAGAGAGGCGTTTAGTCTTTGATGAGGCCTCCGGCATTACCAAGTATAAGGCGCAGAAAAAAGAGGCGCTTAGGAAATTAGAAGAGACAGAGCAGAATTTACTCCGGGTCAATGATATTATCACCGAGGTAAAACGCCAGATCGGCCATTTAGAGCGCCAGGCAAATAAGGCGCGTAGGTACAAAGAGGTATTTGAAGAGCTTAAAAGCAAAGAGATAAATTTATCCTCTTTACAAAAAACATTACTGGAGAAAGAAAAGAATGAAATTATCGATAATTTAAGCCAATTGCAATCTAAAGAAGCAGGCCTGCTGAGTATTATTGCCGAGCAGGAAGCAAAGATTAGCGGCAGAAAGGAAGAAATAGAAACGCTGGAAGATAATATTCTGCAGATCAAGAATGAGATATTGAACCTGGATAATCTGGCGATAAGAAATAAAGAGCACATCGGCTTAAATGAAGAAAGGCTTAAGGAATTAGAGGGCGCTAAAAACTATCTTCAAGCGCAGATGGAACAGGCAAAGAACAGGCTCGTATTAGATGAGGAAAAGTTAGGCAAAATACAAAACGAATATAACGGTATAAATAAAAATATTCAGGATAAGTCAGAAAGCCTAAAAGTTAAAGAAGCAGAACTCAGTAACCTCAGCCAGGCAATCAAGTCTTCATTAGAGAATATTGCGCAGGCCAAGAGAAAAATTTTAGACTTAGTGGCACAAATTGCCCACAGCAGGAATGAATTTAATGATGCCCAGGCAAAACAGCAGATTTCTGCTGCGCGCAAAAGAAGGCTGGAATTGGAAAAGGCGAAGGTAAAGGAAGAAAAGGCGCAGTCTGAAAATTATCTTAACTCTATCGCGCAGGAATTAAGTGCGTTGGAGAAAGACTTTCAGGATCTGGACCTAAAAATAACTAATTTAAAAAGCGAACTGGATAATGAGGGCTTGTCTTTAAATGCGCTGAATGCAGATTTGCAGAATTTAGCAGCCCGTAGCTTAACCTTAGAATCCCAAAAGGAATTCATCGAGAAATTAAAAACCAGATATGAAGGCATAGATGAATCTATGAATGCTACCATATTTTTAGATAAACTGCCTAAGGAGAAGTTAACCGGGTTGGTGGTAAAAATAAAATCTATTGATGAAAAGAGCCAGAAATTATCCGGCGAGGCAAAGCCCATTGAATTGGATATACAAAAAATAGATGAGAAAATAAGGGAATTAAGGTTGAGTATAGCGGATTTAACCCAGAAAAAAACAGCCAGACAAGGACGCATTCAAGAATTAAATAATTCTATCGGGCAATTACAGCAAGACTTGCGTAATCAAGAACTGGCCTTGGCGAATAAAAAAAGCCAGCATCAGACTAGCCAAGAACAATGCCATAAAATCAAAGAGGAACAAGACTTGGTGAACTTGGAATTAGAGGATACCGAAAAAGACCTATCTATATGGGATGAGCAGTTAGCCCGCCTTAAAATATCATTAGCGGAGTTAGAGAAAGAGCAAAAGACCAGCGAAGATTTAATCAATAGCGCACAAAATAATATTGCCCAGAACGCTAACCTCAAGGAAAGAACCCTGGTATTGATTACCCAGACTAGGACCGAGATAGAGGCATTGGTTAAGCGGGTGGCTTCAGATGAGGCCACCATAAAAATATGGGAAGATACTTTTCGGCAGGATAAAGAAGGCTTGTTAAATTTTGAAACACAACTTAAAGAAAATCTGGATAAAAAAGAGCTCTTACAGATTGAGATAAAAGATTTGGAGGATAAAACAGAAGAAGCAGGTAAGCTGGCTCAGGAAAAAGAGGGATTATTAAAAATAACTCAAGGTAAATATCAGGAAATCTCTCGGACTTCAAGTGATGTAATTCAAAGCCTAGAATTAGAAAAAAAAGAGCTGGATGCGATGAAAGACAAATTATATGAACTGCAGATGCAGAGTAAAGATGTAGAATTTAAGGCCACCAGTATAAGGAACAGAATTTTACAGATTTATAAAATAGATTTGGATACCCTGGAAGAACAGATTCTTAGCGCAGGAACGGATGAAAATAATTTGGCTCAAGACATACAAAGCTTAAAAGAAAAATTAGATTCTTATGGCAGCGTGAATCTGGTAGCGATTGAAGAATACGATGAATTAAAGAAACGTTATGATTTTCTCATCCAGCAGCAGAATGACCTTTTTTTAGGCAAAGAATCATTGCATGAGGCCATACTAAAAATTAACCGCACCACCAAAAAGATGTTTCTGGATACCTTCGAGCGCATCCGCGCAGAATTCCGGAATTACTTTAAATTGCTTTTTAACGGAGGAGATGCCCAGCTTTTCTTGATTGACGAGCAGGACCCCTTAGAATCCGGGATCGAGATCATCTGCCGGCCTCCGGGGAAAAAATTACAAAACGTGCTTTTACTTTCCGGAGGGGAAAAGGCGCTTTCGGCCATAGCGTTGATATTCGCCATATTTAAAGTCAAGCCATCGCCATTTTGCGTATTAGATGAGATAGACGCGGCATTAGATGAGGCAAACGTAGATAGATTCGGCAGGCTGCTGCAGGAATTCGCCAAAGGTTCTCAGTTTATTGTGATTACCCATAATAAAAGGACGATCAATAATGCTGATGTGATGTATGGAATCACCATGCAGGAATCCGGCGTTTCTAAGATTGTCTCGGTAAAATTTGCCAAGGAAGAGTTACCAGAGAATAATAAAGAACCCCTGGTTGCAGAACCGGTTTAATAATTAACAACAAGTGCTGTTTTTACCCTTGCTCTTGGCTTGATAAAGTGCTTTGTCAGAAGCCAAAATAAGCTGGGAAGGCGAAGAACCGTCTTTAGGAAAGGAAGACACTCCTAAACTGGCGGTTAATTGTTGGGAAGGTAAAATTTCTTTGTGGCTAAAGGGATGTTTCAGGATACGCTCTCTTAAGCGCTCGGCAATTACAAATGTTTCGTTTTTATCTGTCTGTGGCAGTATTATCGTAAATTCCTCCCCGCCATAACGGCAGACATAATCCATTTTCCGCGACTGATTTTTAAGAATCACCGCCAATTCCTTTAAAATGTTATCTCCTGCCTGATGGCCCAGCGCGTCATTATAAACCTTAAAGTCATCAATATCTAACATGATCAGGCTTAAAGGCAAAGAGCCAGCTTTGGCTTTCTCAATTTCTACCTGTAGGATGTATTGAAAATAACCGTGATTCCAGAGTTCGGTGAGCGAATCGGAGTGCGCGCGCATCACTGTTCTTTCGTAAAGTTGCGAATTTTCTATAGCCAGGCCTGCCTGGTTAGCCAGCATGATTAACATTCTGATATCATCCTTAGTAATGGGTTCTTTGGTAATAAAGTTATCCGCTAAGATTAATCCGTTTACTTTATCTTTTGCTTTTAAAGGCACGACAATCAGTTCATCGGTCTTCAGTATTTGGAGCACCGGGTCATGGGCGTAATTTTGGATAGTTTCTCCGGTTAAATGTAAAGGCATTCCATCCAATACACCTAAGGCAAGTATTCCTCCGCTTTGCTCTCGTAGAGGAATTTTTAGCCGTTTTATTTGTGGGTTAAAGCCGGATTCAGTAACATCATTAGCGCTACCGGATATTTTATAGGCATTGATCAGGTCTTCCAGGTCCATTTTATCGGCTTCAATCTGCGACCAGATGCGATTGGCTTCTTCTCCGGTTTCCGGTCCAATACCCATTTTTCCTTCAATCAGGCCGTCTTTTTCATTGACTAAAAAGAGCAGGGCCCGGTTAAAACCCAGTCCGATATGCGCGGTCACTCCGGTAAGGATGATGTATAAAATCTCGTCTAATTTCAGGGTGGTGCGCATGGCATTGGAGATCTCATAGAGTATGCCCAATTCCATCTTAGTGCGCTCCAACTCTTCCTTAGTCTTGGTTATCTCTTCCATTTATGCCGTTTTAACAAACTCCATAACTTGTGGTTTCACTAAAGATATCATATTTTAAAGCCCCTGTCAACCCCCTTAGAAATGCCAGTTTTTAATCAGAGGATTGCTTATTTAAACAGCCAGTAATAATTTTATTTTCTGGAAGGACATATTATAAAAAGAGGGAAGGAAAACTCCTTCCCTCTTTTTTTCTGAGAGTAGATAAAAATAGTGAGGTTATAACGGCGTAAGTACTCCACCTGTAGTAGCAGTATAAGTAGTATCGCCGGTTGTGCCTACGGTTTGAGGTGCTGCCACAAATGTGTAACCAGTAGAAGCCATTGTACACCTGTAAAGATAGCCTTGTAATGTTGTTGTTTGTCCACCTGCACCTGCACAGTAGCTACCAATGGAAGTCATATATTGTCCTAACTGAACTGTGGTAGCTGGATACAGACCGCTATTTGTAATGGAGTATGTTTCTGCTGAAGTAGATATACTGCGTAGAGTAGATTTTGCTGCTGCAGTATTAGCCGTTCTTCTCGCACTTAACAAATTAGGTATAGCGATTGCTGCCAATAAGGCAATGATGGCTACGACGATCATAATTTCTACGAGCGTAAAACCTTTTCTCATTTTGTATTTACCCCCTTCCTAAGGTAAGATTGACTTTTGCGCTCTTTCTGCCTCTTTTTTAATTTATAAATTATAGCTGCTTGAGTAGCCACATTCGGCATAACTCTTAATTTTATACCACCTCCTTTCACGTTTGTCAATAAATAATGAGAGAAAGCGGTATTTGATTATAATTAAAATTTTCCTGTTAGATTACTCCTACTTTTACGTCTATTAAAGTAGAAAGGAGGGATTTTTTGTTTGACAGATAAATATTACTAAGATATAATTATGGTCTAAAATTAAAAACACCCGGTCCTATTAGATGGACCGGTGTTCATTAGTATGAAGGAGGGTATCATGGTTTTGGAAAAAAAGACGAGCGTGAAGGAAGGCGCGCACGATATTTCTGAACGCCAGAAGGCCTTGGAACTGGCGCTTGCTCAGATAGAAAAACAGTTTGGCAAAGGTTCCATTATGAAGTTGGGCGGTCAGATTAAGGCGGATGTAGAGGCAATTCCTACGGGCGCGCTTACTTTGGATGTAGCCTTAGGTATTGGAGGCCTGCCGCGGGGCAGGGTGATTGAAATATTCGGGCCTGAGGCATCTGGTAAAACCACGCTTACCTTAAGCGTGATCAAGGAGATTCAGAAAAAAGGCGGGGTGGCTGCTTTTATTGACGCGGAACACGCCTTTGATTCCACCTATGCTAAAATTATCGGAGTCAACCTCGATGATTTATTTATCTCTCAGCCGGATACCGGTGAGCAGGCATTGGAGATTACTGAGACACTGGTGCGTTCAAATGCCGTAGATTTAATTGTGATTGATTCTGTAGCCGCGCTTACTCCGCGCGCAGAAATAGAAGGCGAGATGGGGGATGCGCATATGGGTTTACAGGCACGGCTGATGTCGCAGGCGTTGCGTAAACTCACTGCCGCTATAAGCAAGTCGCGCACCTGCGTGATTTTTATCAATCAGCTCAGAGAAAAAATCGGGGTAATGTTTGGTTCGCCTGAAACCACTACCGGCGGCCGGGCTTTGAAATTTTATTCTTCAGTAAGGCTGGATTTAAGAAGAATCGTTTCCCTAAAATCCGGTGATCTGGTTATCGGCGGAAGGGTAAGGGCGCGGGTAGTGAAGAATAAAATTGCCCCGCCGTTTCGCGAGGCAGAATTTGAGATATTGCACGCTGAAGGCATTGCCAAGGCTGCCAGTATCATAGATGCCGCGATTAATTTAGAGATTATCGAAAAGTCCGGGACCTGGTTGTCTTTTCAAAATGAGAAACTTGGCCAGGGCAGGGACCAGGCCATAAAATTATTAAAAGAAAAACCTAAAATTCAAGACGATATAGAAAAAGAAGTCCGTAAAAAAATTAGTCTGGGATGAAAAGAAAAATAATATTTTTCGGGTTAGCGTTGGTTATAGGTTTAATCGTGGGCCTTCTGGTGGCGGCCAGGTTAGATTTTTCTCCCGTAGTGCAAAGCCAGGGTGAAAGACAAGATACATCGCCATCTTTTGAAGGATTCAGGATGGAGGATGCAGTAATTAATGTCGCCAACACTACCGGTAAAGCAGTAGTCTCCATTAGCACAGAACATACCGCTAAAATGAGAGGCGGAAGGCAATTTTATTTTGGTTCACCTTTTGGCCAAGAATCGCCGTTCGGGGAAGACGAGTCTTTTCACCGGTTCTTCAATGACTTCTTTAGCCAAATGCCTGATCAAGAATATAAGCAGACGGGATTGGGCTCAGGCGTAATTATTAATGCCGAAGGTTATATTTTAACCAATGAGCATGTAGTCAGCGACGCGGATAAAATCACCGTAACTTTATCTGACGGCAGGGAGTTTAAGGGAGAGATAAAAGGCGAAGATTCCCGTTCAGACTTAGCCATTATCAAGATAAATGCGCGTAATCTTCCGTTGGCCAATTTGGGTGATTCCGATAATTTAAAGATCGGCCAGTGGGTCGTGGCCATCGGAAATCCCTTTGGTTTTGCCTTGCAAAACCCAGAGCCCACGGTAACCGCAGGCGTGATTAGCGCACTACATCGTTCCCTGGGCAGGACAGTTTCCCGCGAGCGGGATTATAATGACCTTATTCAGACTGATGCGGCGATTAACCCGGGAAATTCCGGCGGGCCTTTGGTTAACCTTAAAGGCGAGATAGTGGGTATCAATGTGGCGATATTCTCTACCAGCGGCGGTTATCAGGGCGTGGGTTTTGCCATTCCCGTTAATAGTGCCAAGAGGATTATTTCCCGGCTGATTGAAGGCAAAAAAATACTTTATGGCTGGCTGGGTGTTACCGTGCAGGATTTAAATGAGGATTTAGTAAAATATTTTGGGCTCTTAGATCAAAACGGCGTGTTGGTTTCCAAGATTTTAGAAAATAGCCCGGCGCAAAAGGCAGGGATAAAAGAAAGCGATGTAATTAAGCAATTTGATAATAAGTCCGTTAATAATGTCAGGGAATTATTGAGTTCGGTGGCTAAAATTGAAGTAGGCCGTAAAGTAAAAGTAAACATCATCCGCGAGAAAAAAGAGTTAACCCTGGAAGTAGAAATCGGTGAAAGGCCGCAGGAAATCGAAGAGGCGGCTCAGGGAGTAAGCGGGGCATGGCGCGGATTAGAGGTGCAGGATTTAGATTCTGATATTGCCCGGCGTTTCAGGATTGAAGAGAAAAAAGGGGTAGTGGTAATTGATGTTGCGCCGAATAGCTTAAGCGATGAGGCAGGTTTAATTCCCGGCGATATTATCTTAGAAATAAATAAACAGCCAGCACAAAGTACCTCTGATTACAAAAAAATAATTAAGGATTTAAAAGGCGATGCCCTGATAAAGACATCGCGCGGATATTTTTTGCTGAAAAACCAATAAATGCAAGATGATTTACAGAAGGCCAGGAATTACGCCTTTTTACTGCTGAAATTCAGGCCGCGCAGCGAAAAAGAAATCTTTGCGCGCCTGGAAAAGAAAAAATTTGCTCCTGAGATAATAAAAGAGACCGTCGCATTTCTAAAAGAGAAAAAATTTATAGATGACGCGTATTTTACCCAGGTCTGGATTGAATCGCGCCTAAAAAAACCTTTAGGCTTTAGAAGGCTAAGGCAGGAACTAAAAATAAAAGGTATTATCAGTGAACTGATAGACAGCCAGATTGAAGAAACCAAGAAAAATTATTGCGAAGAAGAGATAGTCAGCAAAATTGTCCGAGAGAGAGTGGGTAGGTTAAAAAGGCTTGAGCCCCAAAAACTAAAAAGACGGCTTTTTGCATACCTTTTACGCCGCGGTTTCTCTCCGCAAGTAATAACCGATGCCATAAATCAAATCAAAATATAAGCTCTATTGATGCGCGCAGATATCTTAAGGGAAAAATTTCTGGATTTTTTTAAAAACAAAGGCCATAGGGTTATAGAAAGCGATTCTTTAGTGCCTAAGGAAGACCCCACAGTATTGTTTACGCCTGCGGGAATGAATCAGTTTAAAAAAGAATTCTTAGGTTTTTCTTCCGGTTCAAGGCGCGCTGCAACTAGCCAGCGGTGCCTGCGCACTGATGATTTAGACAAGGTCGGCAAGACCCCCAGCCACCACACTTTCTTTGAGATGCTGGGAAATTTTTCCTTCGGAGATTATTTTAAAGAGGAAGCTATTGTTTGGGCCTGGGAATTTTTAACTAAAGATTTAAAAATTAAAAAAGAAAAACTTTCCGTCTCCGTATATAAAGATGACTTAGAGGCCTATAAGATATGGAAGGATAAAATAAAAATCCCGGAAAATAGAATCTTAAAATTAGGGGATAAGGAAAATTTCTGGCCGGCCGAGGCACGGGAAAAAGGCCCAAACGGGCCTTGCGGCCCCTGTTCGGAAATATTTTTTAACCATAAAAAAGGCCAAGTTGAAATCTGGAATCTGGTCTTTACTCAATTTAACCGAAAAGAGGGGGCAAGATTAGAGCCCCTGCCTAAGAAAAATATAGATACGGGTATGGGTTTAGAGAGATTGACAGCAGTAATGCAGGGTGTGTATAGTAATTTTGAGACAGATTTATTTGCGCCGATAATAAAAGAAATTATTTCAGAAGTAAATAAATCGCCGCGTTTGGAATTGGTCTATACTGTTGCTGATCACATCCGCGCTATAGTCTTTGCCATTTATGACGGGGTTTTACCGGCAAATGAAGGCCGGGGTTATGTAGTGAGAAAATTAATCCGTAAAAGCAGGATGCATTTGTGGGCGCTAGGAATAAAGAAGCCTTAT
>Ga0209541_10017934_pt1 | contig 10297 bp, 11 predicted proteins | sample RifCSPlowO2_01_FD_184027 | JGI IMG/M metagenome (GOLD analysis project Ga0209541, IMG submission 184027) | Groundwater microbial communities from Rifle, Colorado - Rifle CSP2_plank lowO2_0.1 (SPAdes) (version 2) | ecosystem: Environmental > Aquatic > Deep subsurface > Groundwater | place...
AGAAAATCAAAAAAGGGATATACAGATATGATCCTAAAAATATAAATATTAGAGAATTAGATGATTTTAGCCCTGCCCTAAAAGAAGCTATATTTAAGAAGGATGGTTACAAATGTGTTCTTTGTGGGAGAGGACAAAAAGAAGGTTTTGAATTACACGTAGACCATATAAAACCTAAGGATTTTGGAGGAGGAGCAACTCTTGAAAATGGTCAAACACTTTGCAGTCAGCATAATTTTCTTAAGAAAAACTTTAAACAAACAGAAACTGGAAAAAGGTTTTTCATTCGCTTGTATGAATTGGCTAAAAAAGAAAATAATCAACCATTACTTCAGTTTTGCGCTGAAATCTTAGAAGTTTTTGAGAAGAATAATATTAATGACCATATTGTATGGAAGAGGTGATTTTAGAATGAGAGAAAATGTGTATATTGAAGTTGAAGAAATTGAGACTTTGTATAAAGAACATTGCAAAGAGATTGGTGTCAAATTTTCAAAAAGAGGATTTGCAAGGTTCTTGGTATTTTTAAAAATAGATTTCTTTGATTGGGTGAAAGGCAATCTGAGATATTTTGACCAAGAGTGAATATCATTCAAAGGTTAAGCAACATATTCCTAAAGGCAACTGGAAGTTTAATGGTGTAACTCCTGCGGGTGTTATTTGGAATATGCTACAAAGGTACACAAAACAAGGAGATTTGGTTGTTGATCCTATGTGCGGTAGTGGAACAACAATAGATGTATGCAAAGAAGAAGGCAGGAAAGTTATTGGCTATGACGTTGCACCAACAAGACCAGACATAATACAAAATGATGCAAGAAAAATACCATTAAAGAGTAATTCAGTTGATATGGTTTTTATTGATTCGCCATATGGAGATAATGTAAAGTATTCTGACCAACCAGATTGCATTGGTAAAATATCTGCTGAAAAAGAAGAATTTTACCAGGAATTAGAAAAAGTAGCTAAAGAAATTCATAGAATTTTGAAAAATGGCAAGGTTGTTGGTTGGGTTATTGGAGACCTTTGGCGCAGCAATTCTGGATTTGTTCCTGTTGGCATAAAAATTTATCAAATGCTTGAGAATCATTTTGAGCCTGTTGATGTTATTTGTCTTGTTCGTAGACATCAAACTTCAAATACACTGATTTGGAAACAAAGAGCAATTCAACACAATTTTTACTTAAGAGGTTTCAAATATCTGTTTATAATGAGAAAAAGTTGAAATGCTGATAAAAATGCTTTCTTACTTCTTAGAAAATCCAATCACAATACTTACTGCAATTTTGGTGATTATTACAGATTAAATGAGAAATTCTTATTATAGTAAAGGCAACAAATAATTGAGCATAATTATTGCCTTTACTTGTCAAAAATCCAAAAGATTTTTGAGCATGCTCAGAAATCGCAACTATATGGATACACTTTTGCGATTTCTGACATATTACGAACGGACAACTAATGCTCAATTGATATTGTCCGTGAGTATATATACTATTTAATTTACAAGATTGGAGATCTAACCAAATGAGAAATTTTTAGTTATAGCAAATCACATTAATAATCGGAACTTTGTTCCTAACACAATGTGATTTGCTTATTAGGAAACAACCTTACAATTACTTCAAACATACGAAAATTAAGGTTATTTCCTATAAATTTCCAATAAAACTGCCGCTTAGTTGGTGCTGCTTTATAGCCAGTTATTCCGTTGTCGTAAACCCATACCCTTTTAGCGAAGAATCGCCCTGGAATAACCTCTTTTTATTTGCTTTTAACTCAGAATTAACAATCTTGCCAATAAAAATAGTATGGTCGCCTGTGTCTATCTGGTTTATGGCTTCGCATTCATGGTACGCTATAGCTTCTTTTATCCTTGGGCAGTCTATTTTTTCTGCCTCTTCTTTTGTTAAGCCAGCCTCTTTGAATTTATCAATATGCTCGCCTGATCTTGTCCCGCAGAACAATGCCTGCTTTTTCAGCTCATATGGTATAAAATTAATAACAAAAACTTTTGAATCAGAAATTAATTTATGGCTGAACCTTGTTTTCCCTATTGATATAGCGTACAATTCGGGATTAAAAGAAGCTGGCATGTGCCATGCTAATGTGATTATGTCGTCTTTAACCTGCTTTCTGCCCATTATCTCTATATCTGCCCTTGAGCTTACAAGTATCACCTGCCTTGGATTGTTTATTGATGGCATTTTATATGACTAAAATTTTCCCCAGTGAATAACATCCTGCCTTTTTTCCCTTGCTTCTGGCTCTTCTTTAGGATAGCCTAATGACACTAAGCTAATTAGTTTATAGCCTTCCGGGACATTAAGCAGTTTGGTTATGTCTCCACAATAATCTTTTTTGTCTCCTGCAACCCAGCATGAGCCAATGCCAAAGGAATGTGCAGCCAATAATATGTATGTTGTTGCATTGCAGCCATCCTCAAGATAGTACCTTGTGTCCTGACAAAATACTGCTATGCATGCAGAAGCATCCCTGATGAAGCTGCCGTTTTTTCCAGTTATATCGCTGATTTTTTCTCTTGTTTCTTTTTCTGTAACAACAATAAATTCCCATGGCTGTGTATTCCTGGCAGTAGGGGCAAACCTTGCGCAATCTACAATCTCTTTTAGAACTTCTTTTGGTATCTCTTTTTCTGCGTATTCCCTTACGGATATTCTTTTCTTAAGGCAATCAATTGCATTCATATTTATCACCTTTTATTTTGTAATGAACAAGCATATATAAAATTTCCTATACACTACTAATTTTTATCACAGAAATAAATCAAATCTTTTTCTTCTTCTATTATTTCCTTTGGTTTAAATATTTTATTGATTAATAATTCTATTTCCTTTATTTTGGATGATTTTTTTAATGCTGAAAGAATAAATCTGTTTTTTCCTACTCTCTTTATTTCTCTTAACCCTTTTTCTATGTCATGGAAATTATGCATTGCTGTTATTGATATAACTATATCAAAAGCATTGTCTTTGAATGGAATGTGCTCTGCCTCTGCATTAACATATTGTATTTCTTCTCTTTTTCTTGCCCTTTCAAGCAGCTTTATTGCTGGGTCAAGCCCAACTTTCCTGCAATTCCATGGCTCTGTTGTCAGGCCTGTTCCAGAGGCAACATCCAGCAATAAATCAGTCGGTTTTGGCTCAAAATGTTTTTTTATCAGCTCTATCTTCTTTAACTGCTCTTCTTTGTGCAGCTCTTCATAGCCTTCTGATATTTTATCATAATAGGTCATTTTGATTGTTAACTGATCTAAAGGCGAACCGCCTATCTCTTCAAATCCTTGAATTTCACAGAATGCTGCTCGCCTGCAGTTCCCCAGTTGTCCAGCGCAGTTTCATGGATTACAACAGTCACTGCCTGCGCAGGTATCCCAATTTCCGCAAAGACATTTGTTATCTTCTTTATTATTTCAGGCTTTTTTTCCTTGTCTATAGGCCATGATTCAATTGTTACTATTGGCATAAAACCACCTCAGAAAGAAAGAAATTTGTAAAGCTTATTAATGTTATGGTGTTAAGTTTGTGTGTTATGCTATCTTTATATATCTAGCCATTTACTTTTTATTTCTTTCTTAACGTAGCCTTACCACGTTCACATTCAATTTGTATCAGTCCGCATTTTGTTCGCTATCCCAACTTTGAAGCAGGCGAACAAAATGCCGATGCATTTTTTGAGGCTCCAAAATTTTGCGATAAAAACAATTATGAAAGCAAAATTTTGGAGTTAAAGAATTGTTTTTTACTGATTTTTGTTTTGCTGGTTTTTTCCAAGAATTAATCCGTCCTGCTGATTATTATCAACATTTAAATAATCTAATATTTTTCATGTGTATTATGAAAGATGAAATCATAAGTGAATTAAAAAAACTAACCAAACATAACTATATTGAATTAACAGAAAGGTGCAACACAGCAATATTCGCAGCTTTGTACTGCGCAAGAAAGCTTGCTCTTGATGACAAGCATAACATAACAAAAAAAGCAATAATAATTCCTGACCAGGGCGGCTGGTTAACTTATGAAAAATATCCTAAGATGCTTGAGTTAGAGGCAAAGAAAGTTAAAACAGAGCATGGCATAATTGATTTAAAAGAGCTTAAGGAAATATCAAAGAATGCCTGCGCATTTATTTACTCTAATCCAGCAGGCTATTTTGCTGAGCAGCCGATAAAGGATATCTACAAAATTTGCAAAGAAAATAACTGCCTTGTCATAATGGACGTGACAGGATGCATTGGCGATGCTAAGTTATGCGATGGAGATTATGCTGATTTTACCGTATGCAGCTTTGGCAGATGGAAGCCCATAAACCTTGGCTATGGCGGATTTGTTTCAACAGGTAAAAAAGAATATTTTGACAAGGCAAAAGAGATTTTCAACACAACATCTTTTGATGAGAAATATCTGCCATTGCTTGATGAAAAACTTAAAGAATTGAGCAAAAGGCTAGATTTTTTATATAAAAAAGCAGATAAGGTGAAAAATGATTTGAAAGGATTTAGTATACTCCATAAAGACAAAAAAGGAATTAATGTTGTTGTAAAATTCAGCAATAATGGTGAAAAAGAAAAGATTATAAACTATTGCAAAACAAATAATCTGGAATATACATTATGCCCGAGGTATATACGAGTAATGGATAAGGCAATAAGCATTGAGATAAAGAGATTAGGAGCTGAACAACATGTCACTAATTGAGCCAACATCAATGGAGCAATGCGCTTATTTCACCAGAAGAATAATAGGCTCTGGCGAGGTTATGGCTTGGGTTTTCAAGAACAAGTGCCCTAAGTGCGATGAAGGCGTGATGGAAAAGCCTAAGGACAGTAAAGGAAAGATTAAGACAAGGGCAAAAGAGTATGTCTGCGCTAATTGCGGCTATGTGATGGACAAAAAGGAGAATGATGAGCAGCTTTTGGCTAACATAAAATATGGCTGCCCTTACTGCAAAAATCAGGGAGAAGTGCAAATACCCTTCAAGAGAAAAAAGATTGACGGCGTTGATGCATTAAGATTCCAGTGCCAGAAATGCAATGCTGATATTGATGTAATCAAAAAGATGAAGAATAAGAAGGACAGTTAGCCAAACAGAAGGTGAGTAAATTCAAAAAACAGAAAATTATTGTAACAAGCGCATTGCCTTATGCAAACGGCCCTATTCATGTGGGCCACTTAGTTGAATACATCCAGACAGACATATTTGTAAGATTTCTTAAGCTGACAGGCAAAGATGCTGTCTATTTATGCGCAGATGACACTCATGGAACACCTATAGAGATAAAGGCAAAGCAGGAAGGCGTTAAGCCAGAGGAGTTTATTGCGAGATGGCATAAAGAGCACACAAAGGACTTTGATGATTTTCTTATAAGGTTTGATAGCTATTACAGCACAAACAGCAAGGAGAACAAGTATTTCAGTGATTTGATTTTTGAAAGGCTGAATAAGAAAAATCTAATCTACAAAAAGAATGTTGAGATAACCTATTGCGAAAACTGCAAAAGAAGCCTGCCTGACAGGTTTGTAAAAGGAAAATGCCCTAAATGCAATGCTCCTGACCAGTATGGAGATGTCTGCGAAAAATGCAGCGCCACATACAAAACAACAGAGCTTATAGAGCCTTACTGCGTTGTCTGCAGAAAAAAGCCAATAAGAAAGAAGTCAGAGCATTATTTTTTCAAGCTGAGTGCTTTTTCTGACAAGCTAAAGAAATGGTTTGATAAAAACAAGAAATTGCAGAGCGAGATAAAAAATTACCTTTACAACTGGATTAAGCAGGGATTAGAGGAATGGGATATAACAAGGGACGGGCCTTATTTTGGGTTTAAGATTCCTGGAGAGAAAGACAAATATTATTATGTATGGCTTGATGCTCCAATTGGGTATATATCCAGTCTTGCAAACTATCTTGGCAGGGATGTTAAAAAAGCAGAGAAGGTATGGAACGATTCAGAAATAATACATTTTATAGGAAAAGACATCATTTATTTCCACTTCCTGTTCTGGCCTGCTGTGCTGTGGGGGGCTGGTTTTGAGATTCCTGATTACCTAGTTGTTCACGGGTTCTTGACTGTTAAAAAAGAAAAGATGAGCAAGAGCAGAGGCACTTTGCTGACAGCAAAAGAGTATCTTGAAAATAACAACCCAGAGCATTTAAGGTTTTATTATGCAAAAAACCTTAGCAGAAAGGTATCTGACATCAACCTCGATTTTGATGATTTAAAGGACAGCGTTAATAATGAGTTAGCTGCTAATATCGGGAATTTCTGCTTCAGGGTTTTGTCTTTTTTGGAGAAGAATTTTGATGGAAAAATAAAGGATATTGAGAAAGACACTAAATTAATTAACGAGATAAATAAAAAAATAAAGATAATTGAGAAAAACTATAGCGAAGTTAATTATAATATAGCTTTAAAGGAGATAATGAATATTGGCTCACTGGGCAACAAGTACTTCCAGGACAGCCAGCCATGGGCTCTTATAAAAGAGGATGGAAGCAGGGAAAACGCGCATAAAATTGTAGGATTATGCGCCAATATAGTAAAAAACCTCAGCATACTGCTAAGCCCAATACTGCCAAAATTCTCCTCTGAGCTGCAAAAACAGCTTAATCTGAATGTGCTGAAATGGGATGATATCAACTTTAAGCTGAAAAACCACAAGATAGGCAAAGTGGATATCCTTGTAAAACGGGTTGAAGAGAAAAAAGAGGAAAAAGAAAAATTCCCTTTGGACCTTAGAATTGCAGAAATAATCTCTGTTGAAGAGCACCCTGATGCAGACAAGCTGCTTATCATGAAAATAGATTTAGGAGCAGAAAAAAGGCAGATTGTTGCTGGCATTAAGAAATATTACAAAAAAGAGGAGCTTATAGGCAAAAGAATAGTTATTGTTGCGAACCTGAAATATGCAAAATTAAGAGGATATGAAAGCCAGGGCATGTTGCTGGCAGGCGATGACGGCAAAAATATTGGATTGCTGCATGCGGAAAAGTCAGAGCCAGGCAGCAGGGCTTATTTTGAAGGGCTTGAAAATGGCAGCAAGGAGATAAGCTTTGATGACTTCAAAAAAATAGAGATGGCTGCAAAGGGCAGAAAGGTTTTCTACAAAGGCAGGCAGCTGAAGACAGACAAAGAGGAGATAAGAGCAGAGAAAGTCTCAGACAGCGCAAGAATCTGTTAGTTCTAAATAATTTCTTAGCCCATATTCTTCAGAGCTTCGCAGGATTTTCTCAGGTAGTCATTTGAAATCTTTTCGCAGACAGAATAATCGCCTTTGTTTACAAAGTTCATGTAGCATGCGTCTTTTCTAGGCTCCGCGCTTATCTCCTCGCATAAAAGGCTGTTTGGAAGCAGCTCAGCAAGTTTTGTGTAGCAGCTGTCTATTGCCCTTTCATCGGATACGCTTTTGCAGAACCTTGCTGATTTTGTTGACTGCGCGATTTCTGCAAAGCAGTAGTTTATGAATGTCTGCTGGATTAAGCCACTACAAAGCCTTGACGCTTTTTCCTGGTCGGCAATGCTTATCTGCTTAATCCTCTCAATAGTTTCTGATGAGCTCATGCCGGAGAAATCCTCTGCATCCTTCTGGCAGTCTTCTGCGCATGATTTTTCTGACTCTGTTTTTTCGCATACAAGATTACCGCAGCACGGCTCTATCGGCTCGTTAACGCATTTTCCATCACTGAATAAGTCTTTGGTGCATTTATTATTATCATTGCAGTCTTTTTTGCATGGAGCGCAAGGCCCTCCGCAGTCAACGCCTTCCTCGCCCTGGTTTTTTATCCGGTCAGAGCATGTGGGGCATGGCTTGCAGGCGCCGCCGCAGTCAATGCCTTCCTCGTCACTGTCTTTAGCGCTGTTGAAGCAACTGTCTTTTGCAGGCCCAGAAACAGCAAATGTGTCGCTTGCAGAAGCAGCCTTGCCGCCGTATTCTGCGCGCACTTTCAGAATATAATTTCCTGGCTGCGCATTTTTCGGCAGGCTGATTTCGCTTTTTATTGACGCCCTTGTTTCAAGCGCAATTGTCTCTGTTTTTGATGATATCATTTTATTGCTGCTGTCTGTTACAATGTAGCTCAGCGCAACATCATATCTTTTTATTGCGCCAAGGCTCAGAAGCTCAACATTAAACTCAAGCTTCTCGTTCTGCATAATCTCATTATTCATTATGTTAACCTTCAGGTCAAGCAGCTGCCTTGGGGCCTTTGGCGCCTGATTAATAAAATATAAAGAAGCGCCGGCAATAATAAATCCCAGTGAGAGAAGCATAACAGCAACCAATGTTGTTTTTGAAAGGTGTATTGTGTGCCTTATCTCATGCCTGGCCTCGCTGAATGCCCTGTCAACCATCTCTCCTGTGTAGCCATATTTCAGCAGATGGCTTTTTATTGTCTCAAAGCTGAATCCCCTGCCAAGCTGCTCCTGTATGTAAGAAGAAAGGCTCTTTTTTTGCATAGAAAGCTATTTGACAGGCTTATATTTAAATTTGTTGTGATGTTAGGATTTTAAACAATGTTGTTGCATTGATTAGATGTATATGTTGTACCCATTTGTCAATTTATATCCAAATATGTTTGTTACACCAATTCAAATTTTATTTGTCTTTGAGGTAATCCACCGCATGCACATTCAAATTTGTATCAGTCCGCATTTTGTTCGCTATACCAACTGTATTGCAGGCGAACAAAATGCAGGCAAGACGCATAGGCTCCAAAGTTTTGCAAGATTGTTGGTTGCGGAAGCAAAACTTTGGAGTTAAGAAATTATTTTTTCTCTGGTTGCTATATTTGATACTGTCGATTTGATACTGTCAGGATATTTCTGAATATGTTGCTGAATAATGTCTATTCATGGCTTCATTTTATACATTATAAAGTATAAATAAAGTATTAATTTAGGCTAAATAAAGTATAAATAAACTCACCTTTCAATAGAAAACTTTATATATTTTGACTTAAAGTAGTATAAATATAGGCTAAATTAAGGTCAAAATGAGTATACAAATAAGAATAACTGTTAGCAGAGAGATAAATGAGCTTCTGGATAAGGTTGCTAAAAAATTGGGCAAGAAAAAATCAATGCTTGCCCGAGAGCTGATGGAGCAGAAGCTGTACGACCTTAACATAATGCAGAAGGAGCTTGAAAAAATTGGCAAAGAATAAGTTTAAGAATAAGTTTATTGGCATTGCCAGGAAATTTGGCAGGAAATCACAGATAACAATGTTTATACTAATAGGTTTGCTGTTAGTTGCAGGGATAGGCATTTATTTTTATGTCAGCACACAGCTCGAGAAAAAAGAGGTCGCTCCAGGCGTTAAAATTTCTGTTGAAAAAATCCCGACAGAGCTTCAGCCTGTTGCAAATTTTGTTGAAAGCTGCATAAAAAGCGTTGGCGTCAATGCATTAAGAAGAATAGGCCAAACAGGCGGATTCTATGAAATTGTAAACCAAAACCCGGCTAATCCTACAGAATCGTCGTCTGTTGAGCTTTCACAAGGCTCTGGGCTTAATGTTGCTTACTGGTACCATCTTAAAGACAGCAACAGATGCAGCGAAACGTGCATGTTCAGCCTTTCAAAGCCGAAGCTGCACAAAAGCCATGGGCAGCCTTCTATTGAAGATGAGCTTGGAAGATATGTTAATGAGCATCTTAATGAGTGCCTTGCTGATTTCCAGGCTTTCTCAGGAAAAGGAATGAAGATAACCCCATTGGGAAGCATAAGCGCTGATGCCTATATTTCAGATGGCTCTGCTGCTTTTGTTGTTGATTATCCGCTGAAGGTAGAAACAGAAGGGGTTGAAAAAACAGTTAATCAGTTTTATAGCGAAGTTCCAACTAAACTGAAGAAAATGTATGAGCTTGCTGATTATATAACATCTATTCAGGCATCAAACAGCTTTATTGAAAAAGATGTCCTGAACCTAATGACGGGCTTTTCAAGGGTTGATCCTGATAAGCTGCCTCCAAGGGCAGAGTTTGTTTTTGGCACAACAAGCAAAGTCAGGTGGAGAAAAAGCGAAGTGAAGCAAAATATAATGGATATGCTGGCAAGCTATATATCCTTGCTTCAGGTTTACGGCACAAGAAACTATAATGAGATAGTTGTTTACGACAACGAGCTTGGAAATGCGCTTTACAATGAAGGCATGCTTATTCCTTCTGACAGGCCTTTTTCTGAGCTTGAGGCAGGCTTTGACTACCTCGGATGGCAGCCTTATTTTGATTTATCGCCATGCAAAGGGGAGCTCTGCGAGCCAGAGTCAATGCCATTCCAG
>Ga0209541_10017939_pt1 | contig 10294 bp, 9 predicted proteins | sample RifCSPlowO2_01_FD_184027 | JGI IMG/M metagenome (GOLD analysis project Ga0209541, IMG submission 184027) | Groundwater microbial communities from Rifle, Colorado - Rifle CSP2_plank lowO2_0.1 (SPAdes) (version 2) | ecosystem: Environmental > Aquatic > Deep subsurface > Groundwater | place: Rifle...
CTGCCCTTGACATTGTTCAAGCAGGAAACTTACAATCAGATTTGCAATCAAGATTTAATGCATCAGGAGATTTATTAGTAAGAGATTCGGATGTAGCCAGGGTATCTAACAAGAACTTGATTGTTATTGGAACCGCATACCCTGAAATTACTAATTCTGTAATTTCTCAAATTATTGGTAAGGATTATGATATTATAGATGAAAAGGGCAATGAAGTTCAATTGAACTCAGGAGAATTTGTTATTGCAAGCTACGAAAATCCATGGCAAGAAGGAAAAATCGCGTTGCTAATTCTAGGTCATGATATTTCAGATACTGTTAATGCAGCTACTTACTTAAGAACTCAGCCAGTTCAGACTTCTGTGGGCTCAGTATTTGTGAGTAAATCAGTTGTGCCTACATGCACTGATTCTGATGGTGGACAGAATTATAATGTGAAAGGACAAGCAAGTGTGGAGGATATGGTTTTTTTAGATTCTTGTATCGGAGATAGTGCGGGCGTATATTTGCAAGAATATTACTGTGATAGTAATAACCTAATAACGTCAGAGACATATGGATGTCAAAACGGCTGTGTAGACGGAGCATGTGTAACTGATACTACAAAACCAAAACCAGCTTGCAAAGAAGGAGATTCTAACACATTAGAAATTCAAGAAGGTTCATCTGGAGAGATTCTTGGAATAAGAGTCGATGTTACGTCTGTAGATGAAACAAATCTTAAATTATCTGCAATCATTATGATCGCTAATCAGGAATTCTTTTATTTAACAAGCGATAATCCGTCTGCGACAATTGCTATTAACGGCCAAGCTTATACAATTGAATTAATTTCTGCTAGTGATACTTCCGCAACGATAAGAATAACTTGTGGAGCGAAAGAGCCGCCAATAACTTCTTGCAAAGATTCTGACGGGGGGAAAAATTATGATGTTAAGGGAATAACAACATACAAAAATGGTTATGGATCTGACATATGTGGTTATGATCTTAATCCTACCGCGTATACAAATAGGCAGGTGTTAGTAGAGGGTTTTTGTGATCCTGATTTTGTTGACATCTTAAATTCAGAGCAGTTTTCTTGTCCAAATGGCTGTTCTGATGGAGCCTGTGTAAAAAGAACTCCTGCTGTTTGTAAGTGGTTTAAGTTTTTGCCTTTCTGTAAATCTTGATTAAAAGGAATTTTTGATATTGGCACTTCAAACACAAAATATTTTAACCTAGATTTTATCAATTTGATATGGCATTAAAGGAAGAAGGGGCTGTAGAAAATCAGGGTAAAAAACTATATTCTTATGAGGTTCGTCGAGAAGGCGGAGAAGATGTTCTTTACATAAATTACCTAGGGGCTCCGTTTGTTCCGAGCTTGGCTGAATCTCCTGACGTTATGGAAAAAACGGTAGATGCCCTGACTGAAAATCCAAATGTTTCAAGGATTGTTTTTGTTCAGCAAAAAAACTATAATTATGACTTCAAGGAAACTGGTTTTCTATTGGAAATAGCTCAACTTTATGTTTATCTTGTCCAGCAAGAAAAAATTCTTTCAAGAGAGAAATTAACAATGGGACATGATGGATTTTTTCCAGGAAGGTATAATGAAATTTTTTCTTTCCTTTCTTTTCTTAAACGGGATCCTATTGCAGCCCACTTTGAATTAAAAAAAATTATTATCCAGGCAAGAATTGCTCTTGAAAAAATGCCTGCTTCTTACAGAACAGACCAGGCAGGATACATAAGCCTGCTTGAAAAAACCTTGATGCTTATGGAAAAAACAAGCCTTTTAAGAGAAGCCACTTCTTACATGAAAGATTACAGGAAAGAAAATAGAGAGATATACGAAAAACTTTTCAGGCCAGATGTAATCCCTAATTTTACTTTTACGCGACTCGTGAGTGATTTGCCGGAAGATGCAGAAATAGCAGATCAGTATGAAATATCCAGCGGAGACTATGATGTTTCACTTGTGACAATTCTTAGAAAAAGAGATGAGCCAAAGTTTATTTATCATCTTGTTCCTCCTGAAAATATTCTTGACGAAGACCAAGGCATGCTTCTTAATCTTGCGAGAAGCGTTTTGGTAGAGCACCAGCCAAAGGCAGAAGAGTTTACAGATACGGAAAGAACAAGGCAGGTTTTTTTTAATATCTCAAAAGATCTGTTACAGGATCTTGCTAAAAGCAAGAACATAGGTATTTCATATCAGGATTTGAATAAACTCGCAACAATTCTCGTAAGACACACAATTGGCTTTGGGCTAATAGAAGTTCTTTTGCAGGACAAGAAACTTCAAGATATTTCAATGAATGCTCCTGTTTCAATGATCCCTATTTTTGTGCGGCATGAATCTTTTGATGAATGCTTAACAAATATAATCCCAAGCCAGGAAGACATTGATTCTTGGGCGGCTAAATTTAGGCTGATTTCTGGAAGACCATTGGACGAAGCAAACCCCATACTTGACACACAGCTAGAAATGGGAAGTTCTTCAACGCTTGGCCGAGTCAGGGCAAGAATAGCAATTGTCCAAAGGCCGTTGAGCCCTGATGGATTGTCCTATGCGATAAGGCGTCATCGTGAGGAACCATGGACTTTGCCTTTGTTTGTCGAGAACAAGATGATAAACTCTCTCGCAGCAGGAGTTTTAAGTTTTTTGATTGATGGTTCTCGAACATTGCTCGTAGCGGGGACCAGGAGCAGTGGAAAAACAAGTCTGCTTGGAAGTTTGATGCTTGAAATAATTCCAAAATACAGAATTATTGTGATTGAAGACACAGCCGAGTTACCGATAGAGTCCTTAAGAAAATTAAAGTATGATATTTTGAGAATGAAAGTTCGAAGTGCGCTTTTAAAATCAACAGAAGTTTCTGCCGACGATGGAATAAGAACAAGTTTGCGTTTGGGAGACTCTAGTTTAATTATCGGAGAAGTAAGGAGTGTCGAAGCCCAAGCGCTTTATGAAGCAATGCGTATCGGCGCGTTAGCAAATGTTGTTGCAGGAACAATTCATGGCGCAAGTCCTTATGGGGTCTTTGACAGAGTTGTAAATGACCTTAAGGTTCCTGCGACGAGCTTCAAAGCAACAGACATAATTATTGTGGCAAACCCGATAAAATCTCCAGATGGTTTGCATTCATGGAAAAGAGTTGTCCAAATTTCCGAGGTTAGGAAGCATTGGAAAGTGGATCCTTTAGAAGAAAAAGGATTCGTGGATTTGTTTAAGTATAATGTTGAAACAGATCAATTAGAGCCAACAGAGGATTTGATTAACGGAGATTCTGAAGTAATCAAGGATGTTGCTTCTAATGTGAAGGGCTGGGCTGGAAATTGGGACGCTGTTTGGGATAATATTCTTTTAAGGGCAAAGATAAAAGAAGAGCTTGTTAATACTGCAAAAAGACTGAACAATTACAAGATTCTTGAGGCTGAGTTTAGTTCGAAGGCAAACCATGCTTTCCATAGAATCTCAGATGAAGTGCGCCAAGAAACTGGCTTGCCATTAAGCGAAAAAGTCTTTCCTCTTTGGCTTAAATGGTTCAATGATGAAATTAAAGAGATGAAAGTGTAAGATTTAAAAGAATAAACTCGCTTAATACATAATGCTAACATTTAATAATAAAATCCAAGTGGTTTTTGTTCTATTCATAGTGGTGGTTGTTGGTATAATAGTTTTTTTTCCTTTTAATAATCAAAGTGAACTCATTACGATTATTTTAAGCGTCGCTACCTTTTTGTTTGGAATTTTTGTAGCCTTCTCTATTAGCGATAGAAATAAACGAATGGAGAAAATAAGAACAAATGATTCTCATGAACGCTCAAACTTAGTAAATATATATAGTCTTTCAAAGACTCTGGGCAAAAAAATCTCAGAAAGAATAAGGAAAAAAATAGACGAATATCTCATGGCTACTTTGGATTATAAAATTTGGGATTTTTATAAAACTGAAAAAGAATTTAATGCTTTATTTGATTTAACTATGTCAATAAAAACAAAAAATAAACCTCAAATGGAAGAAATAATAGAAAGATTGGAAGATATCAGACTTTCAAGAGGAGAAACCGCAGAGGTAATTAATGAAAGACTATCTAAATTTGAGTGGGTAATTACGGTATTTTTATGTTTAGTTGCATTGATATGTCTAATTTTGATTAATCCCGGTACTTTAATTTCAATAATTCTTTTATCTGGACTTTCCGCTGCGGTAATTTTCTCGGTTTATTTCCTTTATAGCTTAGATAATTTATCTTGGAAAGAAGAAACCATAATCTTTGAGCCATATGCCCAAACATTTGAATCATTAGGCCTATTAAGATACTATCCCGAGGATTTGATAACATTTGGAAAAGTCAAAAAACACATGGGTAAAAAATACAGGTTAGGAGTATTTCCAAAGTCCTATCCAGATTTTTCAGGCAAGAAAATTAAAATAGTAAAAGGATAGATAGAAAATGGCGAGATACGATGTTTTCTACTTCTCTTATGGATCTAATCTTTATCCAGATATGATAGAAGCGATAATCGGTAGAAAGCCTAAGGGTTTTAAATATAAATTAAATGGTTATGAACTCTGCTTACAAAATTGGAATGAGATCCCAAAAAAAGCTAGAAAAGTACTCAAAAGATTTTGGGATAAAAACTTTAAATCTTATATTTTAGTGAAATCCCCTAAAAAATCTGTTAAGGGGATTATATGGAAAATTTCGAAAGAAGAGCATGAATTGATTGGGCAATGGGAGCTTCATGGTTTATGGTATACTCCTATAAATCTCAAAAGGAAAATAGGGAATAAAAACGTCATCTTAAAAACAGAAATATTCAAAGGTAAAAAAGCTGCTCCCGTAAAAAATAAAAAAGGTCACCCCCCTTTTCCTGTTAAGAAAGAAAAAATTCTTTATGTTGCAAACATAACACGAGAAGAGTATTTAAGCGAGAAAATAAAAGAATTAATTCTCAAAGATAATTAATCCCAAAATTTACTTAATAAATTTTGAATAGGTTGAAGAATTATTATGGGTCTGTAACATAATTGCAGCATATGTCATAAAAATGTAACAGATATTTTTCTAAAGATTTATTAATTGTTTTTCATTCTTTTCATCATATAAAAGAGAGTGAAATAGTAAATGCCAGAAGCCCAAAAAAAACAGGTTGAGGATATTCTTAATGAATATGGAAGCAAGATAGAATCGCGCATGGCCACATTTAATTCTGCAAATAAAAATCTTGGAGCAGATTACAGCCAGTCTTATATTAAATTCAAGGAAGAAATGGCTCCCGAGATTTCTCGCTACGAACGTTGGTGCAAAAGCCTTGGAAGCCTTATAAAACTGAAAATTTCTGTTGCAGACCAACAGAAGATTAAGAAACATCTTGATGTTGCTCATTTGGACTTAGAACCCTGGCAGCCCTTAACGTTAAGTGTTGTTTCATTTCTAAGCGTTTTTTTCATAGGACTGCTTCTTTCTCTGGCTGTTGTTTTAATTACGGGAAACTTAGGCTCATTTCCATTTTTGTTTTTCTTTCTTTGTGTTATTCTTTCCTTATTTGTTTTTTATTTTATGAAAGATTATCCTGCAAGGCTGGCAAACAAATGGCGTTTAAAAGCGTCTTCGCAGATGGTCCCTGCTATTTTGTATGTCGTTGTTTACATGAGACATACATCAAACCTAGAGAGAGCCGTAGCGTTTGCTTCAGAGCATTTGAGTTACCCTCTCGCTCTTGACTTCAAGAAAGTTTTCTACAATGTTCAAATAGGAAAGTTTTCGTCAATTAAAGAAAGTTTGGATAATTATTTAGAAACATGGAGAGATTACTCTATTGAGTTTATAGAAGCTTTCCATCTTATCGAAAGCAGCTTGTATGAACCAGATAATTCAAGGAGAATTCTGACTTTGGAAAAATCGTTGAAAGTTGTTCTTGATGGAGTTTATGACAAGATGTTGAAGTTTACACATGATGTTAAGAGCCCTTTAACAAATGTTTACATGCTTGGAGTTGTGCTGCCAACGCTAGGGCTTGCATTGCTTCCATTGGCAACGGCAATGCTTGGGGGTTTGTTAACATGGGTTCATGTTTTTGTGCTCTTTAATTTGGTAATCCCCTTTTTTGTGTTTTATTTAACCGATAAAATAATTTTTTTGAGGCCAGGGGGTTATGGGGAAACATCTTTGCTGGAGAAAAACCCTCTTTACTATAAATACAAAAGTAAAGCACCTTATCTTAATGCGTTTTTGGTCACTTTGCCATTTTTCATTCTTGGTCTTTTGCCATTGATTTTTCAATACACACCGTTACCAGAATTAATTGGTTTACAGAAAGACTATACTCTTTCTCAGTTAGGACTTGGATTTTTTGGTGATGGAAACTTTTTTGACTTCACAAACGATGCCGGTGGTGTTGCGGGGCCCTTTGGAATAGGTGCTTTGATACTAAGCATGTTTATTCCTCTTGGAATTGCGTTGTTTTTTTCTATATCTTTTGGGGAAAGAACAAAAGAGATGATTGTTGAAAGAGAAAGGACAAGACAGCTTGAAATGGAATTTAACAATTCTTTATTTCAATTAGGAAATAGAATAGGAAATGAAGTTCCTCCAGAAATAGCCTTTGGCAAAATTGCAGAGTCATCTAAAGGTTTGATGTCAGAAGATTTCTTTATGAGGGTTAATTACAATATAAGGCAAATGGGAATGAGTGTTGAAAAAGCTATTTTCGATTCAAATAAAGGAGCTATAATTTACTATCCTTCTGATTTGATAGCTACGAGCATGAGAATTCTTGTTGAATCAGCAAAAAAGGGGTTACAAGTTGCGGCAATAAGCATGATGAGCATTTCTGAATATGTAAGAAATATTCATAAGATAAACGCAAGGTTGAGAGACATGCTTGCAGAAGTTGTCTCCGATATGAAATCAAACATGTCTTTCCTTGCTCCTCTTCTTTCAGGAGTCGTTGTTGGTTTGGCAGCGATGATAACTGCTATTTTAACTAGACTAAACTTACCAGAACTTCAAGGAGAGACTGCGGCTGGTTTTGGAAATATTGGAACAGTTTTAGACATATTTGAAGTTGCAAAAATGATCCCCCCTTATTTCCTTCAGATTATTATAGGTATTTATCTGATTCAGATAGTTTTCATTTTAACAAGAGCATTGGTTACAATAAACTCTGGAGAAGACAAGCTTGAGAGAACAAACAAAACTGGTAAAAACCTTACAAAAAGCATAATGCTTTACTTTTTGACTTCATTAGCAGCTACATTGGCATTGTTTATTTTGACATCTATAGTGCTTGGAAATCTTGGCTGAAGAGTTAAGTTTATTAAATAAGAACTATTTTTTTAATTATGAATGATTTTTTAAACAAAAGTGGCAAATTTCTAAATAAAAAGGCAATGCAAATAGAGATTATTGGTTGGTGGTTAATTTCTTTAATTGTTCTTGTAATAATGATTTTGGGATTTATTATTCTCAAATCAAAAGGAATTGACGCTCTCGAGTATATAAAAAATTTGTTTAGGTTTAGATAATGGACAAGACTCTTAATAAAAAAGGAAGAATTGACTTAGATAAGCTACTTATTGCTATTTTAGTTTTTGCTGTTGTTGCGGTTGTTTTGGTTTTTATTTTTAGGGCAAATGTTCTTAGAAGTCTTGGAATTTTACCCTCTTTCTCGTCTTTTGATTCGGAATTTGTTTCACCTAACGAGGATGCAATAGAACAATGTATGGAGATTGGCAAGATAGGAGCGCCAGAAAAAGAAAGATGGTATAAATCAAAGGAGCAATACATCTATGTAAATGGACAAAAAACAAATTTATATCTTGATGATAATAAAAATATTAAACTTAAAAGACCTTTTTTTGGGAGTGATGTTATTGTCGGGGTTATTACTAACCTAGGTGTTATCCTTATTGAGGATAATTTCCTTAATGAAGAAAGTTCTGTTTATAAAAGGTATAAAGAAGAGCTTCCCCCAGTAAATGTTCTTAAATATTTGCTTGAAGCATATTATATCCCCGGGAATATCCTATGTAAGAAAAGGGAGACTTTGCTTTAAATGAAAACTAAAAAGGGTGAAATAACGGGTGAGGAAGTTGTTAAAATAGTCCTTGCAGTAATAGGAATATCCCTCCTCATAGGTCTTACAGTTCTGTTATATAATGGTTTTGGAAAAACAGAAACTAAACAGGCAAGTGCCACCCTTGAAAAGATTATTATTGAATCAGAAAAATTATCAGACGAAAGTCAGAAGCAAGATATAATTATAGAATCTCCAAATGAATGGTATTTGACAAGCACAGAATTAGGAAATAATTTTTGCGGCAATAATTTTTGCTTATGCTTATGCAAGGATAAGGAATGCAATGGGCAGACTGTTTGTAAGGCTACAGAAAAATTTATTTTATTGAGGAATGAAAAAGGGGGCGAAGTAAGAGTATTGGAGCAGAAAGCACCTTTTGGAGCAGAACTAACATACAAAGAAGGAACATTTTATCCTTTTAACGCAGAAGAAAATTTAAAAGTTACGCCATTATTTTATAGATTTAATAAAGATTATTCTCAAGAAGGCAGATGGGAGTGGAGTCCAGATTTAATAAACTGGATGAGCATTGAGGAAAATATTGTTAGAGGGGGGGTGTGGAACGGTAAAAAACCATCTTCGGCCAATGAAAATTTTATTAATGCTTTTAACAGTATTATTAAAGAATTCGCAGGAAATTTAAATATAAATTATGAGGAAAAAGGAAAGGAATTTTTAGGAAGAAGCGGCGTTAAAGAATCGAAAGCCGTTGTTATCTTTCAAGTAAAACAATGATAAAGAAGCATAATAAAAAGGGAGATCTAGAGGAATTAGTTAAAACAACGTTCTGGATTATATTTTTTGTTATCCTTCTGGCGGGTGTTTCTTACTTAATTAAAAATTTAACTGGAATTTAAAATTAAAATGAAAATAAAAAAAAATAAAGAAAGAGCAAGTTTTTTCGTTTATTCGTCTCTAATGAGCCGAACGAAAGCAGACATGAGCTCTAAGATGTTGGTTACTTTTATCCTTTTAATAGCCGGTTTTGTGCTTCCGTTTTTAAATATCCAAGGATTACCCAATGCCCCGCGCGCAACTGTCACGCCATCGCAACCAGTCTCTTTGAGCATTTTTTTAATTAATTCCCGATTAAATATATCTCCGCTTGCAATTACAGGTATATCTAGCGCTTTTTTTACCTTGCGTATAATCTCGTAATCCACGTTTCCGGAATACGCTTGGAGTTTAGTCCTTCCGTGAATAAATAATCCGCTAATTCCGGCATCCTGCGCATAGAGCGCAACCTCTTTTGCGTTAACCGAATCCTTATCCCAGCCCGAGCGTATCTTTACTGTAACCGGAACTTTGGAATTTTTTACCACAAGTTTAAGCAGCCTCTGAAGTTTCTTCGGTTCTTTTAACAAAGCAGCCCCCTCACCCCTACGCACTACTTTTTTTGCAGGGCAGGCGGCGTTAAAATCCAGAATATCAAACTTGTGATTCTTTAGCACATCCAAGGCCTTCAGGATAAACTGCTCCTCACACCCTAATATCTGCACCCCTAACGGCCTATCTTTAGGGTCTGTGGATAACATCTGAAGCGTCCGCCTGCTTTTATGGCCTACTGAACGGCTATTAAGCATTTCGATAAACGCCAACTCGCATCCAAACTTCCGGTTAAGCATCCTAAAGGGAAGGTCAGTAATGCCTGCCATAGGAGCAAGTATGAGATTAGATTTTAATTTTAGGTTTCCGATTTTTAGCATATTTTTGTGATTATCAGCTTTAAGCAGGCCTCTTGAACCCTTCTTTTACAAAACCTGCAATATTTTCCTGCTTCTTTTGATCTATGCTCTTAAAGGATAGGCCTAAGCGGAATTCGCTTTCACTGATAGGAAAGTTTGAACGCACCTCGGCGGTTACTGCTACCGGATCAGAAAACTTAACCACGCCGTCTTTTAAGGCAAATAAGGTAAAATCCCGGCCCATGCCGACGTCTTTGCCGGCAAAAAACTTGGTCCCTTTTTGCCTGACAATGATGCCGCCGGTTCTAATATGCTGGCCGCCGTAAACCTTTACCCCCAGGCGTTTACCCGGTCTGGTAGTATGCTGAGTGGTTGATCCCGCTGCTTTCTTGTGCGCCATGCTAGTACTATACCTCTAAATTTTCACGAATTCAAGCTATTTTCACGATCTTAATCCGGGTCAGCTGCTGTCTATGCCCCTGGCGCCAGCGGTATCTCGATTTGGCTTTAAACTTTAAAATCCTGATCTTTT
>Ga0209541_10017940_pt1 | contig 10294 bp, 11 predicted proteins | sample RifCSPlowO2_01_FD_184027 | JGI IMG/M metagenome (GOLD analysis project Ga0209541, IMG submission 184027) | Groundwater microbial communities from Rifle, Colorado - Rifle CSP2_plank lowO2_0.1 (SPAdes) (version 2) | ecosystem: Environmental > Aquatic > Deep subsurface > Groundwater | place...
AGCTCCGCAGGATATGCTCTCCGACCTGAGCGAAGCGAAGTGGAGGGGCATGTTCAGGCTCCGCATACGCACGAATAAGAGTTTCGCATCAACCCCGGTCCGCTCCTATCCGATATACTCCATCTCGTCGCTGATCTTCCCCTTGAGCCTGCGCAGCGCGGCTTGCTTGGTCACCTGCTCGAATTCCTTGGACTTCTTGATCATCTCCTCCTCGATCCGCATGATCTCCCGCTCCAATTCCTTGATGTTGATCCGCAGATGGAGGCTCTTGTCCAGTATCTTCAGCAGCTCCTTCGCGCCTTTCACCCCAAGATAGGTGGGATGATGGTATGTCTCCGCGAGCAGGCCGACCGCGGGCAGCTTCCTGCGCTTTCCCAGCCCGAGCAGCAGGCCGGACACCCCGACGATCGGGCCCACGACACCGTAGAGGCTGGTGTTCACCCCTGCCCTCTTGAACTCGCCGATGAGCTTTTTGGAGTTCCCGGTGCAATAGATGCGCGGCACCTTGGGGATGGCGGGAAGGCCGATGCCGCCGAGGGTCACTATCCTGCTGCATTGATGCTCCTGCGCGATATCCAGGACCTTCTCGGAGAACTCGTATGAGCTCTGCTCATCGACCGGCTGCACATCCCCGGCAAGGAGCAGCAGATCATTCCTCTTGTCGTTAAAGCGCTTGCAGTACATCTCGATGCTCGGCAGCTCCACCATGTTCTCTTCGTTCACGAACACCGCATGGGGGAAGGTGTATGAGAAGAACTCGCAGACCTTTTCCGCCTTCAGCTCCTCGATGATGAAGTCGACGACGATCTTCCCGACATTCCCGATGCCCGGCAGCCCTTCGATCAGCACCGGCCGGTTCAGCTTCACCGCCTTTCCATGCCGGGTTACCTTCCACATTCAGATCAGGCCCCTGCTCTGGTACATCTGCCCCTTCACCTTCCTTCGGTAGCCTGCGTACTTGTCTTCAGGGGAGTATTTTGGCGGGGCAACGGGAGCGGTCTCTGCGCAGCACCGCGCCCGGAACGAATATGAGCAGCATTCCGGACACCTCCGTATGCGCTTCATTCCTTCATCACCTCGACCGACCCGTTCTTTTTCTCCATCTCCTTCAGGATGGTATCGGTGACCTGTTGCATGAGCTTCTCCGTTGCCTTATATTCCGGGCCGTTCATCGCCGCCTTGTAGCGCCCCGCGCCCTCATAAGATATCCTGACCGCGCTGTTCAGCTGCACGGCCTTCTGCAGGGCCGCCTTGATGTCCTCCACACCTTCCGGCCCATATGACTGTATGATGAACCGCCGCTTGATCACGACCTCTGCCGGCTTCATCCGCACGGTGACCAATTCATCGACCGCCGACGCAACATCCTTGGGGAGCTGCAGCTTTGCCGCGCTGGCCTCGCCTTTCCCTATGGCCTGGAAGAGATGGTGCAGGCTCTTGTACTTCTTTGCTGCTGCAGCGACGATCATCTCCTCCAGCGCGCGCTTATCCTGCTTGAGCTGCACGGCGATCATCTCGACTATCTTCCTTGCCTTCAGCTCCATCTTGAGCTCTTCGCTCTTCTGCCGGCGCTCTGACTGGGTGACGCGCCGCAGGCTCAGGTCGATGTGCCCGCGCTCTGTGTTGACGCGGAGCACCTTGCACACCACTTTCTTCCCTTCCTTGACATGCTCCCGGATATTCCTGATCCTTCCCGGAGAAACCTCTGATATATGGATCATGCCGCCGCAACCGTACTCATCCAGATGGACAAAGACAGAATTCATCTGGATCTTGGTGATGGTACACAGGACCAGCTCATCTTCCTCGGGAAACTGCTGTTTCGTCGGCGGCGCCACCATTATTATTCCAGCACCTCAAGAATCTGTGCCTTCACCCTTGCCTTGCCTCCCGTCGGCTTTGCCAAAACCTTCTCGCATACCAAACATTTCACCGTCAATGATGCCTTCCCGAACATCACCTGCTCGTTCTTGCATTTTGGGCAGCGTATCTTGATGAATTTTGATTCTGGCTCTTTGATGATCATATGAACTCCACCCGTTTTGCGCGGCTGCCGCTTCCCTGCATATGCATCTTCTTGCATACCTTGCATTCATACCGCAGATCCGTCTTCTTTGATGTCTTCTTGCCGGACATCTTCCATTTTCCAATAGCCTTCCTTGAATATCTGCCGCGGTTCCCGGTCCCCCGGGCAAGCCCGCGCTTCCGCGCCCGATACTTCGATCCCCTGGTCAGCGGGGAGGCGTTTCTCTTCTTTGCGGCAGCGACCTTATGCTCGGTGTGCTTCTTGCAGAACGGGCAATATCTCCACTGGGATTTGGGTATTTTCATAGGGGGGAGGAGCAGCAGGGTCTTTATAAACGTTGTTGTTCCCCCGCCCTATACGCTCTTCATCTCTTCCGCCCTGCCTTTGCTGACCAATGCCTGGACGATCTCGCCGGGAAGGGCAGCGATGTCTTCCGGTTCATAAGGCCCAAAGGTCTCCAGGCCAGTGCCCAGGAACTGGGGAACAGCTTTGGTAAACCGCACGGTCCTGGTCTTTTCCGGCGCCGCTTCTGCCCCGGGCTGCTGCTCATGATCCTGCCTTGGGGAATACCGCATGACATTTCCCAGCACCTGCTCCCGGAAGCTGCTGAACAATGCGACGAGCCGGTCAAACAACGCTTTCTCTTGGAGGAGGAACGCGGCAGGATTGACTACTGTGCTGCCGATCCGTGCCTTGTTGGATGCCAGGGCGATGACCTTCTTCTCCCTCAGGTCGTACAAGCCGCTGATTAGGCGCTTGATGCTCTCCACCTGGTTCATCCCCTTCTTCTGCTCATCAAACGAGAAGAGATCCGGTGTACGCTGCTGCTTTGCCACCATCGCCTCTTTCTCCCAGAGGTACCTGCCGAGCTGCTCCAGGAAGTCCTGATCCAGCTTCTGCAGCTCCTTCTTCTCCTTTTCCCGGCGCTCGATCTCAAAGAGCGCCTCATAAGTGATCTGGATATCCCCCATCCTCCTTTGGGGAGGGACCTGTATATTTAAATATTGTTCTCATTTACCCCTGCCATGGCCACCCTCCAGTTCCAGGACCTGAAGTTCACCCGGCAGGATGGCCTTGTCCGGGCAGATTTCCTCCAATTCTTCCATTTTTACCTCTCTGCCGATGACCTGGCCAGGATTGGAGACTTTACCCTGGAGCAGCATGCGCTGCACTTCTCCGGCTCCCCACAGCGCGCGGAGCGCAGGCTGAACATACTCCTGTTTCAGGCCTTCCAGAACCTGCAGAGCAAGTACACCAAAAAGCCAGTCGTATACATCCACCGGCATTCCGGCATCCCGCTGATCGGCAGCGGCGCATTTGGCATCATCGACCGGGGGACCAATGTCATCGAGCTCAAGCCCATCACCGGCTGCAATCTCTACTGCATCTACTGTTCTGTTGACCAGACCAGGCGGGAAAAGGACTTTGTGGTGGAAAAAGACTACCTGGTGGAAGAGCTGCGGAAGGTGATCGCCTACAAAGGAATATCCAACTTGGAGATCCATATCGCCTCCCAGGGGGAGCCGACCTTCTACGCCCCGCTCGCAGAGCTGATCCGGGACATCGCCGCATTCCCTGAGGCCAAGGTCATCTCCATAGACACCAACGGCACCCTGCTCAGCAACGAGAAGGTCGATGAGCTGGTCGCCGCCGGGCTGACCAGGTTCAACCTGTCCATCAACGCCTTTACTGATGCGACCGCGCGCAGGATCGCAGGCACGCACTATAACATCGAACGGATCAAGGAGCTTGCCCGGTACATCCTGGAGCGGGCGAACCTTATCATCGCGCCGGTCTACCTTCCCGGCGTCAATGAGCAGGATATCGAGGAAATCATCTCCTTTTACCTCTCCCTTCCTGCAACCCGGTTCCAGAAAGATATCGGCATCCAGAACTTCCTTCCGTACCGCTACGGCGCAAACCCCATTGCCGGAGTTTCGCTGGAGGCTTTCTACGGCTTCCTCCGCCAATTAGAGGCAAAATACCCTGTCCGGCTCATCAAGACAGCTGACGATTACCAGATCACCAAGGCCCGGGAGCTTCCCAAGCCGTTCCGGAAGGGTGATGTCATCCAGGCAGAGATATTCTCTCCGGGCAGGTTTCGCTGGGAGCAGCTTGCTGTTGCACAAGGAAGAGTAATCTCTGTGCGGGGCGGTAAACCCGGTTCTGGTATGGCCCGGGTGAAAATCACGAGAAGCAAGCATAACATCTTCTTTGGCGTGCCTGCATAGGGATAATTCTGTATAGTGCATTAATGGGTATAAAAATACATAGAAGAAAGAAAATAAAAAAAAATAAAAGAAAAAAATTATTTACTCTGCGGACACTGCACTCACGGCGCTTACCGTGATGTCTGTCAGGCTGGTTCCGGTGACCTGCACCTCACTTCCCTTGAAGTTGGTGTATTTGTCATAGTTGGCCACTACCCTGGCTGCCCGTTGGGTGTCTGCTGCGCCCCATCCGGCAACGACCAAGCCGACATTCCCGCCGTTCTCCACCAGCTTGATGATGGCTGCATTTTCCGGGATTCCGGACTGCTCTGCCCAGGTGGGGAATGGCAAGCCCAGCAAGACTGCCGCTGCCCGGTTGACTGCCGGACCGCCGACCGCGATCACGTTTTGGGTCTTTTCCTTGCCCGCAACGCTGGGGTCTGTGTCCAGGACTGCCGCACCCACATTGATGCGTACAATCTCTGCAGCTCCGCTGACCGCAGCTGCACCAGCCTCTGTCGCGCCTGCAGTGTAGAACACTGCCGCCACTGCCTGATCCTTTGGATAGGTCCAGGTAAAGGTGTCTGCTGCGCTGTCCGGGCGCTCCCATCTTCCGGTGGTGCCGAAGGCATCCATGTACCAGTACTCCTTCTCGTCCTCGAGCTGGAGCCCGGATGTGCCTCCAAAGAGCCACGTGCTACTTCCAGTCTCCAAGGCGGTGTTCAAATCAAGCCGTGCACCAGTACCGTCCCAAGTCACGTTCATCGTGGTGGTGTTGTACCGGGTGTTTTCTGTCTTTGTTGTCGTTAACCGTACAACTGCACCGCCTGTCTGGTTCACAAAAGATATACATGCTTCGTTCTCTGTTACCAGACCATACGATGTTGAAGATGTTCCCGTACAATCGGTTGTTGTACCGCCAGCAACCAACGCTCCGCTAGCGATAGTGTCATCATAGTCACTATCGCCGTTCATGTCCACCCAGATAGTCTCACCATTTGCTGACATCTTCACCTTAAAAGTGTTGCCATCAATGTTTAGGTTACCTGTGCTGTTCCCTACTTCGCTTACATCACTACTTAAAGTGATGTCATAGCTGTCTCCACCAACATCCTTGATTTTCGTCTTATTCTCTGACGTCGATGCTGTTGAAGACGTAAACTGCATAATGTGGCTGAAGCCGTTCCTGCTCACGATGAAGTAGTCCTTCTTGGAGATACCCCCATTACCATTTTCAGTAACATGGAGATCCCTGACAGCATCTCCTGAACGCTCACCAAGTACGACGGCATTGGCAGATGTTGCTGCAACAATGTCTTGGTTATACTTCTGGCCGTTCTTGTTGGTCCATTCCAATCTGTAGTTGTTGCTCCCTGACGGCTTTAATTTGATCTCTTCAGTCGTGCCTACCTCAAGCCCTTCAAACTTGATGTCAAAGCCATTCAAGAAGACATTGTTTTTGTCGCTTTCCAATGTATCTGCAACCTCAGACAAACTGTAACCCTTGGGCACGAACAGGTTGTCTGACATATTGTAGCTGATTTTGATGTCAGATATCTTGACATCTGCGCCAGCTGCTATTCCTGCATCAGATGAGGTGATGATGTCTGCCTTGACATAATCCAGCTCATCAGATCCGACAGTGACCGTACCATCCATCTTCTTGTTGTTGGTATCGGTGTCATCGATTACTACCTTATTGGCTCCTAAGGTAAACTCCACCTTGTCGCCGCCAGCTGCCTCGCCTGCCTCGTTTTCAATAATGTCAACAACGCCGACCTCCACTCCATCAGCCAGCTTGAAGGTATCTCCTTCAGTCAATGAATCAGTCACTTCATCATTGATGATGAACTTCGCTTCGCTGGTGGTAATGGATGTGGCAGTAATCTCATATTCTTTGTCTGCCAATGTATAGGTCTTGGTCGCGCCTTCATCCAGCAACTCCTGGACAGATCCTGCCATCAAGGTGAGCTTGATGTTGTTTGTCGCGGTGTGGGCTGCCTTCAGAATAGTATACTTCTTGCCCAGCAGGGTAATCTTCTTGTTCCTGATGTCTTCCAAATACCCGGATGATCCGGTATTGTGGTCAGATTTCAGGTGCGGTGAGAACGACACCTTATAGATATAGGCGCTGCTGCCTGAAGGGAACTTCAGGTAAGGCGTTGGCACATCCTCAAATCCCTTGGCATTGACAAAGTCGTCATCTACCCGGTCAAATACCACTTTTGCCTGGTCAGGCACCTCAATCTGCTGGGTATAGCTGTGGGTCCCGAAGTCATTGGTAAACTCGCCGTTTGCCAGCACCTGCAAATCACCACCGACAATGTTCTTGCTGATGGACGTCGCCAGCTCATTGATCTCCAGCTTGTTGGTGCTTTGGGAGAGCTTATGGGAGTCTCCAATCAATGAGACTGAGCCTGTTCCCGCAGAAACCGCCTTCTTGTTCTCAAACTGTAATCGGCCAAAGATATCGATGGCGCCAATCACATCTTCTGTCTTTGCTGCCTCGCCTACGACAACCTTTGCGTTAAAGGTAGCATCCTTCACGAACGGCGAAGGGAACTGGTTTAAGTCAGCAGCAGCAAATGCGCCGAACATCGTTGCTCCCATCATGGAAAGCCCGGTACCGAGAGCAACTATCTTCTTGATCACCTTTTTTATTCTCAATCTAAACACCTCCTAAGTGTTTTTTGGTATTATGCTGTTTTGTTTTTCTGTTCATCAGCTACCCATGCGGCAGATGGATAATGCTGAATAGGAACAGATAGGATAAACCTCATTTATAAACTTTTCGTAACCATCGGTTTCCAGTTTTTCCCTATTTTGTTTATAGCTGGTAATGACCATGAATCCTGCCACTGGATTCAGTTGTTACTTTAAAATGCTCAATTTGATATTTGGGGAATCAGGCTGCCTAACTTTATAAACCGGCCGGCTCCAAACCGATTTTCTTTTTATACTCCGGGTTGAGCGAGACCGCTTTCTGGAAGGCATCCTTTGCGCTGGCGTAACGCTGGAGGGAATCGCAGCTTAAGCCGAGATTGTAATAGGCGCTCGCGTAGCCCGGGCTGAGCTCGATGGCCTTCTGGAAGAGCAAGACTGCCTCCTCATGCCTTGCTTCCTGGGCAAAGAGGATGCCGAGATTATTATAGATGGCCGGGTCATCCCTGATGCGCAGCCCGAGCCGCAGCACCCTTTTTGCCTTGCTCAGCTGGTCCAGCTTGCCCAGGCAGGCTGCCCAGTTGATATATGATTTGAGATGCGCTGGCTGGATGGTAATGGCTTTCTTGAAATACTCCGCTGCCTGTGCATACTGCTGGAGCTCCTGATGCTGCACCCCCATCTCATAATATGACCTGGAATCCTGGGCAGCGAGTTTCTGCCTGCCTATCTGCATATACATATCCCCCTTCTGCGCCTTCTGCTGGGCTGACTTCAGCTGGCTGAAGTGATGGATAGGGATATCTGCAGCTTCGACTTTTGCCTGCATGGCATGGAGGGATGCTCCTACCTGTTCATGGACGGGATCCTTGAACCGGATCCTCTGGTCGTTCCTGAACAGCCGGACAATGGGATTTGGCAGCCAGCCGGAGAACTGCCTGCTTTCCGGATAGGGATCATGGGCTGCGCTCACCCACCCCAATACCGAGGAATCGTTCGTGTAGTTCCGCTGGATAAGGGTGTAGGCATCATTCGGCCTGCTCACCAGCTCCCGGATCCGGGCATGATCCTTGGGATTGATGGTCTCATCAGCATCCAATACTAATATCCATTCCCTGGTTGCCTGCGCCAGTATCGCATTTCTTGCCTTGCTGAAATCCTGCTCCCAGGGGATATTTACCACCTTTGTTGCGAATGGCCGGGCGACTTCTCGGGAACTATCCTTGCTGCCTGTATCTCCAATGATGATCTCATCAGCCAATGCCTTTACGGACTGGAGGCATTGGGCAAGGAAGGCTTCCTCATCCTTCACAATCATGCAGAGGCTGATCATCGGAGCTTCTCCATCAGTGGGATAAGGATGTCTGCGGCGTAGCCGTGCTTCAGGGCATCCTGGAGGGCCTGCAGCGCCTCCTGCTTCCTGCCCTGCTGCTGGTAGAGCACTCCCAGATTCTTCTGCGCCTCGGCATTCGCGCTGTTCAGGGCAACCGCCCGCTGAAAGCTTGCCTCTGCCTCCTTCAGGCTGCCCTGCCTGAACTGGATGACACCCAGGCTGGCGTATGCCTTATCATTCCTGGGCTGGAGCATGATGACCCGCTCCATCATGTCCGCTGCCTGCTCCAGCTTGCCCTGCCTCAGATAAACCACGCTGAGATTCCGTAATGAGACGATCTTTGCCGGGCGGATCCTGAGGGCCTGCTCAAACGCGGCAGCTGCCTGCTCCAGCAGCCCGAGCTCCTGATAGAGCACTCCCAGGTTGTTCTGTATCCCCGCATGCTGCGGATTTCGCTTCACCGCCTCCTCTGCCGCCCAGATCGTATGCTCGCCCTTTCCCAGCTTCAGGTATGCCATGGCAAGGTTTGCCCAGGATGCGGCATCATCAGGCTGCTGGTGGACTGCTGCCTCCAGCTCTTCTGCTGCCTGATTCGGCAGCCCCTGGAGCAGAAGGATGGCGCCATGGCGCGCCCGGGCACCGGGATAAGCCGGGGCTTCCGCAATGATCTGGCGAAGCCGGTCCCTTGCCTGCTCCCATTCCTTGTTCTGCTGGTGGACAGCAGCTTCTGCCATGAGGTGCTGGAAATCCGCATTGGGCATACCTGGGAGTGAACGGCTGCTCTTTAAAAATATATGCGGACCGCGGCACAGAATGCAAATCCCTAGAGCTGCATCCTGCTCCAGCTCCAATCCTTCCCTTTGATCAGGTGCCTGCACTTCACGCCGGTGTCTGCATAGATGCGGAAGCCGTTCCTGATGGCATCCCTGCAGAAGAAGACATCGTCAAAGCCGTCACTCTGCTCCTCATAGCGGAACCGCACCTTCTCCAGCACTTTTCTCCGGATCAGCAGGCAGCCGACCCCTGCTGCCTTGACTTCTATCAGCCTGGGCTGCTCGACCTCTTCCGGCAGGACATACTTCATATGCTCATAGTCCAGGTCTTTTCCTTCCGGGCTGCGCTCGGTCCAGGTATAGAGCACCGGGAAGAAGAGCTGCCGCCTGTTCCCTGCCTCATCAGCCATGAACTTGTCTATATAATATATCCCGGAGACGATGTCTTTCCGGTGCGCCAGCAGCCGCTCGATGACATCCGGCGGGGGGATGATATCCTGCTCCAATGAGAGGAAGCAGTCATAGCCTTCATCCAGGACCCTCTTCCGGAGGATGTTCCTGCTCTCCACGATGCGCTTCCGTGCAGAGGGGTAGAATTGGTCTTTGATAACCGGAATGCCTGCCGCAGCTATCTCTTTGGCATATTGTTCGGTCTCTGAATTGTCCGCCAGAAGGATATCATGGGGATGGGTGAGGCTCTTCAGGCCTGCGGCATACTCATTCAGGCAGTACCTCTTGTAATCTGATGTGGGGCAGCCGATGAGGATTTTCATGCGCGTTTGAGCAGTTTGACGATGCCTTTGGTTGCGTCGAGCTCGATGAGGTCGCCGTCTTTCAGCACTTGGGTAGCGATTCTGCATCCGACCAGGCAGGGTATATTATACTCCCTGGAGACAATGGCAGCATGGCATGCCATACCCCCTTCATCAGTAACGATCCCTTTGACTTTTCGTACCAGCACCATCATGTTGGGGTTGGTCATGCCAGCCACGAGGATGCTGTCTGGCTTTACTCTTTCTGCAATCTTCACAATGTCACCCAAAGCTTCAACCTTTACCCAGAGCACCTGTCCCTTGACTCTGCCTTTGCAGGCGATTGCGCCGGTAAATTCCGTGATATCATCTTTTGGCAGGCTCTGGTCCAACACTTTGCTTTTTATGTCCTGTGCCTCTGCACCGGAATATATCCTAATTTTTCCTGCATGGAACCTGAGGAAATACATTTCTTTCCTTTTCCGTACCACCTCTTTTGACCATCCGTGACTTTCTGAGAGAAATCCTTCAATCTCCTC
>Ga0209541_10017942_pt1 | contig 10293 bp, 5 predicted proteins | sample RifCSPlowO2_01_FD_184027 | JGI IMG/M metagenome (GOLD analysis project Ga0209541, IMG submission 184027) | Groundwater microbial communities from Rifle, Colorado - Rifle CSP2_plank lowO2_0.1 (SPAdes) (version 2) | ecosystem: Environmental > Aquatic > Deep subsurface > Groundwater | place: Rifle...
CGGCTATTGTGATACTGAAGGTGGAATCGCGAAAAATTCTAATGTGCGCTATTACATTTATTTCGCACAAAAGAATAAAAAAGATCTCGGAGGAAGTTCAAAGGTTTCTCGAGGGGCTTAAAATCAGTTGTGGAGAGATTCATAACCCAAGTATGCGGGCTGACCCAAATTATTGGAGATTTTTTATTAGGGCAAGATCATACAACGATTTTGCGAAGACCATTAATTCAAGTCATCCCGTAAAACGCAAGTTTTTGCGGATGAAGATATAGTCCATGCCTCACGAAAGTCGAGGATTTACATGAACAAGGTATCCGTACTGGAAGGTGCGGATGGATCACCTCCTTTCTAAGGAGTTTTACCTCCCCATTTTTAGACATGAGTTTTGGGGTTACAAAACCGTGTTCGCAGCTATGCGATAACTAGTACGCTTCCAGTCAGATCTTGGTTGTTAAAAGAGAAAATCCCGCATGTTTTTTGCGGGATTTTTGTGTTAAAATAGGTTCGTTTTGGGCCGGTAGTTCACTGGTAGAACGCTTACCTGATAAGGCAAGCTTAAGAGTGGGCATTTTCGGGGCGTGTAGCTCAGTGGTTAGAGCGCTTACCTGATAAGTAAGAGGTCGATAGTTCGATTCCATCCACGCCCACAGAAAGTGAGCAGGAGGGGGTTTGCCGGCCACAGGCGAGCCATTGCCTAACGGTAATTATATCGTAACACAAACTCTCGTCGTCTATCTATAATTATTCCTATAATATTGACGAGTATCTTGTGTTGTGATAAGATTCGTAATCATGTCAGAAAAGCGGGATTTTGAATCTAAGGAAACACCAAATGGGAGGGAATTCCATCTTGGTAATATTTTATCAATAACTACTGGACGACTTGTGAGTCCTCGTCATATTGATGGTGTGTATGACATTTTAGATTATATGACAGGGGGAGATAGTTTATACACCCATCAATTAGGACGTGCCGCAGATGAATGCAAACCATATTTATTAATGGAGATGCCTTGGCTAGAGGAAATAGATACTAGTGGTGTGAATGGTGATAATTGGGAAAGTTGGCTTCAGAAGCAAGTTGATAAGTATGGTGAGAGGCACGAAGTCCGACCAATTCACTTCGAAGACCATGAAATTATCGATCCCGTCGACGAGCTTAAACAGATGGGCGTAGATGAATCCAAGATAATTACTATAGAAACGAGTGAAGAAGAACCACTCAGTCCCTTTGGAGATATTGACTGGAAGGTTGACGAAGAGGACCTTGATGAAGGTAGTGAGAGTGATAATAGCGGCTTCAGTCTCAATTAAGTCTTTTGGTCCCCCAGATAGGGCTTTACTCTTTTAGCTATTGTGGTAACCTCTAAATAGGAAATTTTTGCGTTTTTCTTTGATGCTCTGGTAGGCTTTTCGAGTCAACTTTTGCGGAGGCTCCCGGAAGGGGGCCGGAGCCCCACGCCGTGTGGTGCAGGGTAAACTAACGAGAGTGTGGCGGCATCACCGCCACACCTTTGAAATGAGTTCGAATTTTGATATATAACGCCCACCCCTTGCACTAGTTGTGGGACTACTATATAATAGTCCTGCCGTAAGGCTCGTTACCGATTAGCTTGTTAATGAGAAGCGCAAAGAAAAACAGAAAACTAAAGTTCGCCGTGCATTGGCGCGGCTAAAGTAAGCGCAAAGAATTTGGGTAACCGGCCTTAGTGGTCGGTTTTTTTTGGGCCTGTAGCTCAGTTGGCTAGAGCACCACATTTGCAATGTGGGGGTCAGCGGTTCGAGCCCGCTCGGGTCCACAAGAATTGTTACAAGTATTTAGTTTTGCTCTTTGACATCTGAAGAGAAAGGCCGCTAAATCTAATTAACGCAGACAGCGGATACCCTGGCCTTTTCAACCGATGAAGGACGCACAAGGCGTGCGATACGCGCCGGCTAGCTGCCAAGAAGCATTTTAAGCCGACGATTTCCGAATGGGGAAACCCGTTCCCGTTTGCGCGGGATCAGTCACACACCAAGTTCCTGAACTTGTTTCAGGATATTAATGTGTGGCAGGGAACCACTCGAACTGAAACATCTTAGTAGGGTGAGGAAAAGAAATTAATAAAGATTGCCTTAGTAGCGGAGAGCGAAACGGCAAAAGCCCAAATCCGGCACTAGCTTGCTAGTGCTGGAGGTTGTAGGAGCCTGACATGGGAGTTAATAAGCTAGTAGAACAATCTGGAATGGTTGACCATAGAGAGTGAAAGTCTCGTACACGAAAGCAATGTAACCCCTAAGGAATTCCTGAGTACCACGGTGTAAATACTCTGTGGGAATCTGTGGTTCGACGTAGCTCACCACACGGTGAGTGAAATCGAATCCGTGGGGGAACCATCCTCCAAGGCTAAATATTGAAAAGGACCGATAGTGAACTAGTACCGTGAGGGAAAGGTGAAAAGAACCCCAGAAGGGGAGTGAAATAGAACATGAAACTGTTTGCGGACAAACCGACAGAGTGCTGAACTTGTTTTGGTATGATGTCGTGCCTATTGAAGAATGATCCGGCGAGTTGCCTCATACTGTTGTCTAACTCCTTAATGGAGGGAGGCAAAGGGAAACCGAGTGCTAACAGTGCGTTTATAACAGTATGTGGCAGACCCGAAACCAGGCGAACTAACCATGAGCAGGGTGATCCCCGATGAAAATCGGGGGGAGGCCCGAACCGGTGTAAGTTACAATTTGCTCGGATGACTTGTGGTTAGAGGTAATATGCCAATCGAGCCTGGAGATAGCTGGTTCTCCCCGAAAGGTCTTTAGGGACTTACGGTCATGAATAAATTTGCGGGAGGTAGAGCTACTGAATGGGGCACTAAGGGTAACCAAGGTGTTCCAACCAAACTCCGAATTACTGCAAAAGATCCGTGACTAGACAGCCATGCAGGGCTAAGCTTGTGTGGCTAGAGGGAAACAACCCAGACTCTCGGCTAAGGCCTCTAAATTTTGACTAAGTTTGAAAGGAAGTCGTGCACCCCAGACAGCTAGGAGGTTGGCTTAGAAGCAGCCACCCTTTAAAGAAAGCGTAACAGCTCACTAGTCGACTGGTGTGCGGCGCCGAAGATTTATCGAGGATTAAGTCAAATGCCGAAGCTAGAGCCCTGAACTTGTTTCAGGGGGTAGGGGAGCGTTCCAAGGGCTGTGAAGCCCCGATGTAAATCGGGGTGGAGCGCTTGGAAGTGAGAATGCCGGAATGAGTAGCGTACAATGCTGATGAGAATTCAGCACGCCGAATGCCCAAGGTTTCCACAGCTATGTTCGTCATCTGTGGGTTAGTCGGCTCCTAAGGCGAGGCCAACTGGCGTAGTCGATGGACAACTGGTTAAAATTCCAGTACTTGTTTTGGGCCGTTACTAGTTGGGGATTGACTGGATTGGAGATTCAAAGCCCTTTAAGAATTAGGGTGCAAACAGTTAAATAGTGCAAGTCGGAAAATCCGCTTGTATGATTAATTGAGCTGTTATGCAAAGTCCATAGAGATATGGGTGATTTTGACTTCTTCAGTCTACAAGAAAAGATTCGCAACGAGGACCAAGATGAGCCGTACCGCAAACCGACACAGGTGGGCAGGTAGAGAATACTAAGGCGAGCGAGAGAAAGATCCTTAAGGAACTCGGCAAACAAACTACCCGTAACTTCGGGAGATGGGTTCCCTGAACTTGTTTCAGGGTGCAACAAAAGTGTGCTGGTCGACTGTTTAACAAAAACACAGGTCCATGCAAACCCGTAAGGGAAAGTATATGGGCTGACGCCTGCCCAGTGCCGGTAGGTTAAAGGGATCCCTGTTTTACTTTCGGGTAACTCGGGGTGAACCGAAGCTCCGGTAAACGGCAGCAGTAACTATAACTGTTCTACGGTAGCCGAAAGTCGTTGCCGTAGTAAAACCTAGCTATATGCTGGAACATCCCGTTAAACAAGAGCTACTATGGTACAATTATCCTGTAGATAATGGTATCAAGTAAAAATGCTTTTGGTAGGGACAATCAGCAGGAAAGACTCAAGACAATTGGTTGGGTGGTAGGATTCATTGATGGTGAAGGCTGTTTTTCAGTTTCACTTCATAAAAATCCAACCACCAGGCTTGGTTGGCAAATAATGCCAGAGTTTGTAGCAACGCAAGGTGAAAGAAGCCTAAAATCTCTTGAAAAATTACAATCGTTTTTTGATTGTGGTCGAATTTTTGTGAATCGTCGATATGACAATCACAGAGAAAATCTTTACAGATTTTGTGTTCGATCATTCTCAGATTTGAAAGACAAGATTGTTCCATTCTTTCAAGAAAACAGGCTTCAAACTGCAAAATCTCAAGATTTTGAGATTTTTGCTAAAATAATAAATTTGATGGATAAGAAAGAACATCTTTCTAAAGAAGGTATCAAAAAAATTATTGCACTTGCAGCGACTATGAACACCAAGAAAAGAAAACAATTGTTTAGAGAATCCCCAGAGACTATACGCTAGGGTCCGATGTCATATCGGACATGATATAGTCCGATCTCTGTGGAGACACAGAGTTAACATTTCAGAGCGAAGTTCCTTGTCACTTAATTGGTGACGTGCACGAACGGCGTAACGAGCTAGCAACTGTCTCGAGGATCTACTCGGCGAAATTGCGTTGGCTGTGAAGACGCGGCCTACTTCCATCAGGACAAAAAGACCCCGTGAAGCTTTACTGTAGCTTGGCATTGCCCTCACATTTTTGGATTGTCTAGAATAAGTGGGAGATGGTTGACCTTCGGGTTGATTATCACCAGTGTAATACCACTCGTTTAAAAGTGTGGGGCTTACTTAACAGCTCTGGATACGAGTTGAAGGAAAGTGCTAGGTGGGCAGTTTGCCTGGGGCGGGTCCCTGCCAAAGAGTAACGCAGGGGCACAAAGGTTGGCTTGTGACCAATGGAAACGGTCATGAAAGCGTATAGGTATAAGCCAGCTTGACTGCGAGGCCGACGGGCCGAGCAGGTGCGAAAGCAGGTCTAAGTGATCCCCTGAAACCATATGGGTGGTTCAGGGCTTATCGGATAAAAGCTACTCCGGGGATAACAGAGTGGTCGCGCCCAAGAGTCCATATCGACGGCGCGGTTCGCTACCTCGATGTCGGCTCAGGTTATCCTGGGGCTGGAGAAGGTCCCAAGGGTTGGTCTGTTCGCCCATTAAAAACCTACGTGAGCTGGGTTCAGAGCGTCGCAAGACAGCTCGGACTCTATCCGATGGAAGCGTTTGAGCCTTGAGGGGAGCTCTCCTTAGTACGAGAGGACCAGGAGGGGGGAATCCCTAGTGTGCCGGTTGTCGCGTCAGCGGCAACGCCGGGTAGCTACATTCCTTTAGGATAACCGCTGAAAGCATCTAAGCGGGAAGCCGTCCCCAAGATTAAGGCTCGGTAAGACCCCTGGCAGAATACCAGGTCGACCCTTCGATTTCACTCAGGGTCATCCTTGGGTGAATAGGGTTGCTCCTTTGGTGAGTTTAAGGATTTCCTTTTTGGGAGATCCTGAGCGCAGCCGAAGGATGATAGGCAGGCAGTGGAAGCTCTGTAAAGGGTTAAGCTTACCTGTACTAATTGGTCGATGATTGGCGGACTTTTCTCTTCAGATTTCAGAGTGCAAGACAAGCTCTTTTCAAGATATTGTTCTGGTGACTTGGGCGGTGTGGAACTACTCTTTCCCATTCCGAACAGGACCGTAAAACGCACCAGCGCGGACGATAGTATACGGGCAACTGTATGCGAAAATACGTCGTCGCCAGAATAATGTCTTGAAGAAAGTAAAAAACAAGAAAGGTGGAAATGAAAATTGGCAACAAAAAAAACTTCAAGTAAAAAAGCCTCCACAATGGAGGAGTTGTTAATGAGGGCTGGCGGTTCTTTCAAAACCTTTTCTCCAGGGGAAAAAGTTAGCGCAAAACTTCTAAAAATTACCAAAAAGACGGCTACATTTGATATTGGTGGAAAAAGTGAAGCGGTGGTAGTTGGCGACTATTTCGATGAGGCGAGAGAATTTTTGTCAACCTTAAAAGAGGGGGACGATGTTGACGTTGAAATAATTTCCACTGAACCAACAAACGACGGGCTATTGGTTTCCCTGGGTAAAAGCGCTTTTGATGCCGTTTGGGAAAAACTTGAAAGTGCAAGAGGGGAGAAAAAACAACTAACGGTAACCGTTAAGTCCGGCTCTTCTGCCGGCTTGGTAGTGGAATATGATGGGGTATCCGGCTTTATTCCTAAATCTCAGCTTGGGAGCGATATTGCCAAAGATACGGACAAATTAGTTGGTACCAGGATTAAAGTCAAACCAGTTGAAGTAGGCAAGAGAGACAATAAATTGGTTTTTAGCGAAAGGGAAGTCTCGGAAGCGGACGAAATTAATCTTGTCAGGCAAGCTATGGAAACCATTGATAAGGATGAGGTCTTTGAGGGGACTGTGATGAAGGTAACCAATTTTGGAGCATTTGTTGAAATAAGTGTTAAGGTTGGAAAAAAGGAAATTCCCGTAGAAGGCCTCGTCCATGTTTCAGAACTTTCTTGGGAGAAAACGGCTGATCCTGCTGATGAAGTCAAAGTCGGTGACAAGATAAAAGTAAAAATGCTTGGAGTTGACAGGGGTAAATTAGCGCTTTCGGCCAAAGCCGCTCAGGATGATCCCTGGGAGGCGGCCGAGAAAAAATATAAAAAAGATCAAAAAGTGGTGGGGAAAGTGGTCAGGCAATCTGATTTTGGGACGTTCGTTGAGTTAGAGCCCGGGATAGAAGGGTTAATTCACATTACAAAAATTCCACCTGGGAAAAGGTTTGAAAAGAGCCAGGAAGTTGCCTGCTATGTTGAGGAAGTAGACAAAAAAGAAAGAAGAATTTCTCTGGGCCTCATCTTGACCGCAAAACCAGTGGGCTACAAGTAGTGTATAATGCTCCCAAATGGCCGGCTCATTGTTTGTTTGTCAGCAATGCGGGAATGAGTTTGCAAAATGGTTTGGGAAGTGCCCGAGTTGTGGGGAGTGGAATAGTCTTGTCGAAACCGCTGTTTTGACAAAAATCAAAAAGCAAAGATCAAAGAGCAAAAATGAAATTCGGAAACCTCAGAGCTTGACTTCGATAAAAATTGGTAAATCTTCAAGAATTTCAACTAAAATCTCTGAACTTGATAGAGTATTGGGCGGTGGAATCGTGCCTGGGCAAGTAATACTAATTGCCGGTGAACCTGGGATAGGAAAGTCTACTATTTTATTACAATTAGCCGGAAAACTGGCCAATGTACTCTATGTTTCGGGCGAGGAGTCAAGTCAGCAAATAGCCCTTAGAGCCGCCAGGTTAGGAGTCAAAAATAAAACGATACAGATTCTTGAAGAAACTGACGTTGACGCTGTTATTGATTTAGCCATTAGTCATCAATCATTAATCATCATTATAGATAGTATTCAAACAATGACAACAAATGACCTTTCGGGCATGGCCGGATCAGTGGGGCAAGTCAGGGAGTCAGCAAGTAGATTAGTGAGATTGGCCAAAAGTACGGGAATTCCCGTAGCCATGGTTGGTCATGTAACAAAGGAAGGGTCAGTGGCGGGGCCGGCAACTCTGGCCCACATTGTCGATACGGTTTGCTGGTTTGAGGGGGACACCAAAACCAGTCTGCGTCTGGTCAGGGCCGTCAAAAATCGCTTTGGCCCCACTGACGAAGTGGGAATTTTTGCCATGGGAGAAACTGGGCTAATTGCGGCGGATGATGCCAAAATCTTTGTGAGTAAGGTGAAAAAGGCAGTTTCGGGCTCTTGTGTAGCTTCGGTTATGGAGGGCACAAGACCGATTTTAGTTGAAATACAATCTTTAATTGTGCCCACGCGGCTTGCTTTCCCCAAGCGTACGGTTCAGGGTATTGACGTCAAAAGAATAGAAATGATACTGGCGGTTCTGGCAAGGAGAGTTTCAATTCCGGTAAATGAGTTTGATGTGATTATCAATGTCGTTGGAGGACTCAAGCTAAAGGATCCGGGCGCTGATTTGGCAATTGCGCTCTCAATTGCCTCTTCATATTTTGATAAAGCTCTGCCAAAAGATTTATTGGCCGTGGGGGAGATCGGTCTTCTGGGAGAAATAAGGGGAACTACGAGCGAAGAAAGAAGAATTAAGGAAGCGAGGAGGATGGGCTATGGCCAAGTAGCCTCAAGTAAGGGTTTTAACTATTTGTCACAGGTTATCCACAATTTTCTTAGGTGATACACAAATCCCAAAAAGCTGGGATTTTCTACATTTAATAAACTATAGGTGGACGGGAGATATGAATCTAAGATATTATGGGGTTTGACTTTGTTGACAGCGGGTGATATATTATTTTTGTTAGGACGTTCACAAAAAATCAAGCTCCGCATATCGCTGGTAGAACCACGAATGAGCAGAGCTTGACTCAATAAAATAACCGATTTGTCTTCAGGACAGGTGAAAGACAAATCAAACAAATCCTAGTCAGAAATGAATAGGGTTGTCAAGACCCGTTTGACGGGTTAAAGGCGAGATTGTTTCTCTAGAGGGAGGGCGGCATGTTGGGCAGGCACGCTGCCCTCTCTTTAGGGGAATAATCTCGCCCTTTTTTGTGGATACATTTCGATGGTTATGTTATGATTGGCTAGAAAATGCTCAAACAGTTAACACTAGATCAACGTGGTCGAGTTGCTGAGAAAGTCATGGATTGGGGGAACCTGGTTTTCATTGGCTTGGTAATCGTACAAGTTGTCCCCGGCGGGGAAGTTAATCTTCGGACTGCCTTGTTTGGAGTTGTAGCTCTCGTTGGGGCGTACTTTGGTGCTAACCGGATAATGATACGAGGGGGTGGTAGAAAGTGATGCTACCGTTGCAGCCATTTGAAATAATGATTCTTGCCGGGCTTGCTTTTTTTGTATTTTTGGGTTTAAGCAGTATTCGTGCAGCTGCCAAAAAATAGCTCCTATTCTATCTTATAGTTAGGTGTTGACAAATCAGGCCCCTCTGGTATACTTGCCTGTAGTTATTTCTGCCCCTTATTTTTATTATGTCTATAGAAGCAAGACCAGGACACCACATTTCTCGCTTGAGAGCAGTTCAATACGACATTAAAACGGTGTTGGGAAATATTGGTAAAAAACCAATTTGGAGTGCCTTTACCGGCGTTGTTGGGTTATCTTCAGTAGCAGCTCCCGTCAGTTTTGGTATGGATGATCTTGGTGCTGGTAGTGAAAGCAATACTTCAGAGATGCAAGATTTTTCAGTTTCTAGAGCTCGAGAAAACACAGGGATACTACTCCAACCTAATCATGATGACGTGCCTGAACAGATTACTATGCCTTTCGGATTAACGGATTACTTGAGTGGAGATAACGAATTGGGTGAAGAGGTGAATGAGGTAAGCAGAGTAAATGTGGAGCAATTTAAGACCTATTTTCAAGCCAGGGAAGACCTGGGTGGCGAAGCTATTTTCGAAAATGACGCTATGTTTGCTCAACTGGCGCTTCAAGTAAAGAATTTAGCTGACAGAGCACTTGGTTTCCACGACCGACAAAGAGGCCAGGGACTTGGCTTCACGAGCGCAGATTTTGACGTCTTGCGGGATAGGGATGAACTCAGACAGGCTCAAAGAGATGGGGCCTTGATAACTAGACCAGGGGAGGATGACAACAGAAGGGCTTGGGCTATAGTTGAAGCCAGAGACTTTGAAGAAGTAGTTTGGAGATCGGTCGATGAGTTTTTGAGGCTTGATGGTCGAAGACCAGAGGATCCAGCTTCTCAAGCCGAGCGCCAACAAATGTTTAATAGGATTGTTTACGGAGATTTTGGTGTTAGACCCTGGGGTTGGGAGCCAGACTGGCGAGAGGTCAGTAACAATTTTGACGTCTGCACAACCTATATGGGACCTGCAGGAGAGAGAGAAGATCAGCCCGAATGGTCTCGCCACACCAATTTTCAAGCCAATCTGGAACAAGTGGATGGTGTGGATCAGGAAAGTGTCTTTAATATCGACTCGAACACTTCTGTTTTAGTAACGACAGTAATTGAAATGGATGATAGTGGCAACCCAACACATTTGAGAATGGAGGTTCACACTTTATCCAATCCTGCTGACCCCTTAAGACCAGATGAAATAGTGGTTACTTTTGGTGAATGGGTTAGAGTACACGGAGCGCGCTGGATCCCTTGTGGACCAGCAGAGGTGGAAGAAGTTGAGCAACAATTCCAACAGCAAGGTGGAGGTGGAGAGAATGGGGGAGAAAATGGTCAGGAAGTTGAAACTGATGAT
>Ga0209541_10017943_pt1 | contig 10293 bp, 9 predicted proteins | sample RifCSPlowO2_01_FD_184027 | JGI IMG/M metagenome (GOLD analysis project Ga0209541, IMG submission 184027) | Groundwater microbial communities from Rifle, Colorado - Rifle CSP2_plank lowO2_0.1 (SPAdes) (version 2) | ecosystem: Environmental > Aquatic > Deep subsurface > Groundwater | place: Rifle...
AGGATCGAATTCGCCTGATGCCGGCAAATGCTTCGATGCAGCCGATTTATGCTAAAAACGTGACTATCCAGGGAAAAGTAACCTCGGTTATCAGGCGCTACCAAAACTAATCCTTAAAGCGTTGCGAAAAATCCAATTGCCGCAGCTGACATAACAGCTAATGTTAAAATCCCCAAAATATTGGTTACGCGCGTGTTAGTGTATTTGCCCATAACTTTTTTACTGTTGGCAAGAAGCAGAATAAAAAGAATTAAAATCGGCGAAATTAAACCGTAGACTACAGCAGTATAAAAAAGGGCTTTGAAGGGATTAATATTTATGAGAGTAATAAATAGTCCAAGGATTGTCGAAAAAATTATGACCAGATAAAATGATTTTGCCTGCCGGAATTTGTAACTTAAACCCTCTCTCCAACCAAATATTTCAGAGACCGCATAACCTGCTGAACCAGCTAGAACCGGAATTGCTAAAAGTCCGGTGCCAACTATTCCCAGAGTAAAAAGAAGCGACGAAGCTTTGCCGGCGATTGGCTCAAGAGCTCTTGCCGCATCTGAGGCGGTTTGGATATCGTTAATGCCAGCAGCAAACAAAGTTGAGGCAGTTGTAGCGATTATTGCAAACATAACTATATTTGAAAAAAGCATACCGATTTGTACATCCTCCTTGGCAACCTTAAGCTCATGTTTGGTCACAATTATCTTTCTGTGGCTAATCTTTTCTTCCTCTTTAACTTCTTCCACTTCTTCCGAAGTCTGCCAGAAAAAGAGGTATGGTGAAATTGTTGTGCCCAATATAGCCACTATAAAAACCAAATAGTCACTTGAAAGACTAAACTTGGGAACAAAGGCCCGCAGGATGATCTGTCCCCAATCCTGCTGGGTAACAACAGCGGAAGCAATATAGGCAAAAAGTGCAAAAGTTAACCACTTAAGCCTAGCAACAATGAATTTATAAGGAAAATAAACAAGCAGGGTAATAATTAAACCTGCAATTAACAAGTTGCTAACTATCGGATTTAAAGGTATTAGAAGGTTTAAAGCTGCTGACATGCCTGCCAAATCGGCGCCAATATTGATACTTGTTGCGATAACAAACAGAAAACCCAATGAATAAAGGAGAATTTTAGATTTATAATGGGCTTTAATATTTCCAGCAAGACCTTTTCCTGTAACTAGGCCAATACGGGCGCACATTTCCTGAATAGCAGCCATTAGCGGGAAAGTTAGAAAAGATGTCCACAATAAGCCATAACCTTGGCTTGCGCCTGCGAGGGAATAAGTGGCGATGCCGGAAGGATCGTCATCCGATGCTCCGGTTACTACGCCCGGCCCGATTTTATGCAAAAGTTTCTTAAGCTTTTTGTGCACTAACCTATTGTAGGTATAATAATCAATACTGTGTCAATAGATATGGGTATTTTGTATATTGTTGCAACCCCAATCGGTAATTTAGCCGATATTACATTGAGGGCGTTGGAGACTTTGAAATCAGTCGATTATATTCTGTGTGAAGATACCAGAGTTACAGGTCAACTTTTAAAAAAATACGAGATTGACAAAAAATTGCTATCTTTTAATGATTTTAATGAGGCTTCAAAAGTGGCTTCTGTGGTGGGGGACTTAATTCTAGGAAAAAATATTGCGCTGGTTTCGGATGCAGGAACACCGCTAGTTTCTGATCCGGGATTTAAACTTGTGCGTGGTACCATTTCAAGTAGTATAAAAGTTGAGGCTATACCAGGTCCGACCTCGTTAGTTACTGCTTTGACTGTTTCCGGTCTGCCACCGGATAAATTCACATTTCTGGGTTATTTGCCAAAGCAGGACGGTAAAAGATTGAAAATATTAAAAGTAGTGAAAGATGATCAAAAAAACTTAAAATCAACTACAATAATTTTCGAATCCCCTTTCCGTATCCTGAAAACGCTAGAAGCTATAAAAGAGGTTTTTGGTGATATTGATGTTGTTGTTTGCAGGGAGTTAACTAAATTATATGAAGAGGTCAGGCGAGAAAAAGTTTCGCAGTCAATCGCGCATTTTTCACAAACTAAACCCAAAGGTGAATTTGTAATTCTATTCTAATTTTTCCGACAATTTCAGGTCGTCTCTGAACCTATTTTAGTAATTCTTCTCGGACTGGCAAAGGCCTTTCGAATTGCTTCTCCGATAACTTTATTACGAGTTGTTTCATCAGCTGGAATTTTTCCTATAAAGACTAAGTTTGTGCCTTCTACTACTAAATCATCACCGTCGAAACGCAGTCCTATTTCTTCTTTGTAAAAGATTTCTCTTCCTCCTATATTACCGCTTTTACTTAATGAAGCTGTTATAACTACATTAGGTTCACCGCAAAATCTTTTGTTTACTTCCAGTATATGATGATCTATTCTTGTCTGTTCACCACACTCCAAAATTAAATCCAAAATTCCTAATTTAACCAGTCTAAAGAACCTGTCAGAATAAATTTTGAGGTTTTCTTGTTGAACGTTAATGGATTCTGAGCCTGGCATGTTTAATAATGTTAGCTTATTTAGAATTTGTGTTCAAATCGAAGATAAAGTAAAGCTGCTCTTATTAGTAAGAATATAGATCTTAGAGTAAACTTCGACCAGTCATGGTTGAAGGTTTGGGGATTTGGAGGGCTGCAAGGATTGTAGGGGCGATGTCGGCAAGGAGACCTTGCGGGAGTTGGCGGTTTTGGCCTTTTAATTCATTGAAAATGAACAAGGCGGGAACCGGACTTAAGTTGTGTTCGGTATCGGCTTTACCGGTTCTGGGGTTAATCATCTCTTCTGCGTTGCCATGATCGGCGGTAATGATTAAAGCTCCCCCAGCTGAAGTAATTGCTTTTGAAATGATGCCCAGCTGGAAGTCTATGGCTTGGACGCCTTTAATGGTGGCGCTAATGTCGCCACTGTGGCCAACCATATCCGCATTAGCGTAATTGATAACAATAAAAGTGTAGACTTTCTCGTCGAGTTTAGCTAGAAATTTTTTGGTTATTTCGGCAGCGGACATTTCCGGTTTTTCTACGTAGGAAGCCACTTTCGGCGAAGCAACCAATATCCTATCTTCACCCTGAAACGGCTTTTCAAAACCTCCATTAAAAAAGTAGGTGACGTGGGCGTATTTTTCGGTTTCGGCAATGTGCAGCTGCCTGGCATTGCGCTCGGAAAACACGCGCGACAGCGGCATCGTAACTTCTTCGGGTTCGAAAGCGACTTTGTTAACCGGAAGAGCTTTTTCGTAGCGGGTTAAGGAGACAAAAAACAAATTCTTGACTTTGGGGCCACGATCGAACGTTTTGATTTTTTCCCCGGAATGGGTTTTTACGCTTTTCAAATCTTTATCTTCTAAAACAAAGGCTTTTGTGAGTTGTCTGGCTCTGTCCGGACGGTAATTGAAGAAGATCATGGCATCGTTTTCTTCAACTTTGCCAATTGGTGTGCCGGAACCGTCAACTATTATTGTCGGAATTACAAATTCGTCCGTAGTGTTTTGGGCATAGGATTTATCCAAAACTGCCACAGGATCGATGCCTTTGTTCCCGCTTTTTCCCAGCAGGCACTGATAAGATTTTGCAGTTCTGTCCCATCTGTTGTCGCGATCCATTGCATAGTACCTACCGGCAATTGTGGCGATTTGGCCAAGATCTGATTTTGCTAGTCTTTCGCTGAGCTGGGCAATGTAGCTCTTGCCTGACGTCGGAGGGCTATCCCGGCCATCGGTGAACAGATGCAATTTTATTCTTGAGGATTTGACATTATTTTTTTGCAGAAGCTGCAGCAGCGCGTAAAGATGTTCAACACTGCTGTGCACGGAGCCAAGCCCAACAAGGCCTGCCAAATGGATTTGGGAGCTGTGTTTGTTTATATGCTCAACAGCAAGGTGGAATGCAACATTATCAAAAAAAGTACCATCGGCAATTGCATTGTTGACTCTCAGCAAATCCTGAAAAACAACTCTTCCCGCTCCTATATTTATGTGCCCGACCTCACTATTGCCTACCTGGCCTTCCGGCAGACCAACTGCCTGACCGGAAGCAACAAGCAAGGCATGGGGGTAGGAAAACCACATGTTGTTAAAGTTAGCTGGACTTGCGCGCGTAATTGCGTTGCCGGGGCTATCCTGAGCAATACCCCAACCATCTAATATACAGAGTACTATCGGGCTTGGTTTTTGCGTAATCTGAAGCATTTATGAAAGTTCATGTTCGATTTCCAAAAGCCTATTGTATTTGGCTACCCTCTCACCTCTTGCCGGCGCACCGAATTTAAGATAATCACCGCTGACGCCAACTGCAAAATCCGCAATAAAGTCGTCGTTAGTTTCACCCGACCTATGTGATATAATTGTTTTTAAGTTACGTTTTTTAGCTTCCCTAACTACCTCCAGCGTTTCCGTAATTGTGCCAACCTGATTGGGCTTAATAATGACGGCGTTACAGGCTTTTTTGGCAACCGCTTTTTTTAGCCTTTCCAAATTTGTGGTAATTAAATCGTCACCAACCACTAGCGTTTCTTTTCCAACTCTTTCGGTTAACTTTTGCCAAGATTCCCAATCATCTTCATGCAAGCCGTCTTCAATGGAGAGCAGATGATATTGTTCGTTCAAGCTAGCATAGTAGTCGATAAACTCGGCAGCCGACAAGACTACGGCCCGGTCCTTTATTTTGTAGGCGTGATCATGCATAAAGTAAGATGCTGCGACATCTATGCTGAAAAAAATATCGATGCCGACTTTGTAGTTTGCCCTTAAGACTGCTTCTTCCAGAATTTTAAAAGCATCTGCGTTTGAAAATAAGGTCGGAGCGTATCCGCCTTCATCGCCCAACAGGGGAATTCCGCTATGCGCTTCAATCGTTTCCTTCAGGGCATAATAAATTTCGGTGCTCATTTTTAAACTGTTGGAATAAGAGCTTGATTTAGGCGGCACTATCAGGAATTCCTGAAAATCAATATTGCCACCGCCGTGTTTACCTCCGTTTAGAATGTTAAACATGGGTGTGGGGATGATATATGGTAGGACTTCCATTTTGTTGAGCAGTTTGGAAATATATTTATAAAGAGAAATTTTTTGCGAATTGGCCTGGGCTTTAGTTACCGCCCCTGAAACAGCTAAGATGCTGTTTGCGCCGAGCTTTCCCTTATTGTCAGTGCCATCGGCATGAATCATTAACTTGTCAATTGCTGCTTGGCCGGCAGCATCTTTGCCAATTAGCATTGGCGAGATTTTTGAGTGGATATTAATCAAAGCTTTTAAAACCCCTTTGCCTGCGTACCTTTTAACATCCCCGTCGCGAAGTTCAACTGCTTCATGTTTACCTACAGAAATCCCGGAAGGCGCTGCAAAAGCCCCAACTGCTCCATCTTCAAGTTCAATAATAGCCTCAACAGTGGGGTAGCCTCTGCTATCCAGTATTTCTCTTGCGACGATTTTTTTAATGTTGGCCATTTTTTTTAAAATAATTTAATTTGCCAGCCTGTTGTGCTCAGCCTCATAAATAAGCTTCCTAGTTGTATCAATAGTGTCAGGGCTGACAGAAATAGAGCTAATCCCCCAGCGAACAAGTTTCTGGGTAAGGTCGGGATAAACTGATGGTGCTTGGCCGCAAATTGAACTTTTTATTTTGAATCTAAGAGCCGTTTCAATGGTTTTTTTAAGCGCCCAGAGCACTGATGCATCGAGTTCATTGTACTCACTAGCGACTTCCTCATTATCCCTGTCTGTCCCTAAAAACAGCATAGCAAGATCGTTGGAACCAATTGATACGCCGTCTATACCAACCCTAATATAATCTTCCAGAAGTATGACGTTTGAAGGAATTTCAACCATCATGTAAAATTCAAATGATTTATCTTCAAATAAGCCATAGTTTTCAACGATTTTCCTGACTGTTTTTAGTTCGGCAACCGTGCGCACAAAAGGAATCATTAGGTGTAAATTATTGTATTTCGCTCGAACTCTAGTGATTGCTTCGAGCTCAAGTTTGAAAACGTCTGGATCCTTAATATAGCGAAAAGCACCTCTGTAGCCCATCATCGGATTAGATTCCCTGGGTTCGAATTTTTCGCCGCCTTTGAGATTTCTGTATTCATTAGATTTAAAATCAGTAGCCCTGTATATTACTGGCCTTGAAGTGAATGCTTTGGTAAACGTGGCGAGTTTATGCTCCAAAATACTGACAAATTCATCTTGTTTGTTGTCATGGATAAATTTTTTGGGGTGGATTCCAATTTGTGCCATAATAAATTCGGCTCTCAACAGGCCCACGCCATCGACATTCCTTAAGGCAGTTTGGTGGGCCAGATCAGGCTCGGCTAAATTGACGTATAGTTTTGTAGCCGTTTTTTTGTGCGTCTGAATATTCCGCGGCTTAAAATCCAGGTCTTTTTTGCTTTTTATAAACTGGCCTTTGTAAATAGTGCCTTTTGACCCATCGACAGTTATGACCATGCCTTCGGTCAACACTTTTGTAGCTTTTTCTGTGCCAACAACACAAGCAATGCCAAGCTCGCGCGAAACAATTGCAGCATGAGATGTCCTGCCGCCCCGATCAGTAACAATTGCGGCTGCCTTTTTCATAGCCGGCACAAAATCGGGATTGGTCATCTCTGTTACTAAAACGTCACCACGTCCAACCTTGTAAATTTCTTTAGCGCTTGAGATTAAAACAACTTTACCGAAGGCAATTTGGGGAGAAGCCGGAGAACCTTGCAATATTATGTCTTTTTGGCGAATGTCTATTTTTCTTTGTAAAGACTTTTCATTATCCTTTGCCTTTGTAGTTGTTACCGGTCTGGTCTGCACAATATAGATTTTGTTGTTTTCTGTCGCCCATTCAATGTCCTGCGGGAAAAAGTAGTGTTTTTCTATAGAGGAACCAATCTTGGCCAGTTCAACAATCAAACTATCTGCTAATTTTTGCACCCGCTTGTGGCTCTTGGAAACGCTAACTAATTTGTTTTTATTTTGGTGGTAGACAAGCTGTTTGTTTTGGGCAGCAATGTTTTTTTCGATTATTTCGAAATCTTGTTTGGAAACAACATAATGATCAGGGGTTTCTTGCCCGCCGACAATAAGTTCTCCAAGGCCAAAAATTGCTTCGATAATTATTGTTTTTTTATCATTGGTGATCGGATCCAAAGTAAACATTACCCCGGAAGTTTCGGCTTGAACCATTTTTTGAATAGGCAAGGCTATACCCACTTTGAAATGATCAAATTTTTGATGGTCTCTATAAAAAATTGCCCTGGCTTCAAACAGTGACGCCCAGGCATTTAGTACTGCTTCTTTTAACTGTTTTTTGCCGACGACATTCAGATAAGTAGACTGCTGTCCGGCAAAAGAGGCTTGAGGCAGGTCTTCTGCTGTTGCTGACGATCTTACTGCAACCGGAATTTCTTTAGTGCCAGATAACTTTTTGTAGAATTCGTAAATATTTCTTTCGAGTTTTTTATCCAGATTAATTTTTTTTATTTCTTCTTGGCAGGCTTTTGCCTTGTTTTCAAGTTGAATAGGGTCCTCGACATTGAGATCGTAAAGAATGCCTCTTATGCGGTCAATTGCGCCGGATTTTTTAAGATTTTGGAAATAAGCTTCGGAGGTTACGATGAATCCTTCAGGAATGGGTGCATTAATTTTTGTAAGCTCGCCTAAGTTTGCCCCTTTACCGCCAACTAGGTCAACGTCACCTTTGTCTACTTGGGAAAACCAAACGATACTCTGATTTTGCATAAAAGTACGTCACAATTTGCCCAATTTTTTCGACCGGGCAGATTAAAATCATTGTAACAAATTTTAGGGGGAAAGATACTTTAGAAAAAGGGTGGATACTAATGTTTTTTCTTGCAGATTCGTTTTGCCGCTTTTAATTAAGTAATCTATTCTTAAGAGGCCATAGAAAATTTTCTTTAAAGTTGCAAGGTCAAGGTTTGCAGCTTGAGATGTAATTTTATTCCATTGCCACTCCTGAATAGGACGGCTGTTGAGGGCGTTTACTTCATGCTGGGGAATCTTCAATTTGGCCAGCACCATTAAGTAAATTCTACTTGTGAGGTGCCAAAATAAACTTCTTGTCTCATCTTCTGTAAACTTATTGAGCCAGCTTATTGACTGCTTTGAACCTTTTGAAATTGAATCAAGAAAATAAAAAATTGTTGGCGGGGTTTTGAATTCTTCTATCTGAATCTTTGCTTGAGAGCTTGCGAATTGTTTTATGTTTACTTTTTGTTTCTCCCAGAAAATAACAGTTTTTTCGACGGGAATATTTTTGAGGTCTTCTTTGTCTATTTTTTTGAGGCTAATAAAACTGACGCAGCTGACTATTTTTTTTACATCAATTAAGTCTTGCGTGAAAAGCGCCATCATGAAGTCATCTTTAGTGGTTTTTTCGTCAAATTTTAGTTTTTCAAAATCTTGAAAATTGCTAAGAATTAGCTGTAGTCTGTTATAGGAAGCTATTGAGTCTTCACCGTGAAGAATATGGATCATGAGACTTTGATAACGTCCGAATGCTTCTTAACCTCTTTTTCGACCTTCATGCCAAATTCGTCCCCGGCTTTGGCAATATCGATATCCGCATGCTCGATCTGCATCGAAGTAATGTCTTGGGTAAACTCCTTGCCATCTTTGTCTAAAAGTTTTATTTTGTCACCTGTTTTAAGGTCCCCCTTGTTAACTTTGGCAACAGCAACACCAATTTTGTCATAGTAGTGGGTTATGACGCCGATTTTTTTGTCCGCGATTTTAATTCACCTCCTCACTTGAAATAATTTTTTCAACTCTTGCTTGAGTTGTTTTCAGCTTCTCCTGACAACTCTTATGAATTTTAAACCCTTCTTCTGTTAATTTCATTGCTTCGTCAAGGTCTAAATTATCTGCTTCTAATTTTTCTACAATTTCCTCAAGTCTTGCAAGTGCTTTGGCAAAATTTAGATATTTAGCCATAATTTTTCTTTTCCATGACTTTGGTATTCAGTTGACCTTTTGCCAATTTTACTTTAAGTTTTTGACCGATATCAATAAACTGCGCGTCTTTTAGAACTTTACCACTAATGGTTGTAGTAATGCTGTAGCCACGATTTAGGACATTCTGGGGAGACACAAGCAAAAGTTTATGCTGATAGCCCTCAAGGGCAACTGTTTGTTTGTTAAGCATAATTTTCCAGCTTTGAATCAATGAATCACTGTTGCGCGCCAGCGCCAACAAATTTTCTTTTATGAGGTCGGTCGTCAGAGAGGTCAAGGATTTTTTAAGAAAAGCAAGCTTTTGGGGCACTTGTGAATACTTCATTTTTGTATTAACCAGTTGCTGATAAATAAAGTCCAACTGCTGAGACGCGCCGGCAATTTTATTTTTAAGAGCAAAAGTTACCCTTGAAATTAAATTAGTTAAGCTGCTATCTAATTTAAGAAAATTCTCTGTTATGATTTTAGCGGCATCTGTGGGAGTTGATGCGGAAACATCAGCAACAAGTGAGGCAATAGTTACATCTTTTTCATGGCCAACACCAACCAGAATCGGGGTTTTGGCTTGGAATATTGCGCGAGCCATATTTTCGTCGTTGTAGGCTGCCAAATCTTCAATCGATCCACCCCCGCGAATAATGCAAATTACGTCATATTTTTTAGAATCGGCTTTTTGAATTGCTTTAATTATTTGGGAGACTGACCTATTACCCTGAACCATAACGTCAAACAAATCAAGCTTAATTGTCTTAAATCTTTCACATGAGTGCTGCCGGAAATCCTGCCAGGCGTCTGAAACTTTCGAGGTGATTACAGCAATGTTTACTGGATACTGCGGCAATTTTTTTTTGTTGGCATCGTCAAAGTAACCTTTTTTCTGTAATTTCAACTTCAGTTTTTCTAGTTCGACAAGCAGAAACCCTTGCCCGAATTCCTGCATTTTGACCACATGCATCTGGAATTTTGCTTCTTTTTCCCAGAGCGTTAAAACACCGAGCGCTAAAACTTTCATTCCGTCTTCAAATTGATAATTTAGTGAAAGATAAGTTTCGGGTTCAAAGACGCATGGCAGTTTGAATCCGGTTTGAGGATCTTTTAAATCAAAGTATAAATAGCGATATCTGGAGTTATAGCCCTTAAATGATGACAGTTCTCCCTCAACCCAAAAATTCATTTGCTCCAGAGTTCTTCTGGTCATTGAATTTACCTCTGAAACAGAGTAGACGCTTTTTCCTTCAACAATCTTCACAAAATGAGTATATCACCAAAAGAACCCATTTTGGGGACTTGACAAGAAAATTTTCCCGATGTATATAAATTAGTG
>Ga0209541_10017946_pt1 | contig 10292 bp, 10 predicted proteins | sample RifCSPlowO2_01_FD_184027 | JGI IMG/M metagenome (GOLD analysis project Ga0209541, IMG submission 184027) | Groundwater microbial communities from Rifle, Colorado - Rifle CSP2_plank lowO2_0.1 (SPAdes) (version 2) | ecosystem: Environmental > Aquatic > Deep subsurface > Groundwater | place...
CATAAAACTTAAGGCATAATTAAAAAAATACGAGATAAGTGCGTATGACAAAGAAATAAACAAAAGAAAAGATAAGAACCATAAATGGCTGCCTGAAAATAAAATAAGTAAATTAGAAAGTAAATATTTAAAATAGGAATCATATAAAGGTGGAGAAGTTTTATAAACTGTATAAAAAAATATAAGATTGGATATTGGCAAAAAAATCAGAAATGGAATTCCTAATCTTATCAATCTTGCCTTCATATAACTTAAATACCCGATCTTCTTCATCCTGCTTTTAGAAAAATAACCAGAAATAAGAAAGAAGACAGCAACAGGGAAAATTGTAAAGGGGGTTACCAAATAAATCAAACTTTGTTCAACACTTCCATCCTTGAAATACCAAGATTTTTGGGGTATATAAGCAATTGAAGCATGCGCAACAAGGACTAAAAATACGGCCAGAATTTTAAGATTATCAAAGTACTCTATTCTTTTTTCCTTTCTTTCTTCCATAATACAGTTATAAATAGATAAAAATATAAATCTTTACATCAAAGTTTATGCAAATGGCAAACGACCAGTGGTATAAAGGTGTTCTTATTGTAATTATCTTACTTTTGCTGTTTTATTCTTTTTATTTTATTAAAAACAGGCTAATGGGTAAGGAAATAGACCAAAAGGGTCTGGAAGACATTGATTACGATTTATTGCATTCAAAAATGGGCCAAAATATAGATTCAAGCCGCAAGATTTTTACTATGGACGTGAACACTAAAAAATTTAATGAAATTTATTTAAAATTTAACATGTATCCGCCAATCGAGCTTCTTGAAAAATATTATGACATAATAGGGCCCAAACAAATGATGAAAGTTGCAGAGAGCTATGAATTTTGCCATACAGAAGCACATTACATAGGAATTGTTGTTTATAAAAAAACCAACAATTTGACTAAGTCATTGGAAATTTGTGGCAGAGGTTGTGATTCAGGATGTTATCATGGAGTTTTAATGCAATTTATAAAAGAATTACGTAATAATCCCAAAGTGGATAGTTCGATTTCAATCGATGGAACATCCAAAGATTACATCGAATTCTTATTAAAGGATTTTTGCAATATACCTGATGTCATAAAATCTATTGGAACAGGAAATTGTTTTCATGCTTTGGGGCATGCACTCGCATTTGCTGTTGATTATAATGTAACTGAAGGCCTAAATTATTGTAAATCTTTAACCCAGAATTTTTCAGTATACTATTGTGCTACTGGAGTTTTTATGGAAAATGATCTGATAAATTACAATAATAAAGGAGATTTTTCATATCCCTGTGAAAATGAGCTTGAATTCCCAGCTGCATGCTACAGGTATAACATGGAGCATTTAGCAAGTTCAATGAACCCTCAAGATATGATAGGTGTATGCTTAAAATTGGATAAAATTCATAGCTGGGGATGTTCCCATGGACTGGGCTTTGCCTATTACAAAAATGTGTCAAAAAATCCTAAAATGTTATTTGATGTATGTATTCATGGCACTTTAGAAAATCAAGAAGCATGCATTGATGGTGCGATTCAAGTAGTGGCAAAATTCAATAGAAATGCTGCACTTTCAGCTTGCTATATTCTGCCTGATAATATAAAAGACTATTGCTTTAGGGAAGTTGACTATAAAACTTACAATACAAAAAAATCAATGGAATTATATTATTTTCCTAAGTCGACATAAAAATTTTTTCATTGCAAAAATATTTCTGCAATGTTTTATGCCCTGCGTATACATCAACCTTGCACAATTTCCACTTATCCGGATTCCTTTTGATGCATTTCTCATTCCTCCAGGATTTTTTGTACCCGGGTAGCATGTCCTCTGGTGGTTCCAAATTGCATTCATCAGGCATCCAGCATCTGTAGTATAGATTTACATTTTTTTGATTAGGCAAAATATCAACGGTTAAGTTAGCAGTTTTTTTGTTTTTGAGACAGTAAAAAAATGTTTCGAACCAGTTTATCTTACTTTCAGTATGCATTTCAGAAACCCCGGTCTTTGAATATTTGGAGTTTATTGCAGCGCTTAGAATTTTAGCACCCTCAATCTCAAAATGCAAACCCCCAAAGGTATTTTGCTCGCATAAAGGGTTGCCTCCAGTGCTAGTTATTATTGCATTTATTTGTGCTGGATAATCAATCTTAAATGGTTCATATGCCAGAAACTCAACTTCACACCTTGGAACTTTAAATTCCAAAATTCTTGAATAAATTTGCGGAATCATTATAATGACAGCTATTGTCAAAAAAATATAAATTATACTCTTGTTAGATTTTTTAAATTCGAACAGTTTGTATATGCCAATGCTTGACATAATGACTATCATAGGGAGTGCAAAATATCTCAGCTTAAGGTATGTTAAAACAGAAAAAATTGAAAGCGCTGACAGTATAAACAAGGAACGATAACGGTGCTCTGTAAATTTTGAAAGACTAAAAAGCGCCCCAAAAATTAGAAAAATACTAAAAAACGAATATTCTTCAAGAAACATGCCTGTATTCGTGCGGATCAGGTCATTTCTTTCAAAAGCAATTCTGTAATCAAGATCTTTGTTAAGGGTAAATGATAGATAGGTTTCCTTAAAAATCTGGAATGGCGAATACGCCAGTCCGAGCAGTATAACTGAAACAAAATAAGAAATAAAAAGGGGAATTATTGAAAGTAGTAAAATCTTTTTTCTAAGCTGCCCATCATTTAGGGAAAAAATAAGTATCAAAAGTAATCCAGCATATAAAATAACAAAAGTCTGCCATGTTAAGATAAATAATGTAAGAAGAACAATTCCTAAATACAAATATTTTTTATTTTCTTTAAGTCTGATAATGCAATATAACAATCCAATAAATAAGAATATTCCTAAACTGTCCTCTGTATAAAACCCTTTTTCTGTTACTCTTAGGGCTGATGGGACAATTGAAAATAAAGCGACGAATAATACTCCAACAAAATTATTAAAAATTCTTGATAACGTGTAAAATCCGGCAATTGAAATAAGGACAAAAATCATTATTGGAAAATAGGACAAAAAAACAAGCAAGTTGTTTGACATTGAAATTTTATACAAAGCTACACTAAATAAAACTAAAAAAGGCGGATAATTTTCCCTATATGAGTATGGGTACATTCCTTCAGTATCAAGTTTTATATATTCCCCGTTTTCTGCCAAATAACTTGCTCTGTAATAATAAAAGCCAGCTATATTAATTGGGATTATACTTGGCCTAAATGCAATTCTCATATAGACACCAATAAGTATGAACACAATTAAAACAATGTACAGAAACAATTCCCGATTTTTAATTTTGCTCATTTTCATTTTGAATACTGCAATGATATATAGCCTACTGATTGCGTTGAATTACCCTTAGGATGGGATTTGCTTGAAATATTTAGCAACTTGACATTTGTTGCATTCTTCATCTCCATTACTGTCATAAAAGCAACAAGTGCTGGTTTTCCCTCTGTTACTCTGTTGTAAATGTCTTTCTTGTTGAAATCCAGAAGATTCTTAAGTGTCTTGTTATCTTCTATTCTGTTAATTTCTTCGTTCGCAGGCATGATATGAGAAAAATCTATGCTTGCTATTACTAAAGTATTGTTATCTACGACTTTTGCAAGTTCTCTTCCAAAAATTACTGCATTCTCATAATCTATGTTATATCCAAACAGAATAGGGACAATTTTTGCATCTTTTTGCCAATAATTGATGAAAGGCATTATGCTTTTTATTGACCATTCATATTTATGCAAACCATTGTCTATGCGGATTCTAAGTTTTCGTATAGTTGCTATATCCACTTGCACTTTTGATTCGTACCCCTTCATATTAAGATATGATGTGCTTATCTTATAGCTTCCTATGGACTCGTGATCTGGGCCAATAATTATTATTTTTTCGTATTTTTTATTTATCGTGTCCATATTTTCCGCGATAATATTATCTGCATAAATGATATGGTGTGGTACAATGCTACCTACAACATTACTATTTTTGTTTTTTAAATTTCCACCACTAGAAAGATACTTTCCTATTGCTATTCTAGGATCGTATTGTTCTATATTTCTGCTGAATGTCACATTCCTAACTTTGAAGACCTTGTAAAAATCTGAAGAATGCACTAATTCATAGTACCTTAAATTTTCGTTATTGTCCAGTCTGTATATCAAAAATTCTTTCTGATTTTTTAAATTGCATAAATCATTATACCTGCATTGGTCATTTGGCTCACCACCAACTACAATATAGGTTATGTTGTATTTTTTGACAATATTTAATGAATCATCCTCATTGATAGAATAAAAAAAAGTGTCCAGATCTTTGTATCTTTCCGAAACTACTTCAATTTCCGAAGGATAAACCTTTGCTGTCGCTATAACTTTTCTATTTGCAAAGCCGTAAATATAGGGTGCCAAGGGCCACTTTGCAAGAAAGACATCGGTATCCTCTGTATTTGCAGCAAGCCAATCAATAAGACCATACAATTCTTTTATTTCTTGATTTTGCTCTTTAATTTCTCTTTGCCCGTAGTAATGTTCTTTTAGACCAAAAATAAGCATCGAAAAAACTAAAATAGTCATGAACAAAAAATCCCAAACTCTTTTTTTTGACATCTTATAATTATAAAAAGAAGAAAAGTTTTTAAATGTTTACTATTTAAAGGATTCTTAACGAAATTGATATTTCTAGGAAATATTTTATAAAATTTGTAAAAGAAAATAAATAATCACCTAGAACTGTCAGCCTGCCTTTCAATCTCAAGCTTCTTGGCTATTGCGTTTGATGAACTGCTCATCCTGTAAGCATTGGTTATCTCTTCAGCCAGGCTGTTGACAATTGACTTTTTTATTGAATTATTTTATTTTTTAATGTAATGTATGGCGAGGCAAAAATTAATGATTGAAAATTTTTGGCGAGCTGTACTTTTTGTCGCGAAGCGACAGATTGAAATTAAAATTTTGATTTAATTTTTAAACAGCCATTTCTGCCTTTATTGGAGGATGATACTGGTAATTTTCCAGATTTATATCATCCATTGAAAAATCATCAATGTTTTTTATTTCCGGGTTTAATGATAATGTCGGCAAAGGAAATGGTTTTCTTGTTAATTGCTCCTTGACCTGCTCAAAATGGTTATGATATATGTGGGCATCTGCCAGTGTATGCACAAATTCTCCTGGTTTTAAGCCAGTGACTTGAGCCATCATGTGCAGCAATAAAGAGTAAGATGCAATATTGAACGGAACTCCTAAAAACATGTCGCATGAGCGCTGGTACATTTGCAGTGATAACCTTTTGTCTGCAACAAAAAATTGAAAGAAAGCATGACAAGGAGGCAATGCCATTTCCTGCAATTCGCCTGGATTCCACGCTGTCACGATAATTCTTCTGCTTGTTGGATTCCCTTTAATCATGTTTATTGCATTTTGAAGCTGGTCTATTTCTTTTCCATCAGGCGATTTCCATTTTCGCCATTGCACTCCGTAAATTCTTCCCAAGTCGCCTTGAAACTTTGCCTTGGGCTTCCAATAACTTGCTTCTGCATTCGCAGTCCATATTGTGGTTTTGTTTGAATTCCTAGTGCCATGAAGTATTTCTGCAAGCCTTCTCTCATCATTGGAGCCTTCAATGAACCATAATAACTCGCTTGCAACGCTTTTCCAGGGAAGCTTTTTTGTTGTGACTGCCGGAAATCCATCCTGCATGTTAAAGCGCATTTGCATGCCAAAAACCGCCCTTGTTCCAACGCCAGTTCTGTCCTGCCTGTCTGTTCCCTTTTCAAGAACATGACTTAAAGCATCAAGGTATTGTTTCATTTTTATTGTAAATATATAACCAATGGGGTGTAACCTCACTTAATTTAAAATTGTTTTGTTTCATACAATATAAAAATTATAAAATTTTATTTGTTGTTTTTTCAAGTAGTAAAATTTCTTAACCACTACCAAAAAGTATTTATATAACATCTACAAAGGAAGCAACCAATATGAAAAAAAAGACAATGCGGATGATTTTTGCGGTTCTGTTTATAGTTGGGGTTGTTGTCGGCTATCTTCTTCCTGGAGATGTCAAAGCACTGACAAAGAAGCCATTGCAGGCAAATATTTTTGATGTCCCAAAAAAGCTTGGGCAGCTTGACATGGAAACAGACTATTTCAGGTACACGGTTCTTGCGGGCACTGAAACAGGAAGCATTGAGTTGATCAGGCTGGATGACAAAATACCAAATCATATGCATCCAAAAGAAAACCACTTTGTTTATATTTTCAAAGGCAGGGCAAAAGGAGTTGTTGGAGATGTTACCGCTGAAGTCTGGCCAGGGCAATTAGTTGCAATTCCTGCTGGAACTCCTCATAGCTTTGAAAGGGTTGGCGATTCGCCTGTTGAAATAATCCTGTTTTCCACACCCCCATTTGTTCCAAATGATACAATATTTTTGGAATAAGCAAGTTTTTGATTTCTTTATCAAATAAAAAACTTTAAATAAACCGTATAACCAACAGATAATTGATACTGAATGGCAAACAGATTAATCATGTTTACAGGCACAGAATGCGTGCATTGCAAGGAAATGCATCCTTTGGTTGAGCAGCTTGAAAAGGAAACTAATTTGAAAATTGAACATCTTGAAGTGTGGCATAATGCAGAGAATGCAGCCTTTCTTGAAAAAATTGACAAAAATCCTGATGGGGGTGTTTTCTGCGGCGGAATTCCATTGTTCTACAATGAAAAAACAGGCAAGAAGCTTTGCGGCAACCAGAAATATGAAAAATTGAAAGCATGGGCTTTAGGGAATTAAAATAAAATTAACATTAAAAATTAAAATAATAAAAAATAGCATCATGGAACAAAACCTAGAAAAACCACAATGGCTTAAAATTAGATTAACAACAGCCGATAATTTCATCAATATTAAAAATACAATAAAACAATACAATCTACATACTGTATGCCAAGAAGCCCGCTGCCCGAATATTTCCGAGTGCTGGAATACTGGAACAGCCACTTTCATGCTTATGGGTGACACCTGCACAAGGGCATGCAGGTTCTGCGCTGTCAAGACTGGCAATCCGATGAAACAGCTTGATGCAGAAGAGCCAAGAAAGCTTGCCCAGGCATTAGCTGAAATAAAATTATTTGATTATGTGGTTTTGACGTCTGTCAACAGGGACGATTTGGAAGATGGAGGAGCTTTTCATTTTGCAAATTGTATCAAAGAAATAAAAAAGGCATATCCTGAAATTATTGTTGAAGTTTTGATACCTGATTTTAAAGGCGACATCAATTCATTGAAAAAAATAATTGATGCAAAGCCAGAGGTTATAGCCCATAACATAGAAACCGTTGAAAGGCTGCAGAAAAAAGTAAGAGATGTAAGGGCTAATTACAAGCAATCATTGGACGTCTTGGAAAACATCAAAAAATTAAATCCAAAAATATACACAAAATCATCAATAATGCTTGGCTTAGGAGAAAAAGATGAAGAAGTTGTCCAGGCAATGAAAGACTTGAGAGCAATAAATGTCGATATTTTGACAATCGGGCAATATTTAAGGCCAACAGAGTGGCACATTCGTATTAGCGATTTTGTTGAACCATCAAAATTTGAATATTTCAAACAAAAAGCACTGGAATTGGGTTTTTTATTCTGTGCATCAGGCCCATTTGTGAGGAGTTCTTACAGGGCAGGGGAATTGTTTGTCAAAAACCGCCTTCACGAATCAATAAAATAAAACGGTTTTTGAGTGTGCTCGAAAATCAGATAGTTGTGAGCGAGTTTCGCAACGAGCTCACTCGCATCTCACTGATTTTCGACATGTGAGGAATGCGATAAAAAAATTAAATAAACTTTTTTTGAGAATATTTTTAAGGAATAAATGGTCTTAAAATTTTGGAGCGTGATGGGTGGCGCATTTTTCTGAGTCCTTTGTCTCTTATCTGGTATAGTCGGCTTCGGCCAATACCTTTCTCTTGCCTTAGCTGTTGCGTACTGTATGGTTCAACCCCAATCCCAAAAATTTTTCTTAAAATTTCTGCTTCCCGTGGAGATAGTGTCTGCAATGATTGTTCTACAGCCTCTGCAAGACCGGAATTTTGCTCCGTAGCATCTTCGTTGTTTTTTACATGCAAAAGTCCAATATGTAGCAATGCATATATTTCGCTTTTTACTTCATCATAAATTGAATCTAGATTTACTCTTTGTGGACTGAAATATGCTTCACGTAGCTTTGTATATAGTCTAGGTTCTACAATGGACACCGCTTGCCAATAAACTGAATAACCAAATATTGCTCTTAAAAGCCTTTCTTCTGGAGTAAGTTTTATAGGTGTTGCAAGGATTTCTTCAAGTTTTGTTTCTTTAATCAACTTTTTTGTTCTTGATTCAAATATGCTATCACGTACTTCTTCGTAGGCTTGATTTGAGCTATACCCTATCAAATTTCTGTTAGGAAAATCTTGACCTTCCGGTTCACCATGTAGGTAAAGATGAATAGCGTTTCTTGCCCTATCAGTTGAAAGAGTCTGTCTATAGAATTCAACTAGAGAGTCTTGCCATTCATGTGAACGTTTTCCTACAATACTTCGTCTTAAAGTTTCATCTGAAATTTTCCATTTATCTGCAATATATTCTACATTCACACCACAAAGATAAGCTAAAGTTGCTTGTCTTTCCTGTTCTTGATTTAGTTTTCTTGGTGTTGCCATTTCTAATAATTAATTAATAATACTTTATAAGTCTTTCCATTTTTATTATTTAATAGTGGTAATTATAAAACCAATAAACTTAAATATAACTTAGTTATATTTAGTTATATATGGAAATTGAAACAAAAACTAGGAAATGGGGCAGCTCTATAGGTGTTGTGTTGCCAAAGGAAGTTGTTGATGAGATAGGAATCAAGCCAAATGAAAAGATAGTCATAGACATAAAGAAAAGACCTCTTGCAAAGGAGTTTTTTGGCTTGCTGAAAGATTGGAAAAGATCCACACAGGAAATTAAAGACGAGATGCGTGCCGGGTGGCTTAGTGCCTCTGATATTTTGGCTGAAAGAAAATCTAAAAAATGAAATATTTTTTCGACACTTACGCTTTAATAGAAATAGCTAAAAATAATCCTGATTATGTTAACTACTCCGACAATATTGTTATCACCACAATCTTTAATCTTGCCGAATTGTATTATATAATACTCAAAGATTTTGGTGAAGAAAGGGCAAAAAAAGTTTACTACAAATTTAAAGAATGTGCCAATGAGATTAGTGATGATATTATTTTTGGAGCTATGAAACTGAAATTAAAAAATAAAGATTTATCGTACACAGATTGTATTGGATATTCTTATGCATTAAGGCAGGACCTCAAATTCCTAACAGGGGACAAAGCATTTGAGAATATGGAGAATGTAGAGTTTGCTCGTTAAATTCTAAAAACTCCATCAACAAAATTTATAAATACCCTAAAAATCTTCTTTTTCGAGTCATATGCCAAAAAAGATGCTGAAAGAATTTAAGGTAGAGTACTTGCAGATTTTGGATGAGAATGGCAACTGCGATGAAGCTTTAATGCCAAAGCTTTCTAGTGATGAAATTAAGAAAATATACGAAATGCTTGTTCTTACAAGAGTTTTTGACCAGAAAGCATTCAACATGCAGAGGCAGGGAAGACTGGGAACTTACATACAATTCAAGGGGCAGGAGGCATGCCAGGTCGGAAGCGCTTTTGCCCTGAATGACAATGATTTTATATTTCCAATGTACAGAAACAGCGCTTTGCTGATAGCAAGAAAGCACCCTATAGTGCAGGTTCTTCAGTACTGGGCAGGGGATGAAAGAGGAATGAAAAGCCCTGCAAATGTGAATAATTTTCCGATTGCCATTCCGGTTGGAACCCATGATGTGCACGCTGTCGGAGCTGCATGGGCTGCAAAGCTTAAAGGCACAAGGCAAATTGCAGCGACTTATTTTGGCGACGGGGCAACTTCAAAAGGGGACTTTCATGAGGCAATGAATTTTGCTGGTGTTTTTAATGTGCCTGTTGTCTTTGTGTGCGAGAACAACCAGTTTGCAATATCCGTGCCAAGAACAAAACAAACAAAGTCAGAGACTATTGCGCAGAAAGCAATTGCTTACGGCTTTGAAGGCTTGCAAGTTGACGGAATGGATGTTTTTTCAGTTTACAAGGCAATGCACGATGCTGTTGAAAAGGCAAGGAACGGCAAAGGGCCGACCTTGATTGAATGCTACACTTACAGAATGGCTGAC
>Ga0209541_10017948_pt1 | contig 10291 bp, 8 predicted proteins | sample RifCSPlowO2_01_FD_184027 | JGI IMG/M metagenome (GOLD analysis project Ga0209541, IMG submission 184027) | Groundwater microbial communities from Rifle, Colorado - Rifle CSP2_plank lowO2_0.1 (SPAdes) (version 2) | ecosystem: Environmental > Aquatic > Deep subsurface > Groundwater | place: Rifle...
CTAAAATAGGACCGGCACATGGCGTCCAAATAATTCCAAGCGAAAGTCCAACCAAAAATCCGGTTCCAAAGCCTTCTTTTGAAAACTTCTTTACGCTTGAAAACTTTGACGAAATTATACTCACAAGAAATTCTAATTTTGCGCCAAAAGAAGGGATAATAAGAGATAATCCTAAAATTCCAATAACAAAAACTGCAAAAAATCTTAAAATTTCTGCATCAAAATGGAAGATTTTTATGATATATGAAATTGATAAAGTGATAAGTGTAAAACTAGTTACTATTCCCAGTACTATGCCCAAAGGTTTTTTCTTTCCACCCGACGCGCTTGAAGATAAAACAATTGGAAGAAGAGGCCAGATGCACGGAGCCAAAATAGAAACGAGTCCTGAAATAAATGAAAATAAAATTAACGTAAACATGTTTAGTGATATTAACACTTACAATTCAAAACACCAAAATCTTATATAACGTTTGACTAAGCACACTATAAGTTGTATGATTGTTGGAATAACCCAATAAGGAGAAAAGTACTCTTGCACAGTTAATGGGACTAGGTAAAAGTTCTGTGTGTACCTTTTCTATAAACGTGGGCAGCAAAATAACAGGGAAAACATACGTAACGTCAAACAAAATGAGGACAGATTTTGATGCAACCACTCCGGAGGGACAAAAAATCTCAAGTAGTATGATTAAAGATGGAGATTGGCTATATTCATGGACTTATGCCTCCCCACAAGGAGTGAAAATGAAAGTTCCTGCTACAATGGAAAGCAGTAAAAGTACAGAAACAAATACTGGAACAAATAGCAACGCTAGCCAAAACTTTAATCAAGATTTGGAAATGAATTATAATTGTAAAGCGTGGATTGTGAATAATTTAATGTTCACACTACCATCAAACGTAACCTTTATGGAATTGAACGCACCGGATTTATCTCCTAATTCTGGATCAGAGTATTGACAAATACCTTTTGCTAAATTATTGTTACCGTATGGAGCATGTTCTGCCTGAAAAAAAGTCTAAGTCCCTAATCCTTTATTCTTCATATCTCCCTATGCTTCTATTACTCGTTCTAGTTTTAGGCATTACCTCCCTTATAGGTGCGAGGTCGCTCTCAACAAAAAACAATGAGGGGAGTGTACTAAGCAAGGATAGTGATTCTGGAAGCGATGGGGGTGAGGACGAGAATGATAATGACGACAACGATGATGATAGTATTGAGAATGATAATGACGACAACGATGATGATAGTATTGAGAATGAGGTAGATGATGACGATGATAATGACGGTATTCTGGACTCAGACGAAGATAAATCTGGGAATTCTAACGAAAAACAAAAAACCATACAAACTATTACAAACCCAGATGGAACAACTTCGGAAATAAAGAGAGAGGTTAAAAAGGATGGTGAAATTAAACTAGAAATTCGAACCTTTGATGCGGAAGGGAATAAAATCATGGTTGAGAAGTTTGAAAGCGATGGTGGAAAAGAAGAAAGCAGAGTTAAAACTTATGACGCAACAGGTACAAAACTTTCTGATTTCAAATTTAAAACAGAAGACGGTAAAGAACTTGAACTTAGAATAAAAGAAGGAGATGTGGAACTGCAGAGAGTTAGACTTAACGTTGATAAAAACGAACTCGTCGTAAGGACTGGCGATGAAAGTAGGGTAAGAATAAGAACAGACGAAAACAATTTCGTTATTTCCAGAGAAGGTATTAACGCAGCTTCAAAGTTTCCAATCTCAATTGATGATGCGACAGGCGAGATATTTGTTAAAACTCCTGCCGGAGATGTGCAGCTGAAGGCTATGCCCGACACGATTGTACAAAAAGCTCAAGCGTCAAACGATCTTGATGTTGTTAAGAGTGTAGAGCTCAATTCACAAGCCGATAAGGCCTCAAACTTAGAGTATGTAGTAACCGGTACAAAATCTGAAAAATTGCTTGGAGTGTTCACTCTTAATATTCCTTCTAGTTTGATTTATGATGCTGCGACAGGAAATTTCGTAAAGAACGATCAATCTTTTGTAACGAGAATTCTTAATCTATTTAGCTTTTAAATTTCCTCAATTAATTCCATAAATTTCTCGGAAACTATATCTAAGTCAAAGTTTTTCTCCGCGAGTTCTCTATTCATTTTTCCCATTTTATTACATAACTTTTTATTACCCGTCAATAGATTCATAGCCTCACTAAAAGCTTTGGCATTCTTTACTGGTACCAAAATTCCATTTAAATTGTTTGAAATTAGATCAGAATTGCCCGGAATGTCGCTTGCTATAATAGGTAAACCTGACATCATTGCTTCTATCACAACATTAGGCAAACCCTCACTTAAGCTTGGAAACACAAAAATATCCGAAGCCTGCATTAGTTTATTTATATCGTTTCTAAAACCCAAGAATTCTATATTCTTGATTTTTCTATCATCAATACTTTTAACCCAAGGCTTTGAGCTATTTGATATTTTTCCCTTGTTTTTATTTACATCTCCAACAATTACTAACATACAATCGTTATTTGTCTTTTCAAATAATTTCCAGGCTTCTAATAATGTGTCTATACCTTTTCCTTCAACCAATCTTCCTACAAATAGAAACATTTTTTTATTAGTGGGAAGTCCTAGCTTAACTCTTAAGCTAATTTTATCTTCTATGCTTTTCAAAGGTCTAAAAACTCTTGAGTCAACTCCAGTTGGTATTTGTATAATCTTTTCAATGGGAACTCCTGATTCTATCAAGAAATCCGTAATCTCTTTACTTATTGAAATAAATTTATTAAACATTTTTGGCACCACTTTAAATTACCCCTCTCATCTCACCTTCATCAATTGAGGACATAATTAGAATAGTTTTAGCCTTAATTAAATTTAAAATATTAAAAGTAATTTTCTGGAACAAACCAATATGATTTAAATTTCCCATGAAAATAAATATCCCACCTTTTAAAACTAGGATTAAGGTAGTAAAAATACCCGCGATATTGCCAAGTAAATTCATCTCGAATCTGATTACATCAACGCCACTCATATTTTCTATTGAGTTGAGTTTTGAATTATCTTTTTTTGTTACAACTGTTACTTCGCATCCTTTTTGTATTAAACCTTGCGAAATTCTACTTACAGCTGATTGAATTCCTCCAATACGTGGCAAATACCATGGGACTTGAAAAATTATCTTTTTCTTTTTAGCTTTTGTATTAGCCTGTTTTTCTAAAAGTATAAAGATGTATTTTTTTAAGATTACTTCCTCTGAAAAGTTTTTGTTTACAAATTCAATCAACTTATTCTTGATCATTGTTTTTTGTGAAAGGTTAAAGAAAAACAAAATTTTTGACTTTAACTCATCCTCACTCATTGGATCAAAAGTTAAATCCAAGAGCTCGTTTGGTAGGGATTCGGTTATATTAACAAGGTTTGAGCAAATAGAAGATATCCCGCAAGCCATAGCTTCAAACTGAACACCGCCCTTTCCTTCTCGTATTGACGGCATAATAAGTACATTACTTATTGCCATAAGCTTTTCTGGATTTGGCTCATTTATAAAAAGTTTAAAATTTGTTTTAGGAAAAGTTGCTTTTAGATCATCCCAAAATTTGTTTTTTTCCTTTAATTGAACGGCAAGTACTAAAACTAAAAAGAACGAGTCGTCTAGATTTTTAAACACATTAATTAAAGTTTGAATATTTTTTTCTGGAGAAGCTCTTCCAACGAACAGTATTAATTTCTTGTCTTTGGGTATTTCAAGTAAAGTTTTTGCTTCATTTACTTCATTAACGCATAACGGTTTAAACTTTTTTGTATCAATAAACTTAAAGGGCGGATTTTTAACTTTATTTTTATCTATTCCTACTTTTTCGACTAAAAAGTTAACAAGCCCCGCATTTACCGGCATAAATGCGTCAAAGGATTTTAACAATTTCTTTGTTATTTTTGGTTTGAATAAAAGATCTTCGTATTCTTCTTTACTTGAACCAAGTCTCATAACGACTCTCTTTTTAAATAGCTTTTTTGCAATAAACCCAAGAAAAGCTTGAATTAAAACTTTTATTTTTAAGTTCCCACCTAATGCCCCAACAAAAAACAACGTATCAAAACTATTGATTAGTTGAATTCCCTTAATAAAAATTCCTAAAACATCTCCACCAACTCTTATTACAGGAACGCTATTTATAATTTCGTTTTTTGACAAACTTTTATCTCTTAATTTTGTTAGAACTGTAACTCTCCAACCGAGTTTAACTAGTTTTTCCGCCAAAAATTTTGCCGTATTTTCATCTCCTCCTATAAATGGAAAAAAACATGAAATAACAATTAATACTCGTTTCTTAGACGAGTTATTCAACTTACTATTAATTTGGTTTAAAATTTCGCTTCTCATCTTGTATAATCTGGATGGGAGTAGACAAGGAATTTCGGTCCCATTTGTCTACTCCCACCCACTTACTATTCGTCAAAAACCTCAATACTACCACTACTTTGCCGAGGAATAGGAAGGAAAAAGTATCCAACCTTATTGCCATTTACAGCGCTTATTCCACGATTCTCAATTTCCGAAGATGAGCGTTTTCCCGACACAAAAACTATCAACGGCTCGCCTTCATCCATCGCAGAAAAAATGGTGCCACATGCCATTCCTTTTGCAATCTGTCGGTAAGTCCAGATAGACGCATCCGAGCGTATGACACCTCTTTCTTTGCTTGCGAGTGAAAGCCACTCTTTTTCAAGCAGTTGTTGTACCGACTGATGGTGCCAGCCGTTCCATTCATCGGTCTGGCTATCTTGATGCGCCTGCTTAACCCTTACCAAATACTGCTCATAGAAATACTCAAACAGCTCAAGCAAGCCGCGTTTAGTAAACACATCGGACAGAAGTGATGATTCAACACCAAAACTCTGCCCAAGTTCCCTTGCATAAGATTTGGCAATGGCGTGATACGGGTGGTCCAACGGATAAATCTTGGTGTACCTAATCTCAAAATCTGAAGGCGCAACTAAAACCTTATATGGTATGCGGTAATACCTAACCACTTCAACAACCTTAAGAAATTCCTTTATCCACTCGTTCTCTCTAAGTCCTGGAAGAATTGAGTGAACTCCACCTTCATAAGAGTGCCTTAAGCATCCGATATAAAGAAGTGTCACAGGATTCTTAACTGTTGACACAGCTAAACGCATGGCAATTACATTGTTGTTTATGGGCTCGTCATTTTCTAACAATGAGAGCTCAAAACAAGCCATAGCAATTGTTTTTGCGCTAAGAGCACTAAAGCCGGCAAGGACTAAGTCCTTAAACACTTCTTTCATAGACTGCATTAGTCCCACAGACTTCTGAGCAGTCGTGTAGTAAATCAAATCTTCATCGGTAGGCCTTGCTGCTAAAGTTGCGGATCTGGCTAAAATTTCTCTTAAGTCCCCTACACCTAAATCTACAAAATGCTGGGCAATTTGTGCCCAAACCAAAGCCATATTGGCATCATCTGTAAAATACTCAAGACTAACTAAACTTGAAAGCCAATCCTTAGTCCTCATTATTTGAGAACCAAGATCATCAACCTGCGTAGCGGATTCTGGGAAACCCATACTTTGCAAATTCGTAATCCCTAAAGATAAAAGTAAATTACCCATGAGTACACTGGTTAGCTCGTTGTACAGTGAGCCACCGCGTCCTTTTGAATTACTCAAATCATCGCGCTTCTGTGACGCAACATCGCAAGTTAGTGAATAAAATTCTTCCTTTGCTCTTAAGGACTTTCTTTGCAAGGCCTTAAGTTGAGGCAATACACTCTCGCGATAAGCTTGTAGCGAACGCACGGTATCAAAGTCCTTGTAATCCAAAATCTCGGCTACCCTATCTAACTCCCTCTCAACATCTTTCAACTCAGATGAAAGAGAATCCCAAGTTAGGATACGACCACTTATCATATCCAAAACTCTTAAGTTGGAATTAATGGCCCTAACTTCCTTAAGCTCGGCCTCAATAATTTCCCGATCGTCTGCAAGGCCAACTACTAACATGTGCTTATTTCTGGCTGACAGAAGGGATTCAACAAGATTTGCGATCGCAAGTTGTGAAGTAGTTTCAGCAAGATGTTGCAAAGACTCCACATAAGTACTAGCCAGCTCTCCTGCAATCCTAGATACTAAAGTCGTCATTACCTCACCGGTTGACGCAATATCCAACGATGTTAACTCAAATACCAGTAATTTCACGGCAACTTTGTTCTGTCTGGCGGTTTTTCTAGTAACATTGTTCTTAATTTTACCCAAGCAGAATTCCAAACAGAACTTAACCTGCGCGGAAAGTCTTTCGTTGGTCACCCTAACCCCTTCAAGAACTAAAACACATTCTTCATAAAAACTCTCTCGACCTTGCTCCAACAATATCTTCCTAAGTCTTTCACTAGCATCTTCTCCAAACAAAGTTTTAATAGTGCCTAAAATTACTAATTGCTTCCTTTCTTCTTCAGTAAGTTTCCTTGTCCTGTTGATAAAAACTTCAGGCTCAACCTTTAATGCACTCGTGTTACCTTTAACCGGGAAGACGGTCTTTTCCAACCTAAATCCCAAAACCACAAGCGAACGTAAGTATGCTTCTAGTGCAAATAACAACTGTGGATTTTTCAAGGTGCTCATTTCAGTCTCCTTTCAAAAGACTATGTATTGTGGGTTCAAAATTTAGAATCCACGTGACAGAGCTGTTCCCTATATATGGAATCAGCTCTATCCCTAAACTCTAATCTTTCTTAATGCTCTTTTTACTCCCTCACTAACCGCCGAACCAGAGTGGCCAAAATTCTTTAGCTTTTCAAAAAAAACGTTTTTAACCAAACCTTCGTTTTTGATCTTCTCAAAGAACTTTTCCGAATCCTTCCAACTTATCGACTTGTCCTTATTCCCATGAAGAATAAAAACTTCCTTATCTGCTAATAAATTAGTGTTATCAATTGGATTCATTTCTTTTATATTTCCCTTAATAATCTCCGGCCATTCGGAATTGCTAAATCCTCTCCAAACATTTTTCATTCCAATACTCATAACATTCAAGAATTCATTTATTGGTTCTTCCATACCTTTATTATTTTGAGCTATCCAATCCGTAACGGGAGCTACCAAAATTATTTTCTTGATCTCTATTTTTTTGAATTTCTCAACAAAAGGAGCTACTGAGCCTCCAAAACTAGAACCGAGCAAAATAATTTCGTTAAACTTTTGTTTCGCAAGTTTTTTTCCAGTTTTTATATCAGTACCTAAGAACTTTCCCGTTAAAAAATCTACACATTCGTAAATCGTTTCAACCGAAGATTTAAAGTTAAATTCTCCGCCTGATCTACACATCCCAATGTAGTCTGGGCTTAAGTAACTAACACCAAAGCTGTTACAAACTTGAGCCGTTTTTGAATTTCCAGAGTCACCAAATCCCGGAGCTCCCGCCAAATTGATTACAGCTACAGATTCATCAACCTCCGAAGAGTAGAAAAATCCAATGACCTTATTTAGTTTTATTAATTTTCCTTTAGTCATAAATTAACCTTTTGAATACAAAAAAACCCGCTTGTTAGCGGGTATTCGCGTTCCTACAAATGCAAATCTATCTAGGCAACAACGGCAACACCCGCCCTTTCGGGGGTTTTACACCACCTATGATACCTAAAATAGAATTTACTTAACATATTGTGGCATTCTATACAAAATTTGAATCCTTTGCAAGTAGGAGTAAAAACTGTTAAAATCCCATAGTTATAGACGTATAACCATCAAAAGACACAAAAAGGAGAGAATGTCATGGATACATCACTGTACACAGGGGCGGTTTCATCTAGCTACTTTTATCCACCTCTGTGGAGACCAAAGTCATTACGGGAACAGGTAGGTCTTATGCACCAATATTACCCAATCCTTTTGGCGGTGATTATATTTTTATGATTCAAAACTTTCCAATTCTTGCATTTCTACAGCAACAAAGGAAAGTAACTGTAAGTCTTGAGAGACAATACGAATCTGATTACTTTTTTGTAACTGCTCAAACCGGTCTAAAATTTGCGGGAGTTAGTCCGCTTCTTGCAACTCAATCAATTGTACCTCCGGAATTTCCTTTACCTTTGTGGTGTGTAATTCATATTCTCCTAACACATCCAGAAAGGTTTGCGAATTGGGATATTCTTGGAATTTATTGCGCGGGTGATTTAGTTGGAGATAGTGTATTTGGCGTTCCATACATTCGCAGAATTTTTGACGGGAGAATTGTAATTGAGACCGGAGCAAAGGCTGAAGGAATACTTGGAGTTGCTACGACTTCCTATAATCGCTTCAGGTGGGAACGAAATGATAACATCGCTTTCCCCTTCCCGACAAGTAAGTTGAACTGTTTCCGTATCTGTAACAATATTGTCACCTTCAGAAGTGTCGTTAATATGAATGTACGAAAATTCGGTATTCTTCCCCTGAAAGTAAATACTTATGTCACCAGTGCCGTTATAACGTTGGCTATCTGTCCCTAAACACGCTGACAAAAGTGCAAAAAGAACAAAAACAAGAACAACTCTCATCAATGTCTTCATCTCTTCTCTCCTTATGAGCTTTTTGGATATTACAGCGATTATACTACCACAAACCTATAGTGTCAAAGGGGAGGGTGAAAATTAATTTTTCTGACAAGTTGAAGGTTCTGTGGAACTTGATCTCCATCCACACCATCTATAGCTCGTATTGTAATTTCCGTTGAACTGTTTGGCATCGTATCCGCCTATTGCGTAAAACTTTATTGAACCAGATGAACCATTCGCACTCCAAGTACCATTAACAACAGCGTTACTTCCCGAATATGAAAGCGATCCTGTAACTGTACCATTGCAATAAGTACCACTTACAGTTGTGTCTTTTCTTTTTAGTGACATAGCGCAAGGATAGAATGTACTTACCCTATTGTTCCAAGAACCCTGAAAACTGCATCCATCTGGAAATTCTTTTCCGGCTTTGGCCCCGCACCATTTTGTAGAACCGTTCCATGTACCATCAAATGTATTTCCGGAAGAACTTAGCGTCCATTTAATATCTCCTGATCCTCCACCAATACTCCACGTACCCGTAAGCACATTTCCTGAAACGGATCCGGAAACAGTCCCACTTGTACCACTAAAACCGTTAACATAAGTTCCTGTAACACTTGTGCCACTCTGAGTTAAATTTGCAGTTCCAAAATTGTGATACCAGTTTCCATCAAAATTTCCAACCGTTTCACAAGTATTTGTAAACGATGCTTTATTTGAATTTAGGGCATTAGGAGAAATTATTTTTAAAACGTACCAACCTGTTCCAGTTGAACCTTTTGACCATATATTTGTAACTGTTTGAGTTCCGATTCCCGAAAAGTTAAGGGTTGAATTTGATGATACTGTACCATCACTTTTTTCCCAGGCATAAACAACATCGCCGGCTTTGTTCGCGGTAATATTAGCTGAAAAATCATAAACTTTAGGACAAACTCCCGAGTAAGTAGTTGGACTTACACTTACAGTTACTCCCGTTACGGCAAATGACGAACCCACAGTAACTACAAGTTGTTTACTATTTGAACTTTCCCCGCACTTGGCAGTAATAGTGTAAGTTGTGGTGGCATTTAAAGTAACGCTTGCATTTCCTGAAGGTAAAGAGACTTGACCAATTCCCTGATCAATTGTTGCGCTATCGGCGTTTGCTACTTCCCAATTTAAATTCGCGCTTGATCCTACATCAACAGAATTGGGTGTTGCTGTAAACACACTTATCACAGGAGAACCTGTGCATGTAACTTTTGAAGTATCTGTGGGTGGCGGTGGAGGGGTAATATTATTATTCATAGAGGTTTCTACCTTTTTGTCAGTTTTAGTAGATGACCCGCCTAATTTTCCAAATATAAAACTTCCTGCTCCAACAAGTAGTATTAACACTACAATTAAAATGAAGATTATTAACTTAGATGAAAAGCTATTTCCTGAATTTTTAGCAGTACTTTGTTCTTCCATATCCTATAAACTATATTACAATACTTTTTTCAAAAAGCAATGGGTCAATTAATTTATTTAAACACGTTTTTAAAATTCCCAGCATTAATTCTGGAGAGGAAAAATAAATTATCAAGTCCTTGAATTGTTCCAAAAATTTCAGTAACTGCGTTTGTATATCCGGCGTTTTTTACCATTTTCTGTGGGGTGTACCCCGTATAGTAAGAAGATATTCTGAGATAGAATAAGTTAAAAAAAGGAGGAATATGTTTAAACGGGTACCGCTGGAAACCAAAAACGAG
>Ga0209541_10017950_pt1 | contig 10290 bp, 8 predicted proteins | sample RifCSPlowO2_01_FD_184027 | JGI IMG/M metagenome (GOLD analysis project Ga0209541, IMG submission 184027) | Groundwater microbial communities from Rifle, Colorado - Rifle CSP2_plank lowO2_0.1 (SPAdes) (version 2) | ecosystem: Environmental > Aquatic > Deep subsurface > Groundwater | place: Rifle...
GTGGTTTGCTTGCCGATTTGGACCTTGCGGTCCGCCTTGGAATGATGCAGGGACTGCGCGTCGGAATTAATCGCAATGAACTCCACGCCAGTGAGGCCCGCCGTGATCATCCGGTGGATGGCATTGTGCCCCGACCCCCCCACGCCGACCACCTTGATTCGGGCGATTGTCTCGATTTTTGGCTTGATTTCCATATGATTATTTCTGGCCATAATAATGAAATAATACTAAAGCCAAACGCTCTTGGCAATGCCGCAGTTCAGGGTAAAAATTGCTTGAAAAACTTGCGCACTCGCTCGATGCTGGCGTTTTGTAAAACCTGTTTGGCGAAGCGGCTCACTCCCGCCATTCCGGAACGACTGCCGAGGTACTCATTTGACCACAGCACCAGGCCGATTGCCGTCGCGTAAGCCGGATCGTCCACGCGATCAATGATGGTGGACATATTTTGCGGAAAACCGATCTGCACCGGCAGACGAAGTTCTTTCTTGGCCAGCTCCACTACGCCGGGCAATTTCGTGCCGCCGCCAGTGAGGATCGCGCCGGCAGGCAGCTGCCCGTCGCGACCGACTCCTTTGAGTTCCTTGTTGACCATGCTGAAAATTTCTTCCAAGCGCGCCTGGATGATTACCGCGAGCTGGTGGCGCGAGACTCGGCCCTCCTCCGCCTTGCTAATTTTGGCGAGATTAATTTCTTCATCTTTTCGCACGGCCGAGGGAAGGGCGTGTCCGTATTCGATTTTGATATGCTCCGCCACGTCCACCGCGGTCCGCAGCCCAATCGCGATATCGTTGGTGATATGGTCGCAGCCGACGGGCAGAATCGTCGTGTGCAGCAAATCCGATTCCTCAAAAGACACAACACCGGTGGTGCCGCCGCCCAGGTCGATCTGCACGACACCCAGCTCTTTCTGCCGCTTGGTAAGTACCGCTTGGGCCGCCGCCAAGGGGGCCAGGACCAGATCGTCGATATCAATTCCCGCCTGCATCACGCACTTGGTTAAATTCTTGATAAACGGAATCGACGCTTCGATTATCTGGCTATCCACCTCCAGGCGAATACCAGTCATGCCGACCGGGTCCTTGATGCCGCTCTGACCGTCCACGGTAAAAGCCTTTGGGATGACATGCAAAATCTCCCGATTTGTGGGAATCTGGATAGCCTGGCTGGCGTCGATTACCCGCACGACGTCATTCTCGGTGATTTCCCCATCCGCGCGGGAGATGGCAATGACCCCGTGGCTCTCCAGCGAGGACACGTGCGCCCCGCCAACCGAAACCACGGCATGCTCGGTAGCGATGCCAGTCATCCGTTCCGCTTTTTCCAAGGCCGTCGAAATGGCGGAGACTGCCTCTTCAATATCAACTATGACTCCCCGCCGGATCCCGGCAGAGGGTGCTTCCCCCACGCCGATAATCGATGGCGGGGCGTTTTCTGCCTCGCGTTTGCCGACTACCACCCGAATCGTGGTCGTCCCGACATCCAGGCCCACTAGTATCTGGTCTGCTGACATACTAGGACAGCGCCTCCTTGACTAACTGCGATACGAGCGTGCCGGGGGAGCGGCCTTTTACTTTTGCCATAACGGCCTGCATAACTTTGCCAAAATCCTTTTGCCCTTGCGGTTTCAGTTCCGCCACCGCCGCTGTCACCACTTTTTTTACTTCCTCCGGGGGCAATTGGGCCGGCAGATAGGATTCGATGATCCGGAGTTCCGCCTGCTCCCGCTGGGCCAGATCGCTTCGGCCCCCCTGCTGAAACTGAGCAATACTGTCGCGATGTTTCTTCGCGGCTGTGCCTAGAACGCCGAGAATCTGATCCTCGGTCAGAGTTTTCTTGTTCTGAATTTCTTGGTTGTGAATATCGGACAGCACCATGCGCCGGACCGATATTCCAATCTCGTCCCGGTTTTTTTGAGCCGTCTTCAGATCACTTTCGATTTTGCTTTTCGTATCTTCTAAAAATTAAAAAACTTAGCGTCTCCGACCACGCGGCGGCGGCAATTTGCCCATCCGCCTCAGCTCCTCGCGCTCTAGCGCCAGTTCGGTGCGGCGCCGCGCGCTGACACGCTGGAGATTGCGCGACTTTGGCGGTTCATAAAATTGTATTTTGCGAGCCCGGACCAAAACCCCGCTTTGCTGGATTTTGCGGTTAAATCGTCTCAACAGACTCTCGAAAGATTCCCCGTCTCGCCTTTTAACCTCGACCACTAAAATTCACCCCCATCTGATTGGTTAATTTTCCGAAAAAAGTAGCACTATTATAACACAACGGCCCCTATTTGCCCAGTCGTTTCTTGACCTCGTCTACAATCCGCTCGGAAGCAAAAACCTCCTGGATGCCGCTGCGCATATCTCGCAAGATAACTGTTTCATCCAGGGCTTCTTTCTGGCCAATGATCAGGGCGATGTCAGAACGGCGCTCGTTTGCTTCCTTGAGCTGGCTTTTGATACTAGCGTGGCCCAGCATCGCTTCGGCGGCGGTGATGCCCGCGCGTTGCAACTCCCGGTGCATCAGAAGCGCCCGCCTTGAGGCCACGGGTCCAAGCGGGACCATAAAAACCTCGACGTGGCTGCCCAGCGTCCGTGACTCTTCGGGCACATATTGCCACAGACGCTCAAAGTTGGTTATAAACCCGATCGCTGGCACTTCGGCGGGGGCCCCAAGCAAAGTGCTGTAGTGTGTAAAATTGCCGCCCTCGCCCAAAGTCGCTGAAAGCGCGGGAAGGGTGGCGCGAAACATGACTTTTTCCCGGAGCGGTTTCACGAACAAGGTCGGGTGAAGCGTGTACGCAATGCCAAGGGAATCAATCGTTTCCAAAATTCCCATCAAATTGGCGCGACAACCCTCATCCAGAAAATCGACGATCTGCGGGGCCTCGGCAAGCTGCGCTTGGCAGCCCGGTTCGGCGCAGTTCCAAACCACAAAAGGATTTTCCTCGAAACCCTGCGAGCATGTTGCGCAAAGACTCAGCTGTTGTCGCTTGAGATGTTCCGTGAGTAAATTTCGGTAATCCTTTTGGCAAATACGGCAACCGAGGTTGTTTACATCCACGGAAAATTCCCGTAGCCCAAGCAAACTCAAAACTTGAGTAACCGCGTCAATAAGCTGCGCGCCCGCCAGGGGCGAGTCCTCGCCGAGAATAAAAATCCCAAGCTCGTGATTGACCGATACGGCCCCGCCGCGCAGCGCAGTGACCGGAGAGAGGTAGAACCATTTCGCCACGTGCGCGCCGCGAGCCGCAACATTTTCCAAATACTTTTTTAGTACGCTCAAAAAATGAGTCGGGTTCAAAACGAGGTCAGCGCCGTCTGTCGTGACCGGAATCGGGCTGCCCGCCAACCAGCGCCCCAATTCCGGTTCGCGATCGAGAAGCGCGCGCGCAGAAACCGGAGGAGGGAGTATTTGCCGAAAACCGAAGCTGCCGACCGTCCGCAGCAAACTATCCATTAGTAATTCCTGCTCGACCGAAGTTTCCGCATGGCCGGCGGCCGCGGCGGAGGACGAATTACCCTCGGGGTTTTTTCGACGCCGGAAATTCATAGTTGTTTTACTAAGCGACGGGCAGCAGTTCCTCGCTCCCGTAAAAATCAAAGTCCTTCACTGGAAATACTCGGATATAGACTCTTCCTACGATGTCTTCGCGCGGCAAGGGACCCCAAATCCGTGAATCCGAGGAGGACAGCCGGTTATCTCCCATCACGAAATATTCCTCCTCGCTCAAAGTCCGATCAACATTGCCAAAAGTGATGTTTTGATTGGGCAGATAGCTCTCGTCGAGCCGCACTCCCTCCGGATTGGCACCATTATAGACCGTTACCCGGCCATTATCGATTACCACGCGTTCGCCGGGCAGACCAACGATCCGCTTAATAAAAAACTGCGACGGGTCATTGGGAAAACGAAGGACCACAACCTCTCCCCGGCCAGGATCGCGGAAATGATAGGTCAGCTCATCGATGATCAGATAGTTGCCGTTTAAAAAATTCGGGCGCATCGAATCGCCGGTAACCACGAAGGGCTGAAAAAGAAACCACCGGATCGGGATGATAATCGCCACGGCGATAACAAACACTTTCAGAAAGTCCAACGCGAAAAGACCAATTGCGGAAAAAGTGGAGATGTGTTCGTTGGAAGGGGGATTTTTTGTTTCTTGGTCTGGCATAATTCAACCTAAATGAAACATCGTATCCTTTAATATACCAACAAAAAAAACAAAGTTCAACCCCATAATACCACTTCGATTGGCCAAATTTGGCCAGTTTACGGTTAAGTTGCCCTGCAAAATAAACAAAAACCGGGCCTACAAAAACTCAACTTACTAAAACGATTCAAAATATCGAAGTTGATATACGGGGTCAATAGCCAAAAATGGCCTAAAAAATAGAAAATCTCGGTGAAACGAGATTTTTCTTTGGTGGTGGAACTCCCCCCCTTCCGGCGGGCCCTCGCGGGAGGCCAAAACTTTTTCGCCGCCAAAATTTAGTTAGTCGCTATCTTCGCCGAATTTCACCTGCCACTCGTTATTACAGTCCTCACACCGATAATTTACCATTTGATCGCCTTGTTCCTGAAATTGTCCAGTTTCAACTTTCCGAGCGAAGGGGCTAGTTCTCTTTATATTTTCGGAATTACATTTTGGACAATTTTTCATAAGATTTACTAATCAGTTAGTAATTTAGGAAGGAACGGCTGGACAATTTGTCGATGAGCTTGCCATATCCTATCACCTAAAAATACGACCTTTTTTACTTTGGGGTCAAGATTTTCCATACCATGACCGGGCTTGTATTTTCGCAGGTTGCTTAATACTTTTTGATCAGTATCCTCATGCCAGATTTTCTCCAAAAGCTCGATAGCAATTGTAGCATAATCCTTTGTCATTAATTCCAACGCCTGCTCTAAATTACCAGATTTTGAATATCCTTTTTCGCCATCCTCTTTTAGTCCCGCCGCATAATGGTTCACATCATCAATGGTTATATTCTCACTGAAAATCTTATTATACGAATCAAACATCCTCTGCCAATACATCCTAAAAGAGGATTGTCCCAACGATGATTGCTCTTCTACGGAAAAAAAATAATACGAATAAGCCACCAGTGCCAATGATACCTTGCGAAACCAAGAATCAACTTCCTCTTTAGTTATCGTTTTCTTGAAACGAAACTCTTCCGGCGCCATGTATAAAATACCGCGCAAAGATCGCTCGGTCGCATCTAAAATTGTTTTAAAGAAATCTCTAACTTCTTTATTTTCACTTTCCACCGCAACTAGGCCGTTGAAAGGATCATTGATTTCCGCCATAAAAGAATCAAAAACCGGTGCCACTGTTGCTTGATAATCGGCTTCTTCTTTATTCCCAAAAATTTTACCGAAAAACCCCATAAATAATCTTTTAATTTATTCACCAGTCAAAAACACATTTCGCTAAAATTTCATCAAAAAATTTCTTAACCTCTATCATTTGTTTTGTGAATGTCATCCCCACAAACATAACTATCGCCAGATTGTGAGAATCTATTTCTAAATCAGCAACCTTATCCTTACCTAAAAAGTGCGTATAAAAAATTTGACCAAATTGAAGTACTAGTTCTGTATTTTCTGGTTGTAATACTTCATAATATTCTCTACTTCTTCCACTGAATAATTGTTCAAACTGCTCTAACTCTCCTATATTAGAAAAATGTTGCTGCAAAATCATTTCTCTAGCTTTTCTACCAGCAATTTCTTTTTCCTCTGCTAATTTACCGAATGTTTTAAGGGTTGCTTCTGACACTGCTAACATAGCCACTACCATTAATTCTCTTTTTTGTTCATCATCGATTTCAATTTTTTCCTCAAACGTTTGAACTAATCCTTGTGTTAATGATTTATAACCAACATCAAAAAAAACCGAAAGGGCCTCTATAATATTTTTTCTTGTCACTCTATTACTCGAAAATAGTCCCATATTATTTTGCGTGCTTTCGGCCGTACCTAATAAACCAATAAGCAAACATAATTACAAAAATTATCCCGCCAAAGAAAAGCGTATCAAGAAATAACGAGCCGAAAGCACTATCCCTTTCTGATTGATTGAAAATTTTGGCAAACGCCAAAAGTAAAAACCACCAATTGCGACTTAGGAATTTTTTGAAAGTATATTTTTCGATCATAGTTATTTTATCAATTCTTCCACCGGAACGCCTAACGATTTGGCGACTTTTGCGATTGTTTGAACGCTTGGCTCGGTAACGACACCACCCTCAATTTTTGTGAGGGTTGAATACTTGATATTGGTGGACGGTACTGGACTCGAACCAGTGACCTCTGCAACCCGCCTGACTGGACTTTGATTTTCGAACTTAATACCCCGGTGTGCTAAACGCGAGAAATATACTTACACTCTGGACAAATTCCTTGGAGTCCATTCAAAGTCGGGCAGGTGTGAATGCAGCGCTCTAACTTCACCCCCACACCACCAATGGGCATTACTGGACTCGAACCAGTGACCTCTGCAATGTGAATGCAGCGCTCTAACCAACTGAGCTAAATGCCCGAGCGTTGGTGTGGGGGCAAGGCTGAGCTAACCGTCCAAAAATCTAACGGGGTGTAAATGCAACACTCCCCGCCCGTACCGAAACGGTACGTTCGGGCGGGTAACCAACTGCCTGCCCGACCGAATCCGCCAGCTGGCGGAGAAGGCGGGAGCTAAATGCCCGTGCGTTGGTGTGGGGGCAAGGCTGAGCTATGCGCGCGCGTCGATCAAGGGGTAATCTGGAAAATCCCGTAAAAAATCCGCCGCCAGCAACGTCATTAACTATACCAAATCCTCAGGATTTTTGGTATAATCGAAAAACAATGTTGGACTCTGCTGCGCCTCGTCAAAAAAATGATCGGCCGGTAATCCCGAGGCCGCGTTTTCGCTTTCGCGTCGGCTTAGGGATTTTCATGCTGCTGTTGCTCGCGGCGGGGATTTTTATCGGCAGCAGGCTTGTGATTTTTGCCCAACGGATTTTTGAATCCGAGGGGGGAATATTTTCTTTCAAACAGCTTTTTCTCGCGGACGATAAAGAACTGCAAGGCGAAGCTGATGGTCAAGTTCACATTCTCCTCTTGGGTATCGGCGGCGAGGGGCACGAAGGCGCCACCCTGACCGATACGATGATTTTGGCTACGTTGAAGTTTCCCCAAAATGACGGAGAAAAACCGCAACTCGCCCTGCTCTCTGTCCCGCGGGATTTGGTTGTTTACCTGCCCGAGGGCTACCAATGGCTCAAAATCAATTCAGCTTATGCCTACGGAGACCTTGGAGACCGAAGCGACGGGCCGGAGTGGGCCGTCAACGCGGTGGAAGAACTAGCGGGAGTCAGTATCCCCTATTATGGGCTCGTGGACTTCGCGGGTTTTGAAAAAATTGTTGACGACCTGGGCGGTGTGGAAATTAATGTCGAGAGGGCTTTTACGGACTCCCTCTACCCCGACGAAAAGCTTGGGTACCTGCCGCCCCTCAGCTTCGAGCAGGGTCCGCAAAAAATGGACGGCGTCAAAGCCTTGCAATACGTGCGCTCGCGGCACGGGAGCAACAGTGAGGGTTCTGATTTCGCCCGAGCGCGACGCCAGCAGCTTTTCCTCAAAGCGGTAAAAGACAAGGCCACGAGTTTCCGCGTGCTCACTAACCTCAACCTCATCGACCAGCTCCTCGACGACCTCACGAACCACGTCCGCACGAACCTCGAGCCGTTCGAGCTCCGCCGGGTTTACGACCTGACAAAAAATTTGGAAAGCAACCAAATTCACTCGCTCACGCTCGACTATCAAAGCGGAACGATTTGCGACGAGATCACTGAGGAGGGGGCGTATATTCTGTTGCCCTGCGCCGGATTGGGAAATTATACCGGTATCCGGGAACTGGTCCGTAACCAGTTCACCCACGCGGCCCTGCAAAGCGAACAGCCGACGGTGGAAGTCCAAAACGCTTCGCGGACCCCGCTCTTGGCCCAACGCACCGAGGCATACCTGCGGACTTCGTTTCTCACGACGGGCAGTGGCAATTTTCGTGGTGAAACCGTATACACCCAAAGCGTTATCTACGATAATACAGGGGGGAAGAAACCGCAATCACTGGAGTATCTCAAACAAAAACTCGGGGTTCTGGTAGCGCAGAGTCCGTACCCCTTTCCAACAACCCTCGAAAAACCAGATTTCGTCATCGTCGTTACCTCTGATCTTCAGGAGAAAATTCCATGAACCCCGTTAGAAGTCTTGGAACAGAAAAAATTTCTTTAAATTTTTTCTGTACGACACAGCTTCAGTTAACTTACTCTCAATTACAATGAGTAATAATTCGGCGCAGCTTAAGAAGACCGCGACTTCTAACGGGGTGAAACTTATCGTCGGCCTGGGTAATCCAGGCAACAAATACGAGAAAACCAGACACAACGTTGGTTTTATGATCGCATTCGAACTCGTTGGTGAGCTTATTTCTGAAGCACCCGCTCATCCCAAACTCACGCCAGAACAAAAATTCGGGGGTGAGCTGTACAGCGTCCCGCACAAAGGTCAAGAAGTCTATGTATTCAGGCCGAATACGTTTATGAACGAATCCGGAACTGCTGTTCAGCGAATAGTTAACTTCTACAAAATTGATCTAGCCAAAGACCTGCTGGTCGTTCATGACGATGTCGACTTGCCCCTTGGAGTCATCAGAAAAACCTCCCGCTCGTCCTCTGCCGGACATAAAGGGGTGCAAGATATAATCAATAGACTCGGCACCAACGAATTTCAACGGATTCGCGTCGGGATCGACAGCCGCGCTTCGCGAACCGAAAAACCCACTGAAAATTTCGTACTGGAAAACTTTCCTGCGTCGGAACTAAATATCCTGGAGGAAGAAGTTTTCCCTATGGTTATCACCGAAATAAAAAAATTCCTGGACGAAAAAAAATAGCGCCCTTGTACCTACCGCCGAGCGTAAGGTCCGATTGGATAAACCAATCTTACCTTAACTCACTGGTTACTCGCCAGCTCTAGGAGGGATGAAACTGGCTTTGGCCACTCGAAGGTAGGCAAAAGAGCGCTACCGAAAGAATATGTTAGCAAATATCGACCAATGTGTCAACCCCCACACCAAAACCATGGGGCATTATTGAAAAAAATGTACAGAAGCGCTTTATCTACTATCTCAAACACTCTATCGGCACTATTGATTGGTGTGGGGGGCAAGGGATGAACCCGCACCATCTCTATATTAACGCTTTTAACCTCCTACCCCAAATCGGCCCGAGGCGGATGGCTCGGCTTTTGAAATTTTTTGGGGATCCTGCGGAAGCCTGGCGAGCACCCGGCAGCGCGCTTCTCGGGGCGGGTTTGGAAGAACACATAGTCGTCCAAATCCTAGAACACCGCGGTCAAATTGACCCGGAGAATGAATACGAAAAACTCCTCCGCCAGAAAATCCAACCCATTATTTTGGACGAGGATTCTTACCCTCCACTACTCCGGGAAATCCCCGACCCGCCCGCCATCCTTTATATCCGGGGGGAACTGCGGCCGCGCGACCAAAACGGCATCGCCATTGTCGGCAGCAGCAAATTTACGCCCTATGGCAAGCAAGTGGCTTTTGATCTGGCCCGCGATCTGACCCGGGCCGGACTGACTATCAACTCCGGACTGGCCCTCGGCATCGACGCCATTGCCCATCACTCCGCGCTTGAACACGCGGGACGCACCATCGCAGTGCTCGCCAGCGGCGTGGACGGGATCTATCCGGCTAACAATCGGATGCTCGCCGAAAAAATAATCGCTGGCCAAGGCGCCGTCATCTCGGAATTGCCCCTGGGCACGCCGCCCCTGAAACACCATTTCCCCACCCGCAACCGCATCATCGCGGGCTTGAGTCTCGGGACCGTGGTCGTCGAAGCTGCCGTCGAATCAGGAGCGCTTATCACGGCCAGCCACGCCCTCGAACAAAATCGGCAGGTTTTCGCCGTCCCGGGCTCGATCTATTCGCCCTCATCGGCCGGACCAAATAATCTCATCAAAATGGGGGCAAAACCAGTGATGGCCGCGAATGACGTCCTGGAGGAACTCAACCTGAATGAATTGGTGGCGGAGACGCTTAAGGAAGAGGTCCTCGGCGACAACGACGAGGAACAAAAAATACTCTCAAGTCTCTCCCGCCAGCCGCGGCACTTTGACGAAATTGCTAAACTCACCGGCCTGCCCTCCCCGACCATCGCCGCCCAACTCACGATCATGGAAATGAAGGGCAAGATCCGTAACCTCGGCGCGAACCAGTATGTCAAA
>Ga0209541_10017951_pt1 | contig 10289 bp, 12 predicted proteins | sample RifCSPlowO2_01_FD_184027 | JGI IMG/M metagenome (GOLD analysis project Ga0209541, IMG submission 184027) | Groundwater microbial communities from Rifle, Colorado - Rifle CSP2_plank lowO2_0.1 (SPAdes) (version 2) | ecosystem: Environmental > Aquatic > Deep subsurface > Groundwater | place...
CGCATATCCATTTTTTAAGCACCATTGCGCACCATCTTTCATCACGTTTTTGAATTCTTCTTTAGTGATTTTAACAAATCCTTTACAACCAACACCAGCTGGAACTGCTTTGTATAATTCATCAACGAGTTGTTTTATTTTTGGTTTAACTTCATCAATAGTTAGATTAGTAGAGATCAATCTCATTCCACAATTTATATCAAATCCTATACCGCCTGGCGAGATAACTCCCCCTTGCTCTGGATCAAACGCTGCAACTCCACCGATTGGAAATCCGTAGCCCCAATGACCATCAGGCATACAGTAGGCATAACTTTGAATTCCTGGAAGAGAAGCAACATTAGTTATCTGATTAAATACTCCGGCATCCATAGCATCAATCAATTCTTTATTGGCAATAATTCTTGCGGGAACTAACATTCCTTTTTTATATGAAGCAGGAAGTTCCCAGATAGAATCACTTATTTTCTTTAATTCTGCTGGTGGTCCCATTTGCTGTTTATGATCGTCTTCCATGAGAAGCTACTTTAAACTAACACTTATAAACCTTTTGTGAAGGTTTTATACTTCCATAATCCTTTTAAAATACACCCTGAAAGAAGATAAATCATGCTCACCACCCAAGAGATAAATCGTAAGCTCTTTCATATTGTAGTAGGAATAATAACTGTTGCTCTCATTTATTATGAAATCCTCAGTCCTTTGGCTATATTCTTATTAATCATTATTGGCACGATAATCAGTTTCTTAGTTAAACGAGTTCATATTCCCATCATTAGTTGGTTCTTGGATCACTTTGAACGCCCCGAAGAAAGACACAAATTTCCTGGAAGAGGGGTTATTTTCTTTTTTGTTGGTGTTTTATTGGTTTTAAAATTATTTGATAAAGACATTGCCCTCGCTTCCATCATGATCTTATCTTTAGGAGATTCGGTAAGTCATTTATTTGGAGCGCAATTCGGTCAGATTAAAAACATCTTCAACGGAAAAAGTAAGAAATTATTAGAAGGAACGGTTATTGGTACGATGACCGGATTCTTAGGAGCAATGTTCTTTGTCCCCATACCCGAAGCTTTTTTAGGCAGCTTAATTGCCATGATTGCAGAAGTAGTGCAGATAGATTTCAATGAACAAACAGTGGATGATAATTTAATCGTGCCTTTAGTTGCGGGAACGGTTATGTTCTTGTTAAGGAGATTTGTTTAGGGTGATTTAAATTAGAATCGCATAATTTATATTAATACTTTAAAGCATAAAAGTTAATTTCTTATATTTCTACACTTATTTTCACCATCCTAAAAAATCCACGAAAGATTTATAAATCCTCATGCCCAATGAAGCATTAACCATGAATTCAACCATTATAACAATCAGTAAAGGTATGCAAATCACTATCCCTGCCAACCTACGAGAGGAGTTAGGATTAGATGTAGGAAGCAGAGTAGAGTTAGAAGAAAAAAATGGTAAGATAATAATTAAACCAATCGGACAAGAGTTAGAGGAACTGTTTCAAGAAGCAAAAACAATTAAGCCGAAGCATAAACTTACTGCAGAAGAAATGGATAAAATGATTGAAAATGAAATTTATTGATAGTAATGTTTTGGCATATGCATTTTACGACAACGAACATACAGAGAAGTGCCAACAGTTGATTAGAGCAGGGGGAGTAATAGATACTTTCAATTTAATTGAAGTGTTTCATATCATTGAAAAAGAGACCAAAGATAGAGAGAAAGCGCAACGCTGCATCAAAGGATTATTGAAGTCAAATCTTCAGATTATTAATGTGGATGTAAATACCGTTTTTGAATCTTTAAAAAAAGCAGATAAATATAAATTAAGTCTATTTGATCTTATTCATTATACGGTAGCCTCATTACAAAATTGCGAAGCAATCGTCAGCTATGACCACGATTTTGACAAATTGGAAATACCCAGAATTGAGGCTTAAGGCATAAAAGTTAATTTTTTATAATCCTGTGACCAGAATAAGATTATAAATTGCCTATCGCAGTTAACAGTTTGTGATGTCCTTTTATCAAATATTTAACTCGTTTTAACTCCTCTTGAATGATCTCTAATCTTACTTTATCTTGAAAATTCTTTGATTTTTCCATGTTTAATCCACTCCTTAATTTCTTCATCCGAATAATAACGTTCTCTAACACCCAGTAATACTCTGGCATAATTGGGCTCGTCTTTAATCTCAAATTTATAACGGTTTATGAGTACAAAGTCTTTAGCTACAATAAAAGCAGTCCTTCTGTTTCCACTTGCGAATGGGTGTTTTTGTACAATTCCTTTCAATAAAATAACCGCTTTATCGTAAACATCCCCCTCTTTCTTTTCACATTCTACTATAATCTCCCTAATTTTGGATATGCTTAACACTTTAGAAGCATCGGCTTTCTTAACTTTGATGAGTTCTAAAATAAACATATTGTATTCAATTATTCTTTCCACTGAAGGATATTGTATTAAAGTCATTGGTTAAGCTAAGCCATAGAAGTATTTAAATGTTTATTTTTAAATATTCAAGGCATAAAGGTCAGCTTCTTATATTCCTGTGACCAGAAGATTATTTTCCGAATATTCTTAAATGTAGTTCTGAGTTCATTAAGAAGATACTCTAACTCTACCCGATCCTTCACTTCTACCTCTATCTCAATGTCACAAGTACCAATTACTTTTTGCAGCCAGACAGTATGAGGATGAGTATTGACCCAAGATTCTATTTCTTTTAGATTATGATTACTCTCAAGATAAATTTCCAGGAAGTAATTAGTATAACCAAGTTTGATAAAATTAATTTCTGCACGATAACCAAGAATAATTTTCTTTTTCTCCAGCATTTTAATTTTATTGGAAACGGTAGTTTGGGGGATTTTCAAAGTTTGAGCGATTTGAACCGTGGAGACGCGAGCATTCTTAGCTAATTGTTTTAAAATGAGAGAATCTTGATCATCATAATTCACTTTTTCTTGAGGGGATATAGTATAATTATATTCATGATATTTTTTTCCAAAAAGATAATCTTTAGGATAAACATGATAAGTACAGAAGAGGGAATAGTTATAGCGTAGTAAAATTTTTCCTAATTTCCTTTTAATTTTGATAATAGTATCTTCAATTTCATATACTGATTTAGTCCAAAGAAAGATACCATAGCGATAGGGATAATCCATCCGAAAAATCAATCCGGCATGAGTTTCACTATCTAAAAAATGAATTAATTCTTGCTCTTTACTTTTTTCCATTTCTTCCAGATCCAAGTAAATACGAGAAGTGTGATAACCTAATTTACTCATATCTATAACAGGATAATATCGATTGATTATTCCTTGCTCTTCTAATTTTCTGATACGATACGCTACTACATCTTTATTAGAACGAACTCGCTTGGCTAAGTGATTTAGTGCTTCGCGACCGTTCCAATCTAATACTTGAAGTATGTTCCAATCTAATTTATCCATTATTTAAGCTATTTATTCAATTATTTATAAATTTTTGTTAAAAATCGTATATTTTAAAAGAAAGTTTTATTTATTAATCATAACAACATAAGAAGGTAAGAGTGCTGGTTCTGAGAGGGTTGGAAGAAAAATGACTAATTTAGAAGTAAACATAGAAAATGAATGGCAAGATCTAGCCCCAAATATCATTAGACAAAGGCTGATTATTGAAGGGACTACACCAGAAATAGTTAGACCTAAAGAGATAAGGAAATACTTATTAGGGTTAGCCAGAGTCACAGATATGCAAGTTATAGGAGGACCATTTACCAGAAGTGCTCATGAATGTGGTTATGCGGGATGGATTCATTGGAAAACTTCCGGGGGTCATTTTTATAGCTATCCTGGAAATGCCTGGGGAGGAAATAATGAACCTCTGTTCACCGTTGATACCTATACCTGCAAACCGTTCTCAGTACAAGAAGCAGTTGAATATACAAGAGATTATTTCAAACCCCAAGTGATGGTATGGAAAGAAGTAGGAGTGTAGCATTTTTTAAAAAGAGGAGAGAAAGAAAAAGAGGGAAACTATTATAAACTTCAGTTCAGTTTACTACTCATGAGTGCTTCAAGACCAGTCAGTCCGAAATATCTCCTGCAAGTTTGGCAAGGTTTAACGGATCAAGAAAAGAGAGAGATTAGAGATATGACGGGTGTTGATCCCGAGAGTTGTACAACTAACGCAGAGAAATGTGGTGTGTTGGTAGGATATTTTGCAGCTGCCCAAAGAGTACGAGAGCAATTACCACTCCCGCCAAAGCAACCAAAAATAATCATAGTAACATCCCTGCCTTCTGAAGTAGCACCATATTTTATAGATGAAGTTATAGATAAACGAGTACGTCCAGTACTTCCAACACCAAGAATTTCTCCACCAGATTCACACTCAGCAGTATCACCCTTTCCCGGAAGAGGAGACGAACGAGAATCTTTATCAGATATTATTGATGTTAAACCTAGAAGTAGAAGACCCAGCATCTCCTCAAACTCTTCTGATCGCCCATATTTAAGCAGGATTACGGAATATGCTGCAATCGTTCTTGTTACCATGGTCGGAGGCTATGGTGGTTTTTCTTGTGCCAGATATACTGATTTGGCAAACCATCTTAGGGAGATGGAACAAAATCCAATTATCAAAGCATATAAAGTTAAAAATGATTTAGAAGCACTTCAAGCATTGAAGGAAATAGATTTCCTTTCCCCCGATCGAAATGAAGTAGCCCGGAACCGGGAAATGCTGGATGCTATTGACCAGAAAAGTGATAAAGCAATGGGGTTCATGGATACAGTTTCAACCTTGTTCCAAGATATTCCTTTTATAGGAAAAGGTGTCAAAAACTTATCCGATAAAAAATTAGCCAAAATACGAGAATACAATGACAAAAGACAAGAGTACTCCACTTTACTTCTCGGTTCAACTGCCGGCGGGGCTGCGGGAGGTCTTGCTTTAGGAACATTTTTATCGTTGGTTTATAGGAGAAGAACAAGGTAAAACGCTATGGACAGCACACTGGAAAATAAAATTGGAAGCGCATTGGCAGCAACGGGGTTTGCCAGCCATATGAGTGATGCTAAAGAAGGACTATCTTACATGCATGAACAAGTTGGGAAACTTCGTACTATTCGTGATCCGTGGAGAGATATAGAAAAATTTTATAAAATGCATTTTGAATTAGTTTCTTTCTTACAAAGTATCGGGTTTAATGAATTTCGGACTGATGAATTAACACGAATTTATGAAAGAGTGATGGGAAATGTTTCCGATGCTCAAGAAAAGATACAAGCTAAAACAGCTGAAAGAAGTGCAATCAAGGATGAAGGAAAAAGAATTGATGCGCAAAAGAGAGATTTAGAAAAAAGAGTGCTGGACTCAAATAATTACCTTTCTGCTAAAGCTGTGGAATGTAACACTCTTAACACTAGAATAGTTGAGGTAGACGCACGTCTAGCACGACCTGATAAGTTGTATGAAACAGATAGTGAAGTAAAAGACAGAGAAGCTCTGAAAGCTGTGCTCGGAAGACTTGATGAAATTCGTCGGAGGATGAGCAAATACAAAAACTTGTTAACTTTAAAGAACAATGAACTAGTACATCAAAATGACACAGAATTGTTTTTTGATGAAGCAGATCTAAAAAGAGAGGTTATATTTGCAAGAGGTGAGGCACGCGGATTAAGTAATGTTATAAAACTGCAGAAAATATTAGAAGCAAAATATAAAGATCGTTCAGGTGATTATGACCAAAAAGCAGATCAATTGTCCTCCGTTTATGCAAGATACCAACATAAAGATGATCCAGGGGTTTGGGATCGTGTAAAGTTAATCCACCCCTTTTGGCATGCCCTAGTTGAAGAAGTGTCTTTTAGTTGGTGGGAACTACGTCGTTTTTCACGAAAGCCAGATTTTGGTGAAATTACAACTTCTATGATCTCAGCTATTGGAGAAATATTATCGGGGGATACTAAACCAATTGATAGAATAGTGAGGAAAATGAAGGAATACAAAACTAAAGATTATCTTACCTCTTTCGATGATATACGCCACTTTGTAAATAATTTTTGGAGTGAATTTAATAATAAGCAAAATACACATGGTGAGTATTATAGCCATTTAATTGATCCTACTCTTGATAAGCTAAAGGGGCTGAGTATAAATCTTCTCTATCAACTTTATGTGAAAACACTTGATGAGGAATCGGAAGGATTTGCCAACGTATGTGAAGATATCGATGCGCTACGTAAATTATATGAAACAAAGATTCAACAATTAACAACTGAAGAAGAAAGAATTTGCATCGATATGAGATCAGTTCCGATGATGAGTCGGCGTGCATATGTTGCAAAGGCGCGTGCACGTGATTCTTCTCTGATAGATGATATGCGCCGTACCCATAAAAGTATGTATAACGAATGGGTTAGACTTAAAAAAGATCATAATGACCTAGAGAATTATTATGCTGCAACCAGAGTACAAAGTGATACTAGAAGAGCAGAGCTAATACATGCAGATGATGCCTGTTACCATCAACTTAATGATTGTATACGGGCGGAAGAAAATGCCCGTCATCATGAATGGGTGAGAGATTTGCAGCCCCAATACAATACGGCCGCATATTTAGCTAAATTAGTGGATCTTTCAACACAGCTAGAAGTTCTGCAAAGTGATACTCGTCATCGAACTACACGACTACTGACCAGCCCTTCTAATGGAAAGTGAATCGAAGACTTCTAATCTAAAATATAATGCCAGATTTTGTATAAGTTAAGTATAGTATTCTAGACCATCTGTTTGAGGACGATATCTAAGACTACTTTAAACCTTCTTACCATTGCTTTATACTATCTTCACAATGAAACTCTCAAAAGCAGCAGAGCTGCGAAGTATGTACTCATTTCACTGGAACCAATCAACCGCAACACTTTTAAACTTAAACTTCTTACCTCGTAGTATGCCAGTAAAAAAGAGGGGCAGCATGTCCAAGAGAGTAAAGAAGAAAGTTTCTATTAAAACAGTTAAAGCTAAAACTAAAGTTAAAGTAGTTAAAAAAGTAACTAAAAAAGTCAAAAAAGTAATTAAGTTTGCTAAAAAGAAAGCAAACAGTAGCAAGCTTAAATCTCCTCTTAAAAAATTTCTAAGACCAAACCCCATTCGACACGCTGGCACAAATAAATTCTATCCTGCCGAAGAACAAGGTATCGAAAAAGAGGAGACTCCTGATGAAAAAGAATTACATATGAAAATTGGAGAGGATGATGAAGATATTTATGATGAAAAAGGAAGAATCATGCTGGAAGAAGATGATAAGATCAAACCCTGGGAAGAAGGATTTGCTGCGGGTGCTTCTGGAATGGGTCAATTAGGAAAAGATGCTTTAACCGGAGAACCATTGATGGGAGTGGATACAGTTATTGAAATGGAATTAAATGGAAAAGTATATCGTTTCGTGAGCGAGAAAAATGCGTTGAAATTTAAAGAGAAAAAAACAAAAGAAAAAGGAAGATAAATTATCTATTTTTTATACGTCCTTCCTTTGGTTGTATCCCCATGAAATTTTTTCTTAACTGCATTTCCAAGATGATCAAATACCTTATGAAGAGCATCTTCTATTTTCCAATCGTCATCTTCACAAACTATTACCTTACCGGGATATTCTACTCTCAAATGTACTGAGAATTTTTGCCTCGTTCCTTTCTTATTGTATTCTTTAAAATGGAATACTAAAATGAAATGGTTATTAATCTCATATTCAATCTTTGGCGCTTCCGTATCTATAATTCGTTGTATACTCGCTTGCTGATGAGGCATTAAATTCAATTCTTTTAATCCAATATATTGAACAGAATAATTCTGTGTTTCAACCAAAGCGGCCAGAGCTTTCAATATATTTTTAGTTGTTAAAATTCCTTTGTATGTATCTTTATCCATCACTACTACTGATACCAAAACATTCTTCTGTAATAGATCTAAAGCATCACTTAATTTAGTAGTAGGAGTAACAGTAACTAATTCTTTATTGGAACTGAAATCTCTCACGGGCAGAGTCGAAGTATTAGGTATTTCTGATTCAGTACTTCTGGAACTAATCATACTATTGTATTGAACGGACAAATCTCTCTTAGGAGACCAATTCAAATAACGTCGCAAGATGTCTTTGTAGGCAATGACAGTAGAGATCTTTCCTTTATCAAATACGGGAAAAAGATCAGCGGATTCATCATGCATGGCATCGATTACTAAAGCAATAGGATCATCTAAACCTATTTTAGCCGGTTGAGATAATTTGATATCACTTACGGTTAATTTCTTGGCTTGAGGTAAATCTGCAGCTAATCGAGCTAAACTAACCCCATCAACAACACCTATAATTTTTTTATCTTCTTGAACTGGTAAGTATTCTGCGCCACTCTCAAACATAAGTAAAGCTGCTTCCAACACCTCAGAATTGGAATTCAGAATGGGAGTTTGTTGGACATATTTTCCTAATTTTACTTCCGTACTATCCAACCTTACTCTTAATAGCTTCTTCTTTTCGACTAAACCAATGTATTTTTGCTTACGAAAAATGAGACTGGAGCGCTTTTCCTGTGAACGTAATTTTCCTATTAATTCAGCCAATGAAGTCTGATCATCGAGAACGATAAAATCTTCTTTAACAATTGATTTAATATCCATAATGGGCACCTCGTTTGTTGAAATGGATATGGTAAAGGAGTATTTAAAGATTCTGGAATTAAAAGTAGTGCATTAACGAAAATGAAGAATTTCCAAACAAATCAGCCCTTGTTTAAAACTTTACGGCACAATCTTTTTAAATAACCTTCAAAATAGGTATAAATACGGAGATGTGGGTAGTTGCTTACCTGAATCCGTAAGAGTAAAGTGAATGTAGGAGTATACGAAGTTAAGTGTACAGTACAGGCACAATATAGTTAATATGGAGGCATAAAATGGGATTATATCAACACGTACGAGAAGCATGGAAACATCCTAATAAGAATTTAGGACCATTATGGAAAGAGAGGTTAATCGCCTGGCGTAAGGAAGAATCAACAGTTAAGGTTGAAAGACCAACTAGAATCGATCGAGCTCGTTCTTTAGGTTATAAAGCTAAACAAGGGTATAACATAGTAAGACAACGAGTCTTACGAGGAGGACATACCCGACCACAGATTAAAAGCGGAAGAAGATCAAAACATTCCGGTACTTTATTGAATCTACGTAAGAGTTACCAAGTAATTGCTGAAGAAAGAGCACAGAAGAAATATGTTAATTTGGTAGTTTTAAATTCTTATGAAGTTGCTAGAGACGGACATCACTTCTGGTATGAAGTTATTTTAGTAGATCCGGAACATCCAGTCATAAAAGCAGATTCGCACATCAATTGGATTTGTGACAGGAAGAACAGAAGCAGAGTTCATCATGGGAAAACTTCTGCAGGAAAATCTGCGAGGATGAACGTTTAAGTTTTTTTATTTTATTTTTTTAATTATTTCAATAACTCTTATAAACCAAACATACTATATTCTCCTCCATGCAACTCCCACCAGAAGTTAAAGCCCAACTGGATGAACAAAAGAAGCAGTGCGTATTCTGTAAAATTGTGAAAGGAGAAATACCACCCAAGAAAGTATTTGAAGATGATAAGACTCTGGCTATGTTAGATATTTATCCCGTAGTTAAAGGACATACTATCTTCATGCCTAAAGAACATTATCCCATTATTCCCTACATGCCTGCGGAAGATTTCAACCATTTCTTTGGATTGATTCCAGCTTTAAGTAAAGCCATCAAATCGGGAATTGTCAGTGTAGGTTTCAATATATTAATTTCCAGCGGAGGAGCAGCTGGACAACAGGCAGCCCATTTTCTAGTTCATATGATGCCCAGAGACGAGGGAGATGGATTCTTTAATTTCTACTTCTTAAAGAAAGGAAAAAATTTAGACCAAGAAAAAACTCAGATCTTAGTCAATAATTTTCCGCCAATCATGGATAATTTTTTCAAACGCAATCCAGCTGCCTGGCATTTTGGGAAAGGAAATGTTCCAGTGTTTTTAAAAGAAATTTATCACGGTTCTCCTGTATTGTATGAAGATGAAAAAGTATTATGTATTCTAGCGGTTAAAAATGCTGCCCCCGGACATATTGAAATTTACAGCAAAGTCGAAGAGAAAGACATTGATAAACTATCTCCTGAAGATTGCATCCATCTATTTCAAACCGCATCTTCAACTGCTAGTTTATTATTCGATGGATTAAAATCGCAGGGAACTAAT
>Ga0209541_10017952_pt1 | contig 10289 bp, 17 predicted proteins | sample RifCSPlowO2_01_FD_184027 | JGI IMG/M metagenome (GOLD analysis project Ga0209541, IMG submission 184027) | Groundwater microbial communities from Rifle, Colorado - Rifle CSP2_plank lowO2_0.1 (SPAdes) (version 2) | ecosystem: Environmental > Aquatic > Deep subsurface > Groundwater | place...
AGTCATGCATGATGACCAACACGGCACCGCAATTGTAGTACTCGCTGGTCTTATAAATGCCTTAAAAGTAGTGGGCAAGAAAAAAGAAAAGGTAAAAGTCGTCATCAATGGAGCTGGAGCTGCTGGGATAGCAATCACGAAACTTCTTTATTTATATGGCATGAAAAATATTATAGTTTGCGATACTCGCGGTATCCTGAGTAAGAAACGAGGCGACTTAAATAACGTTAAGGAAAAGATTTTAAGTATTACCAATAAAGGTAATGACACTGGCCTACTTTCTGATGCCTTGGTAAAAGCTGACATTTTTATAGGAGTCTCAGCCGCGAATGTGTTAAAACCCGAATGGATAGAGAGGATGAGTGATAATCCTATAGTCATCGCCATGGCTAATCCCAATCCAGAAATCACTTTAGAAAATGCTAGAAAAACAAAGATCAAAGTCTTCGGTACTGGCCGTTCTGATTGGCCAAATCAAATCAACAACTCTCTAGTTTTCCCTGGAATCTTTCGTGGCATTTTAGATGCTAAGGCCAAGCAGATTACTGAAGCCATGAAGATCGCTGCTGCCCTAGCCCTTGCCGCTGTGGTAAAGAATCCAACGGCTACCAAAATTATCCCAGATCCTTTTGATAAAAAGGTGGTGCCTGCTATCTCGAATGCGATAAAAAAACTTGCTGGGCAGAGAAGATGAAATGTGTCCCCGGCAGGAATCGAACCTGCATCAAAGCCTTAGAAGAGCTCTACTTTATCCATTAAGCTACGGGGACGTTAAGGAGATATTACACTCTTTTAGAGCGAAGGGTCAACGGCTGGAGTGGGTCCTCTTTTAATCCTTTCAAACTCAACCGCCTTGCCCTCGTAATAAGAAACTGTTTCCTTGAGAAGAGAAACGTCTAGAGTTTTTTCTCCTTGCTTATCAGACTGTTCTACGACAAAGATTTCTCCTTTATCAATTTTTATAAAGATAAAAGCACTTAAGATAATGACCAGGAGAGCGAGCGCTACCGTCGAGATAAAAATAATTTTCCAATCTGCTTCCGGACTAGTGCCGAAACCAAATAACTTGCCGTTAGTTTTCCAATTTAATTTTTTAAAAGATGTTTGTAAGTTATCCATAATATTAATCAAATGAATATAGCGACAAAATAACTCTAGAACGCCAACCGACTTCTTCCTTCGAAAGACTCGACTCATCTATCATGACCCTATAAGGTAGGCTCTCGATAGCTCGAAGGAAGGAAAGCGTTGGGGCCCAAGCGCCTTGAGTCTCCATCACGATGCGGACTATCGGCGGGTCGGCAGATTTTTTATCTTCTATTTTGCCCACAGATAAAATACTGGTGTCGAGACCAAGCGCACGACCAGCCCCTTCAATACTTTCAATGAGAGGGACAATCTTGTCTCCGGCAAGCGCTAGATTGTCAAAAGCTTCGATGTCTTGTCCTGAATTATTTTGGGCTGCTCTGATTGATTGAATTAAAATCCCCGTTTCGGCAGCATGGTCGGCGAGATTAAGAAGCTCGGAAGTTTCTTTGTTTTTGAAACGTATATTATAAACACCCAGAGCAAGCATAGAAAGAAGTGCGAGTGCGATGAGCGAGAGGGTGACGAGCAATACTTTAGAATTTTTTAAAATCATGGTGTTTGAGCTTGGGGTGAGGACGAGGCAATTCCTAATTTAATTTGGAAATCAATATCTTTATCTTGAGCCAAGTTAGATATAGGCAGAGTTACTTCTGCAAAGTTTCCTGAAGTATTGATACTATCTTCGAAGGTAATAAGGGTCTGACGATCTCTCGCCACCCCACCAACTGAGAGAGTTATTTTATCTTTCACTTTCGTCCACGAGAAACCAGTAAGACGTATGCCTAGAACTTTCTCATCGATAATTTGTTTAATAAAATTTGATGGTCGATCGGTATCAAACTTTGGGGAGAGTACTCTAAGCTCGCGATTAACGTTGACGAACCAGGTCTGAAGCTCTGCTTCATCCCCTCTTTGCCCAACATCACCCATAATTCTCGTGCGCTCAAGCACCTCATGTTGGCGAGCATTAGAGAGTACATAGGACGGCAAGAGTCCGATTATTCCAACAACAAAAACCAAAATGAGTGCGGAGAGGGTGACAATAGCCCGACGCACAGCATATTCACGTGCTACTTTTTGTCTTTCTTCTTCTGTGAGTAGTTTAAACATATCTTTACTTCGAGCGGGACAAGACCAAACCTATGGCAGAAGCGTAGCCGAGAGACTCTTCAAATGGTACCCCTGGCACATGGTTGCGAGCTGGAGAGGTATTTATCCATACATTTGCTAGAGCATATGGGACATCTTCATCCTTCATGAGTTTCTCGACGAAATCCTTTTTACTTGCTCCTGGTCCGCACAAAATGGCTTTTTCAATTTTCCTTTCCGGATTACCAGATTTGCCAGTGCGAGTGTTCCAGAAAGTGAGTACCTTGCGCATTTCCACCTTTAAATCGTCGATATTCTGGGATGAATCACTTTCACCAACACTATATGCTGGCGTGGTGCTGAACTGTACCACCTCTTCTTCAACCACATAGAAGCCGGTCTTTTTTTGAGAAAGATTGATAATGAGGTGTGGACGCTTGTCCCCGCGATGAATCACTGCTCGAGCAATCGCTTGCGACTCGATATCGAAAGAAATTGGGACGATACCAGCAGATTCGAAGAGTTCTACATAATTATTGACAATCTCTCTCGGCAAAACAGAAACGGCCACTTTAATTTCTGGCGTGGCAACAGTTCCACCGACAACTTCGAAATCAAAGACTGATTCGGCAAGAGAGATGGGTACATTTTCCTCAACTATAAAAGCTACTGCGTCCCTGAGGCCTTCGGGTGGTACACGATTGATAGTAGTAGTAAAAAGATACGCCTTTTCTTCGGGTAAAGTTGCGTGGGCATAGCGAATATTGTAGAGCTCAGAAAGTTTTTTTAAAACAGCGCGGAGTTCGTTGGGGTTCTTAATCACTCCAGATTCAACTGCCCCATCGGGGTTACTTATTTGACTAGCATGGGATAATTCAAAGCCATCTCCAAAAATTTCCCTTCGTAGTTGAACAAGTTTTGTATCGATATCTGTGATGACAATACCAGTAGTGGAAAGTAGAAGAAATTCGGGAGCGGGAAATAGATCTAGAAAAGTTTTTTGCTTTAAAAGCGGAATCATAGACTTTTATTATACATGGTATCGAGAAAACTCTTGAGAATAAGAGCGGCGGCGGAAGCGTCTGTCATCTCCGTTTGCCCCTGAAGTCTTCTAGCCTCAACAGTGGTAAACACTTCCGGATGAGAGACTACTACCGCTCCACGTTTTTCAAGTTCTTTTTTTAGCCCCTCTATCTTTTTTTGAATAGGGTTATCACTGCCGTCTAAATTTTTTGACTCGCCGATAATGATTTTTTCTATACCTTCCTCGTCTTTAAATTTCAAAATCTTATCTAAGAGAGTCTCGTCATTGGGCCATACCACGCGCGGTAGAGCGAAGTCGCCAGTTTCATCTGTAGAAGCAATCCCAACCCGTTTTTCTCCATAATCTATAGCCATGAGTAACATAGTGCCAATTATAGTACAATTAACGAATGTCTATGGAATCAATAAATATCTTAGCTAGCTGGATGGGAGTAAACCCTATCTTCATTGCCTTAGCAATAGTTTGGACCTTAGTCTGGAAGGGCCTTGCTCTCTGGCGCTCGGCGGAACTCAGACAGAAGTATTGGTTCATCGCTATTCTCCTTATCAATACTCTCGGCATTCTTGAAATCATTTATCTCTTTGTGGTAGCCAGAAATTACAAAGTGGAAGTCATCGCCGAAGGCGAGACCCCGCTATAAGCGGTGGTAATCGAGAAAAACGGGTAAACCATCGCCGAAGGCGAGGCCCCGCCAACACGTCCCGCCGAAGGCGAGACTCCGCTTACAGCGGGTCGGGGAAGGCGGTGGGTAATCGATGAAATCAAAAATTTTTACGGTATATATTTTAAAAAGTACTATTACAGGTAAATATTATATTGGGTATACCGGTAATTTAGACATAAGAATTAAGCACCATAATGCTGGAAGAAATACCTCAACAAAATACGGTGTCCCTTGGAATCTTGTCTATTCTGAATCATTTAATAATCGGACTGACGCATGGAAAAGAGAGCGCCAGATAAAGTTATATAAAAGTGGAGAAGCTTTCAAAAAACTGATAAAGTGAGTTTACTGGAGGTGTCGCATAGTGGTTTAGTGCACCGGTCTTGAAAACCGGAGTTCCGCAAGGAACCGTGAGTTCGAATCTCACCGCCTCCGCCTTCGCCACGACGTAGCTCACCAGAGCGTAGTCGAGCTTAGCAATAATGTATTATGTTTATAGTTAAGACTATGATAACCATAGAAGATTTCAAAAAAATAGATATGAGGATCGGCAAGATTATTTCAGCTGAAAGGCTTGATGGATCGGACAAACTGCTCAAAATTCTTGTAGATATAGGAGAGGAAACGCCAAGACAAATTCTCTCCGGTATTGCTGAATTCACTCCTGATCCGAGTTCCTTGGTGGGCAAACAAGTGCCAGTAATAGTTAACCTTGAACCGAGAATTATTCGAGGAGAAACAAGCTTCGGCATGATGCTTGCCACCAGTAATGACAAACCTGTACTTCTTCACCCAGCTGAAGTTGTAGAGCCTGGTAGTCTTGTGAAATAAATTAGGCAAATAATATTCGTGATACAATTTTAGTATCTATGCCACGACCATCTTTTAGAATAGAGTGGGACGCTCATGAATATGAACACAAGGAGAGAAGCCCGGATTGGTTCTGGGCAGTAGGAATTGTTTCTGTCGCTGTAGCTGTCGCATCTGTCATCTTTGGTAATATTATTTTTGGTATCTTGGTCCTCATTGGGGCCTTCGCTCTCTCGCTCTTCGCCAATCGCCCGCCCAACACTGTCCACGTAGTGGTAAATGAGAAGGGTGTTACCAAAGATAAAATTCATTATCCGTATGCTATTCTAGAATCCTTCTGGATAGACACGGATCATCCGCATCAGAAAATTATCTTGCGGTCTGGGAAATTACTTATGCCCCTCATCATCATACCGCTCGGAGAAAGTACAAACGTGGAAGAACTTCATGAAAGCTTGTCACAATTTATGAAAGAAGAATTCCATTCCCTCCCCTTCGTCGAAAAAATTCTCGAGTATTTAGGATTTTAGAAACGGTGCTCCCAGTAGGAATCGAACCTACATTTTAACTTCCGCAAAGTTATGTCCTATCCATTGAACGATGGGAGCGAACGAGAAACAACTAAAGCTTAAAGCTTTTTAATCAGTTTTGAAAGACGAGACTTTTTGCGGGCGGCAGTGTTTTTCTTAATAGTTTTACCTTTGACTGCTTTATCGAGTGCGCTCTGGACCTCGCGCATCATGGCTTCGGCCTCTTTTTTCTTGCCAGAAGCGACCAGTTTCTTCAGAGATTTCATGGCACGAGAGACTTTTTCCTTGCGGCGCAAATTAGACTCTCGCTTGGCTAGGGAGCTTTTGTGAGCTTTTTTAGCACCTCGGGTAATTGACATGGGAGCATCTTAGCAGACTTTCGATTATAATGGCAACATGATTGCTACTTTGAACGGCACCCTGCGCCACAAGGATCTAAATACTTTGGTAGTAGATGTAAATGGGGTTGGTTATAAAGTGTTGGTGACGACCGAGACAGCGCTCGAGGTTGTGCCTGGCTCCCCCATTTTCCTCTGGACACATCTGGTAGTCCGAGAGACTTCTCTTGAACTTTTTGGCTTTTTGGACAAAGAAACTATTGATGCCTTCGAGCTTTTGATTACTATCTCCGGCATCGGACCAAAAAGCGCTCTTGGGATCTTAAATGTCGCTACCCCCTCAATGCTCCGACAGGCGGTGGCAAGTGAAGATACTACGTATCTCACCCGAGTCTCTGGTATCGGCAAGAAGAATGCAGAAAAGATTGTACTTGAGCTTAAGGATAAACTAAAAATTACCAAAGAAGATAAAGGTGGGGACATGCGTTCTGAAGGCGACGCCCTCGAAGCTCTTGTCTCTCTCGGTTACAGCGAGCGTGATGCTCGCGAAGCTCTCAAAAAAGTTCCCAAAGAAACGGAAGGCGCATCCGAGCGCGTCAAAGCGGCCCTTAGAATACTTTCCACTAAAAATTAGTTGGTGATAACCTTCTGATTCCCTCTGCATTCAGGGTATAAGATCGCACAAATGAGTCGTCTACATGAGCATATAAAATTCCCTCACCTTTCCCTGTATCTATAAACTGGCTTGCAAACGTAATAGCTCTTCCTCCATCTTTTCCAGCCTCACTGTCTTGTATAAAAGGCTCTGGAGAAACCCAGTCTATCTTCCCATTTTCATAATCATAGACAAATAAACCAATAGAGAAATTGCCATACTTAGTATCCTCACCAATTTTCTGATCTGCTTCACAACCATTTATTACACCCACGAGTTTATTTCCTCCAATATCTATAAATTTCTTAGAAAAGAGCGGACCGGGCGATGCATGCCCCGCTATCCATGGAAATTTATGATCAGCAGGGTGAAAAATAGTTTCTCCATACTCCCAAGGACCATTCATGTTCTTTGCTACAGCAATCCTCACCGTAGAATATGTTGTACTAGTCCTTCTGTCTCTCGACTCTATTAAATTAAAGCGGAAGCCTTTTGTGTTTAGTGGCGCAATAGAAACTTCCTTTGCGCTATTGTCATAAGTACCTATAAGAACCGGTTTAGTCATTTCTAAAGAATCTAGGTCCTTACCTAATGCATGACCCAAATGAACCTTCGTCTTTCCAATCTTTTTTAAATTTTTATCTAGTGTAATGACTGGAAGAGTAAAGTAAAGGTGGGTTAAATTATTTTTCTCATCTATCCAAATATCCGGATCTTCCAAACCAAGAAGGTCCCTATTTTCACCAGCAAGTTCATCAATAATTTCTTTCTCTTTTTTTATCTTTAATTTATCTCCTATCTTAAAATGCCCGAGGGAATCTCCACTTATTTTATGCAGCTCACTTCGATCTACAGTACCTTTCATCGCAATATCTCCATCTCGACTAGTAATACAGCGAATCACTCCTTCTCGATAATTTGTTCGCGAATCGAGTGCGATAGCCATCACATGCTTAAACCGCTCATCGGGCTCAACCACTTTCTTTCCCTCTGTATAGGCTATTTCTAGCATTAGCAAAATTATACATTACTGCTAAGCTAGCCGTATGCCCGAACTCCCAGAAGTCCAAACCACCGTCAATGGACTGAATAAAACTGTTAAAGGAAGAAAAATTCTGGATATTTCAACTAGTTACAATAGCCCGTACCACGCGGGCAAAGATAATATCAAAGACCCAAAGTTCTTTAAATTTTTCAAAAATGAGGTTAAGGGGCAAAAGATTCTCAAAGCTGAAAGACGGGCAAAAAATGTATTAATTCATCTTTCGGGCGGCAATACCATTATTGTGCATATGAAAATGACAGGACATTTCGTCTACGATAGACCAAATTATCCATTTACCCGCCTAGATTTAAAACTCGACAATGGCAAGCACTTAGTGCTCTCCGATATGCGCAAATTTGCCAAGGTAACACTAGTAGAAACAAAAGGGTTGGAAAAGTCTATGCATTTAGAACACTTGGGCCCAGAACCGTTGGATAAAAGTTTCCAATTTAAAATTTTCAATTCTCAATTACAGAAAAGACCTAAGGGTAGGGTCAAACAAGTTTTAATGGATCAGAGTTTAATTTCTGGTATCGGAAACATTTATTCTGATGAAATACTTTGGCGCGCTGGGGTTCATCCCCTATCACAACCCAACAAGATTCCAGAAAAAAATCTAAAACTTATGTTTAAAGCAACCAAAGAAACTTTGAAAAAAGGCATCGATTTCGGCGGTGACTCCATGTCCGATTACAGAAATATTAAAGGCGAAAGGGGCAAATTCCAAGACTATCACCAAGCCTATAGACGTACTGGCAAACCTTGTAGCCTGTCTGCGCAGGCAGGCAAAAGTGGTTGTAAAGGCACGATCCAACGTATGATTGTAGGTGCCAGAAGCGCCCACTTCTGTTCTATTCATCAGAAATTATTTAAATGAAGAAGATAGACATCATACTAATACTTGAGAATATCAGAAGCGTGGAGAACACGGGTTCTATTTTTCGCACAGCGGAATGTCTGGGGGTAACGAAAATAATTTTAATTGGCACCACTCCTGCCCCACTCGATCGCTTCGGCCGAAAGAGAAAAGATTTTGCCAAAGTTTCTTTGGGTGCCGAGAATTTAATCAAATGGCAACAAGCTGGAAACATTGTCTCTGTTATTAAAGAGTTGAAAAAACATGGCTTTCAGATTATCACTCTTGAACAAACAAACGAATCTGTAAAGAATATAAGGGATTTCAAACCGAGAGAGAGATTTGCTCTTGTTGTGGGTAATGAGGTCGATGGAGTGTCGAAAGGAGCCTTGAAGACCTCTGATATAGTTTTAGAAATCCCCATGCACGGCAAGAAGGAATCATTAAATGTCGCGGTGGCAGCGGGCATTGCCCTATTTGTGTTATCATAAATTCATGCTTAATCCATTCCCAGAATTGCTAATGTACTCGCTTCTTGGCCCCTTTATCTTGCGAGTACTCGTGGGCCTTATCTTTATTGACCTTGGATATTTAAAGTTTCGAGAAGAGAAAGAGAGGTGGTTAGCTTCCTTTGAGACACTAGGCCTTCGTCCGGCAGATTTGTTTCTCCCCCTTTATGCCCTGTTTCAAGTAGTAGGAGGGCTTCTTCTATTAATTGGTCTCTGGACTCAGGTAGCGGCTCTAGTGTTTGTTATTTTTACCGGTATTGAACTTTATGTTGAATGGCAGGCACGAGAAATCCTTAAACGTGACATGGTTTTCTACGTGCTTATTCTCGCCATCTCCCTATCGCTACTTCTAACAGGAGCTGGTGCTTACGCTATAGACATCCCGCTATAAGCATTGTAATCTTCTCAAGTTGCGCCCATAGCTCAGTTGGTAGAGCAGGTCCCTTTTAAGGACAAGGTCGCAGGTTCGATCCCTGCTGGGCGCACCGTTTTTACAATTTCAGAAGCATTTTCTCAACTAGTGTTTCTATCTCACCTTCGCCGCGACGAGCTTGGTAGTAACCAGTGACCAAATTTTCTGAGAGTTTTTCCAATTCTCCAGATTTAAAATTCTTTAGAAATGACTTCGCCTTTGAATACGGAAAGGGCTTCATATCTGTTTCACTAACACTTTTCGTCCGTGAGGCGATAAGCATAGACTTCACCTGCCAGAAAAGTTTGAAAAAAACTTCTTCAGCCGAGAGCCCAGCGGAAAGCGCCTTTTGATACAAAATCCAGGCATGCTTTTTATCCCGAGCGCCGAGTGCATCAGTGAGGCCAAAGATATTAAACTCACCACCCTTTTTATCGAGGAGTGGCTTGTCTTCTTCTAGAACCTCTCCGAGATTCACATCAACTACCGTGCCGAAAATGTCTTTGTGATAAAACTCGTCTGTCATAGGATTAATTAATTTTCAATTTTACAATTTGCAATTTTCATTGAATTTTTAATGTTTAATTTCTCAAACTGGAACTAATCTTTTGAAAGATTAGCGTGAGTTCTTGTGCTTCTTTCCACAAAAGATCGATTACTTTAACTTTCTCTGGCATAAAGCTTTTCGTCATTCTAAGCCAATGTTTCGTCTCTTGAGCTTCTTTTTTGCATATAAAGATCTTGTTTTGGAAGTCCTTTTTCGAACTTGCTCCATTGGCTTCCATGTAATTTGCTCCGATACTTGTACCAGATCTTAATAACTGATTTAGGATCGGATCTGCAAGTTTATCACTTTTTACAGAACGGCAAAAACTTATTATCTGCTCTCCAAATTTAGCTGTTCTTTCTTCTAAGTCGTATTTTTTTGAAAATTGGTTATTGTTCATTGTGAATTGGTTGTAAATTGAAAATTGAGAATTAGAAATTATCCATCCACTTTCTCCATCTCTCCCCAATTCTCTCCCACCTGGGCTTCGGCTACAATCGGCACCCCAAAAATTTTCTCTTCAGGCAAAACAGTTTCCATCAATCGCTTGAAATGCTTTACCGCTTCATCGACCAAAGAATCTTTCACTTCGTAAACCAGTTCGTCATGAACTTGGAGAATCAGGTGGACATCGTCTTCATGCTTTTCGGACTTAATATGCTCGTCGATTTTTTTCATAGCAATTTTAATTAAGTCTGCT
>Ga0209541_10017960_pt1 | contig 10284 bp, 5 predicted proteins | sample RifCSPlowO2_01_FD_184027 | JGI IMG/M metagenome (GOLD analysis project Ga0209541, IMG submission 184027) | Groundwater microbial communities from Rifle, Colorado - Rifle CSP2_plank lowO2_0.1 (SPAdes) (version 2) | ecosystem: Environmental > Aquatic > Deep subsurface > Groundwater | place: Rifle...
TATGTTAGTTGCAGTGCCTTTCTCCTGATCAAGATGGTTAATGATTTTGACAATATCATAGCCTTGTGGAATGTAAACTGACACAAGCTCCGTATGCCTTCCCTTATGCCTTTCAAGCTCCTTGATGAACTTTTTGAGTTCATGCTTTTGCTTTTCAGTCATTTGCATTTTAACCGTTATGTTGGATTTAACTAACAAAAAGAAGAACAAGCCATTTATAAACATTTTTGTTGTTACTGAGGAAAAAACAAGCACAATGTTTTTATAGTAGTATTCCAAAAATCCGATTATTCTGAAGGTGATTTAAAATGGCTAACGCAATATTCCAGATGATGGCAAGAGCCCTTCCAAACCTCAAGTTCAAGCTAAAGAAAGCTGGCATGAATTACAGCCCAGAGGAATTCGTAAAGCGCACGTTTCTGTCGGGGTTTTACATGACGACAGGCCTTGTCGTTTCCCTCGCATTGATACTTGCAAAATTCAATGTTTTGAAGGGAATAATGATGGTGTTTGTCCCGATAATCTTCCTGCTGCTTTTCTCTTATATGCTAAAGCTTCCAGATGTCGCCATATCAAGGAAGGAAAAGGGCATCACCAGAGAGATTGTATTTGCCGGAAGGCATCTTATCATAGAGCTGGAATCCGGTATCCCTTTGTATAACGCGTTCATAAACATCTCAAAAAATTATGAGGCTGTGGGGCGCTATTTTAAGGATATAAGTAATAAAGTGGATCTGGGAACTAGCATGGAAGACGCCATTTCAGAGGCTATAGAGTACATGCCCTCAGACGATTTCCGAAGATTGCTGTGGCAGGTGCTCAATTCAATAAGGACAGGCTCAGATGTGTCAAAGTCACTTGGTTCTGTTCTGGAGCAAATCGCAAGAGAACAAACAATAGAGGTAAACAGGTACGGGAAAAAATTAAATCCGCTGGCAATGTTTTATATGATAATAGCAGTAATACTCCCGTCTTTAGGCGTAACAATGCTTGTTGTATTGTCCTCATTCATACAGTTTGAGCTTAACCTCGCTATTTTTCTAATCCTGTCTGGATTGTCTGCATTTGTCCAGTTCATGTTCTTGTCAATAATAAAGTTCTCGAGGCCGGCAATTGACTTTTGAAAATGTCTAAAATGCAATTTTCATTATTTAGGAAGAAGGAAACTGTAAAAGAAGAGGGAACAATAGAGCATTACAAGAAGCAGATTAAAAAACAGCAGCAGCGCAAAGAGACGCTCCAAGAAAGAAGGCATAAGCTGCTGGACTATATTGAAAGAGCGGGATTGGGCATACCCCAGCAAATACTTTCCAAAACAATATTTAATATATGCGTTCTGATAAACCTGGCTATTTCAATTTTCTTGATATATCATTTCTCTGTCACTTTAGGCATTACATGGACCACAATACTAATATCCATAGCTACCCTATGGATGCTGGTATTTTCAGTTATACTCTTTGCCCTATGGGTTATATTCTACATTGCTGTCGATTTAAAAATATTCAAAAGGAAAGTCGATATAGAGGATGTGCTGCCCGACTACCTGCAGCTGACGGCATCAAATATTAAAGCAGGCATGACGATAGACAGGGCATTATGGTATGCAGTAAGGCCGCGCTTTGGCGTTCTTGCAAAGGAAATAGAGATAGTTGCAAAAGAGACAATGCGGGGTGAGGATCTAAAAACAGCTTTAAGAAAATTTGCGGATAAGTACGATTCTGTTTTATTAAAAAGGTCGATAAGTCTGCTGATAGAGGGCATAGAAGCCGGGGGAGAAATTGGAGACCTTCTGAATAAGATAGCAATAAATGTCCAGGAAAACAAACTCATGAGAAAGGAGATGTCAGCTAATGTCACAACTTATATAATCTTCATAACTTTTTCCACCGTGCTTGCTGCGCCTGTGCTTTTTGCGCTTGCAGGCACATTAATCAAGGTGATAAGCAATCTTGGAAGCACCTTGGGCGATGTAGGGTTTGCTGCCGCAACATCCGGATTCGCGCTCAGCTTCTCAGGATCCGGAATAAATTACAACGATTTCAGGATTTTTGCGATAATTTCCTTGATAATAACATCATTTTTCTCAGCGATAATAATATCCACAATTAAAAGAGGCAATGCGAAATTCGGCTTTAGGTTTATACCTATATTTATAGTTGTGACTGTATCCCTCTTCCTCATAGCGGATAAAGTACTGGAAAAACTAATGGGAGTGTTTTTATAGAGTGTGGGACAAAAAAACATCATCCTAACCAATAGAGATTATGCCACAGCGTCGTCAGCCCATTAGCAGTATCAATTCGATCTTCTCTTTTCTGTCCCACTTTCCAACCTATCCTCTTTTTGTCTTCAGATATGCCACTTTCTGATTGGTTTCTTTGGAAGTATTCTTCAAGATAAGTAACTGGATCTGTGACAAAATCAAAAAGCATTCGCTTCCATTCCCACGGGCCTTGGACAGTCGCATTTGCCTTAGGTATAAAGTAAAGCCTTACATTGCCAATATGTTGATTTATGAAATCAACATAAAATTGCGCACTATAATACCTATCAAGCCTCAAGCTGATAATTGTAATTCCTGTTTCCTTTAGCATTATAATTGCACAGAAAAAAGCTTCCTGCTCGCTCTTGAAGCTTGTCCCATAGCATGTATACATGCGTGTTTTGATGTCCATAATAGCGAAAAAGAATACAAAAAGCGTTTTCATATAGCCCTTTTCCGATATTTCTTTGTCATTGTTTTCCTTGACTTTGTCTTTTAGCTTCTGAGCTTCAGAAGCATAATGCTTTTTTATTGTAAGTGTATAGCCTGTGCCGTCTCCGCTTCCGTCTACATTATCAACGCCTCTCTTCTTCAGTATAAGCACATGCAAATTATGTAAAGTAAGTATAACTTCATGATCAGAGTAAAGCCTTTCTATGCTCTTGTAGCTTACATCTATATTCGTAAGCCACATAAAAAGAACTAACATTGCAGACATATTTCTGTTGCTTTTTCCAATCAAGTGCTTTAACAAAAGGGATAATACTTTTTGTTCTAATGTCATCTGGGGCTTTGAGCCTCTGGTTTCTCTTTTCACAATATTTATTGCTGATACTGCCTCTTGCACAAGTGGCCTAAGCTCTTTGAACGCTTTTTTCAAGCGTTCAGCGAGCCTTTGCTCATAAGTTCTCCAATCGCGTTTTTTATTCTCAGATTTCTCTTTGTAATCCTCTACTATATCGTCCAATATTGCTACTATATCCCTAACTTCTTTTGTTTTGACTTTCATAATGGCTTATAAAACCGAAAAGTATTTAAACTTTGTGTTTACATGTATATACTATGCCTAGAAAAGTGACTGCTGTTAAAGGCGGAAAGATTAGGATAGAGGATAATGTTGAAGAGATATTTGAAAGAAAAGTAACTCCCTATGGTAATGGTGCTAAAGTAGATGCACAGAAAAAGTACATTGGACGTAAAGTATTCGTTGTTGTTCTGAAAGCGTGATATTGGTTAATTCTGTCCCACACCCGAAAATTACATAAGATTAATATATAAGTAACATGCAAAAATCAAAAGGGTTGGATATCGAATTTAAGGGCAAAATGAAAAGAGGCATTTTTATCTTTGTGTTAGCATTAGTTGCTTCGCTTTTCGCGCTTTCCTTATTGCCCCCAGCTTTCGCAGCAAAAGACTTTATTGTTGAGAACAGGACATCACCTTTATTTGTTGTTAATGGAACTACAGGGAATATAATAATGACTCCTTCTTTTGGGCTGGTGGGAATTGGAACGCTAAATCCAGCAACTGTTTTAGATGTTAAAGGCAAAGCCAACTTTACAGGGAACTTTTCAATCGGTCAGACAAGCAACATATTCTTTGTTGATAATACTAGTAGCAGGGTTGGGATTGGAATAAGCACTCCCACGACAGCATTGGAAGTAGAAGGCAGTGTTAATATTTCTGGAGGATTGAATGTAACTGCTGGAGATGTCTTATTGGCTACAACATCAGGCAACGTCGGCATCAGGACGACGAGGCCAGTTGCCGCTGATGGTTCTGCAAGAACGTTTCAAATTGGTTCTCAATCTGTCATTCAGGACACGGTAGGCTACCAGACAACTATCGCCAACAATGCTTATTATGACGGAGCATGGAAGAATATCGTCACTGGGTATTCTCAAGCAATACGTTTCAATGGATTGGGTGCCACTGGTGATATGACATTTAGCACCTCACCTTCTGTCGCAGCAGGTAGTACCCTGTCAAACTGGGATACTTCAAACATCAGAATGGTAATTTTAAATAGCGGCAACGTCGGCATCGGGACGACAACCCCTATAGCACAGCTTGATGTTGCCGGAAGTGGCAGGTTTATTGGCTCATTAAACGCTTCAAGAATAAATGCAACAAACATAACATCAACAGGATTGTATGTTGATTCAGGAACATTAGTTGTTGATAGCAGTAACAACAACGTCGGCATCGGCACCACTTCTCCACAAAACGCATTAGATATAGTAGGAGCAGTTACAGTATCTAAAGGATTAAATGCCTCCAACCTAAATGTTACTGGATTCAGCATCACTGATGACAGCTTAGTAACTGTTGTTGATTTTGATGAAGAAATAAAAGAAAAGGGTTCACAGAATCTGGAAATTGAACCCAAAGTTAGTTCACGCCTGAAAGATGATGAGTATCAACAACTATTTAAATCTTTTGGTTCAGAGGAGTGGAAAACGGTAGGGTGGCAGAATCTGGAAATGCGCTCGCGTATCAAGCGAGTGGGTTCACGCCTGTCTGGGTTCAAAACTTCTGCGGAAGTGGATGTCCCAGCCCTACCGTCCACAATTTCTATCAAAAAACTCAAAATCAAGGACATCAAAGCCGGGCAGTATGTTTTAAGCTTGGATGAAAGCACAGGCAAATTAGTTCCAAGAAAAGTAAACGCTTTGCTTGACCATGGAATAAAGTCAATATATGAGATGACAACAGAAGATGGCAGGGCAATTAACACAACAGCAGAGCATCCTTATTTTATTAAATCCGATACATTGCCTAATAAAATATCCAGAGCTTCAGATGGGGTAATAACCCTATTTGGTAAAGATTCCTTTAATCCTTTATCACCAGATAGTATCTTACAGCCGAATTTAAGTGATAAAGCTACATATGGGGCATCCTTTAAGTGCGGAGCCATTGATACAGCTTCTTTTGCCTTGTTCTCGAATGATTTAAATGGTATTATTTCCACAGATCTCTTAATGAACTCAATTACTTCTAAAATCTCTCCTTTAGGGAGTTTTGACAGTGAAACTATTTTATCAAGATTATTAGGAAGTTCAGAATACATATATTGCGTTGAGATGAATTCAAATTTACACAATATATCATTTAATTCAAAAACAAAGCGTGATTTACCTCTTGCCACTAGTGCTGAAAATACAACATTAAAATCAACAACCAGTACCATTTTTTATGATACTTTCTTGTCCTCTGAATATTTCACGCGGGCAGAGTCCAAAAATCTTTTAGATATGGATAAGCTTACTTCATCTGCCAGCTCTTTTGCCTGCTTTTCAGTTAACTTAGATTTGGATACAATAGATTCTATCCTCTTTATCTCAGATAATTTTTCCCTTAACTCCTCATTCAAAAATCTAGAGAACAATAACTGCCACATCTTTCCTGGAATTTCCCTGCCTAGCACAGTTTCAAATTCTCTTCTTACTTCATCTGGAACTCTCAACAGCAATTCAGCCATTTCAACATCACCTAAAGATAACAATGAAAATAACTATTTAAAGGTTTCTGATGAAAATTCATTAGGCGAATGGATAGAAGTCAGATACCTAAAAGAAGGCATGGAAATCGCAGTGCCCGATTATGAGAATTGCGAGATACAAAATAAAGAAAAGCAAGGTTCCCAGAACATGCAAACTGCCGCGGAAACCGCTGCCATCTCACGTGTAAGCGATACTAAACATGATAGCTATATAAATATTTCGGTTTTGGATAAAGCCAAGGTGCCGGAACAGGCAGACGGAGCGGTCTCAAAAACCGCTGCCATCTCACGTGGCGTAGGGGTTCGAACCTCTGCGAGCGAGATTCCCCTCCTTGGCGTCCAAAAAAATAATTTTAGTAATTCAGTTTGTGGCTCAATAAAATGGCAAAAAATCTCCTCAATCAAAGCTTTAGAGCCCCAGCACGTCTACGATTTAAGCATTGAAGGCACTCGCAATTTTATCGCTAATGATATAGTAGCGCATAATACCTATTTGGCAACAAGCTCTGGGAATGTTGGAATAGGCACCACAACCCCAGACAACAAACTAACAATTAGAGGTACTGATGCAGACTCTTATTTAGATGTCCCAAGCATATTGCATTTAAACGTTACAGACAGCTTTAATACGTCATTAACTAATATAATAACCTTAGACCACTTATTAAATAATCCAGAGAATGCAAGCAACAAAAAAGCTGGTGTAGATGGCGGAATTGGATTAGGCATTTTATTCAGAGCAATAAACAATATTTCTGAAATAATAAATGTCAGCTTTATTAACGCTACTTTGGTTAATGCAAAGAATGGCTCAGAGGCAGGAGCTTTAACTTTCTATACAGCAAACGTAAGTGGAATAGAAACCAGATTAGTCCCAAGATTAATTTTGAATGGAACAGATGTGTTTATTGCCCCTGCTGGGCAAGGGAATACTTATATTAATCCCAATGGCGGCAACGTCGGCATCGGGACGACTAGCCCGCAAAATACTCTGGATGTAACCGGAGCAGTTACAGTATCTAAGGGGTTGAATGCCTCTAACCTGAATGTTACCGGATTCAGCATTACAGATGACAGCTTAGTTACATTAGCAGACGGAACAAAGAAAAAAATAAAGGATATCAAGGCAGGAGAGGAGGTTTTGACATTAGAGGAAAGTTTAGGAAAATTAGTTCCAAGAAAAGTAAATGCACTTCTTGACCATGGTATTAAGCAGATTTATGAAATGGCAACAGAAGACGGCAGGGTAATTAACACAACAGCAGAGCATCCTTATTATGTTAAATCCCCCTTGCTTGGAATAGGGGATAATTCAAATTCACTATCTTCCATCAATTCAACTAAAAATCCTTCAAAATCCTCTGGCTCGGATTTATCTTTAAGCAGTTTAGAGAATGACTTAAAAAAATCCTTAGGCTTATCCTGTGGAATTCTTAGCCAGACGACAGAAAATATCTTTTCTTTAGGAAATTTTGAGGAATCGGTAAAGTGCCGGTCATTAGTAACCAATACCCTATGTTCTGATTTAGAGAATTCAGCTAATGTTCCATTTGAAAGCCTTTTTGGCTTAAATACAGCATCAAATCCCTGCTGCTTGAGGAATCCTAATAATTCCCTCTTGACGTTCTCATCAAGCAGGAATTTTAGTTTCTTTTCCAATACCAACGATGACATTATCACTTCCCCTGGCGATGACGCTTGCATAATGCAAAGCTGCCTTAATATGCTCCCTAGTGAGGGGTGTTTGGAAATCTGTAAGAATTTCTTCAATAGGCATTCCAGCCTCGAGCATCTCAAGGACCTGCCAGACCATGATTCTTGTGCCCTTGAAAGTAGGAGTGCCCCCGCAGATTTCGCTGTCCGCAACAATATACTTATTAATTTCGATTCTCATAATATTGACAAGGGCAATGCAGTATTTAAAACTTATGATAATAACAATAAATTAGGAGAATGGATAGAAGTTAGATACCTAAAAGAAGGCATGGAAATAGCAGTTCCAGATTATTCAAGCAATACAATAAAATGGGAAAAGATTGCGTCAATCAAGCAATTAGAGCCGCAGCACGTCTACGATTTATCCATAGAAGGCACCAGAAACTTTATAGCCAATGATATTATTGCGCATAATACTTATTTAGCTACTTCATCAGGCAACGTCGGCATCGGGACCACTTCACCAGCAGCAGCTTAGAAATAAAGGAAAATTGCATAAGATTAATATATAAGCAACATACAAAAATCAAAAGGGTTGGATATCGAATTTAAGGGCAAAATGAAAAAAGGCACTTTTATCTTTGTGTTAGCATTAGTTGCTTCGCTTTTCGCGCTTTCCTTATTGCCCCCAGCTTTCGCAGCAAAAGACTTTATTGTTGAGAACAGGACATCACCTTTATTTGTTGTGAACGGGACAACTGGAAATATTTTCATGGCGCCTTCCTTTGGTTTGGTTGGGATAGGAACTTTAACGCCAGACAACTTATTAACAATCAAAGGCACAGATGCAGATTCCTACCTAGATGTCCTAAGCATATTGCATCTAAACATAACAGACAGCTTTAATACTTCAATAACTAATTTTATAACTTTAGACCACTTATTAAATAACCCAGAGAATGCAAGCAACAAAAAAGCTGGTGTAGATGGCGGAATTGGCTTAGGCATTTTATTCAGAGCAATAAACAATATTTCTGAAATAATAAATGTCAGCTTTATTAACGCTACTTTGGTTAATGCATATAATGGCTCAGAGGCAGGTTCATTAACTTTCTATACAGCAAACGTAAGCGGAATAGAAACCAGATTAGTCCCAAGATTAATATTGAATGGCACAGATGTGTTTATTGCCCCTGTTGGTGGAAAAGTCGGCATCGGCACCACTTCTCCAACAAGGGCATTGCACGTAATTGGAGACGCAAATATAACCGGAAGGCTTGATGTTGGAAGTTTGAACATTACCGGAGTCAGCTTCTCTCAGGGGGATTTAGACGCTGCTGGCAGCTTAAGGGTTGCAGGAGGCGCTAATATTTCTGGGGATTTGGGCGTTAGCGGAAAGATAGGAGCTGGAACTTTATCGCCAATAACAACTTTAGATGTAAAAGGAAAAGCCAACTTTACAGGGAACTTTTCAATCGGTCAGACAAGCAACATATTCTTTGTTGATAATACCAGTAGCAGGGTTGGGATTGGAATAAGCACTCCCACGACAGCATTGGAAGTAGAGGGCAGTGTTAATATCTCTGGAGGATTAAATGTAACTGCTGGGAATGTATTGTTAGCAACAACTTCAGGCAACGTCGGCATCGGGACGGTGACGCCGAGCGGACTTTTACATGTCAATTCTGCCGCAACTCCTGCTGATAGCCAATTTCTTGTTCAGGCAAATGGCGCGGGTGGATTATCTGGATTAGCATATTCAGCGGATAATGTTGAGCTTGGTTTTGATATATATTGGGACGGTGATGCATGGAAGTCGCTGGATGCTGGTTCTAATTTTGAAATTTACAAGGCTTCTGATAAATTGCAAATTCGCTATGACAGCGGCATTGCAGTTGGCTCTACGCCCTCAATGAACGAGGGTATTGTGTTAGATACAAGCGGCAAAGTCGGCATCGGGACGACGGGGCCCACGAAGAATCTTCAAATTGGACGAATCCAGGCCGGACAGGCTACCGCTTCTCCTCTAACTTTTTCATTGGGGGACACTTACTCAAATACTGCTGGAGCAAATCCAAAAATAGAAGTGTTTAACGATGGAACAAATGTATATGGTTTCGGAGTATCAGCCACCCAGTTTGACTTCATGCTTCCGAGCGGAGCTCGATACGTATGGAATATTGCTGGATCTGAAAAAGTTCGAATTGATTCTTCCGGCAACGTCGGCATCGGCACCACAACCCCACAAAACGCATTAGATATAGTAGGAGCAGTTACTGTATCTAAAGGATTGAATGCCTCCAACCTAAATGTAACTGGATTCAGCATTGCTGATGACAGTTTAGTAACTGTTGTAGAATTTAATGAAGAAGAAATAAAAGAAAATAAAGAAAAAACGGAGTTCCACAATCAGATACTTCAGACGGAACCCGCTGCCCTCACGGAACTAAACGATGTAAGAACATATACGTATTTAAACTTTTCTGTTTTAAGCGATGACTTGAGCAAAGCTGGAGTGGCGCAATCAGGCACTGCGGCGGATTCAGACTCCGTTGCCCTCACGGGCTTGAGGGTTCGAAACTTTGGTTTAGAGCCCAATAGCGAAGTTCCCTCCTCCAGCACTCAAAAAACATATTCTATCAAAAAAGTAAAAATCAAGGACATCAAAGCTGGTGATTATGTATTATCATTAGAAGAAACAACAGGCAAGCTAGTGCCAAGAAAAGTCAATGCCCTGCTTGACCACGGCATTAAGCCAATATATGAGATGGCAACAGAAGATGGCAGAGCCATTAACACAACAGCAGAGCATCCTTATTTAGTGAAACTTTATGATAAAGAAGATTGTGATAATTTT
>Ga0209541_10017963_pt1 | contig 10282 bp, 11 predicted proteins | sample RifCSPlowO2_01_FD_184027 | JGI IMG/M metagenome (GOLD analysis project Ga0209541, IMG submission 184027) | Groundwater microbial communities from Rifle, Colorado - Rifle CSP2_plank lowO2_0.1 (SPAdes) (version 2) | ecosystem: Environmental > Aquatic > Deep subsurface > Groundwater | place...
TCCGGGAGATTCTATGCGCAGGTGAACAGAATACTTATGCTGGTTTCCGGTTTTGCTGTATTCCTTAACATGAACAATTACTGAAAATTCCTCGTTCTTTATGCTTCGCTGCAGCTTAAACGCCTCATTGGCAGCAATTTTCTTAATGCTTCTTTTGTCATAATCATCTAGTTCCAACTTGGACAAGCCGATAAACTGGATATTAAAATTCTGGGGAATGTTCAGGCTGGCCATGGCCCGTAGGATATTTTTAACCGTCACTAATCCACTGGCTATTCCATTATCCATTAAAATCGCGCAGGTTACATTGCTGGACTGCAGTTTTTTCATTACATCCGTCACTAATTCCCGGCTTTTGGTTGTTACTAAATTTTCATTAGTGCTAAAATCGCTGACCGGCAGTAGGGAGATATTGGTATGCTCCGGCTCTGATCCTCGTGTTCCACCTAGTTCTTTGCGCATTTTAGAAGAAAATTCCCGTTTGGGCGGCCAGACCAGATACTTTTTCAGCAAGTCGCGGTAACTAATTACTCCATAAATAGTTTCATTTTCAAAAATAGGCACTTGGTCAATGGACTCATTATACATAATTTCCAAGGCTTTAGCTACCGGATCGTTCTTTTGCAGATTCCTTATCTTAGCGATCGACAAATCCTGAACTGTAAATTGCTGTGTTTCCGGAAGCAATAAGGCCAGCGAGGCTAAATCTTTGGCTTCAATAACTCCGATAATTTCCCCCTGGCGTTCTACAGGAACAAAATCCAGATTGCTGTTATACATTAAATAAGCTGTTTCAATGATATTGGCATGCTCATTGAGCAAAGGGGCTTTAGTTAGATACTTGGCAATTTTAGTTTCTTGGGCATTTAATCTGGCTTTCAAAAGGCTTTTCCGCTCTACAATGCCGGCATATTTTTTTCCATCAAAAACCAGCCCAAACCTCTTGTTGGACTGCTTCAGCTTTCCAATCATCTCGCTTAAACTGCCTTTTTTATCTATCCTTAAGAAATCAGTTCTGATTATTGGAGCTATATCCATGGTAAACCACCGAGTACTTTAGAAAAGCAGAACTATTTAAAGTTTTGTAAAGAGAATGTTGAATAATTCATTTTTTCAGCAAGATCTCTATTTTTCAAAGTTCTCTAAAGAAAAAAATTAAATGTATCAAAGTATTTCAACCTTAAATGAAATCATTGTTGTTTTTTATGGAGGGCTTTTTGGCTAAAATTATTGCTGGAGCTGACGATACGCTAACCCATACCCCTTTAATTTCCCTATTAACCAAAACTAAAGAAGGAAAATTCATTTTTATTTCCGGGATGTTTACTTCCATTTTAATCCTGATCGCCATTTCCATCGTTTTCGCTAATTTATTGCAGTCCATACCTTACAAAAACATCATTAGCGCGCTGTTGTTATTAATTCTAGCAGCAGTAGTATATTGTAACCGGTATATCCATCTTGGCAGGAAGAAATATTTTGCTTGGGCCAAACGCGCAGTTTTTCAGAGACCTAAACCTTTAACTTTATTTGGCACCGGCATGCTGGTTTTTTTGGCCACCGGAATCGACGATTTGATCGTTTATTCGGCTTTATTAACAACCACTTTAGCAAAACAGCTGCTGGTGGCGACTGGCATTTTAGCAGCAACGATTTTGGAATTAATGGCAGTATTTTATTTTTCAAAAGCCATATCTCAGATTAAACATCTTGAAAAAATAACCATCGCCGGCTTAATCATTCTCGCTATTTTAGTCGGATTTCAAATTATATAACGGCTCTAATATCCAAAAAAAACAAACATAGTTTAAACATCATCACTTCTACAAATATTCAGATTTCATAATCAACAGACACTAGAACATACTCCTTTTTATTTTCTTTTAGAAATTCCTACTAATTTTTAGAACCTAATCTTTGTGGCAATTCCTCTAAAAAAGCGTAATGTCCTCCTTGCAACAGATCAACTAAGACTTCAGCCATTTTTTATATCCCCCCAATATAATTACAAGAATTATCGCTAGTATATAAAGATTTATGGTTTAAGGTATGCGCAATCCCTCTGCATCCTCCACGACAGAAATCTAACCTTTTACAAGCTTTACATTTTCCTTCAACTTGATTCTTAATATCTCTAAAATTTCTTAATAATTGATGATCCTTCCAGAGTTCACTAAAATTATCAACTAAAATATTTCCCAACTTAAATTTTTTATCCATTAATGCTGCACAGGGATAAATATCCCCATTTGGCGCAATACAGATTAAGTTATAACCAATGGGGCAGCCAGCGGTAGGAATTGATTGGAGTTCATTATCTCTTAACGTAAATTGAAGATTACTGATGGAGGCGCAATCAATAGTTACATTAGGCATTTCATTTTTTCTAAAACATAATGAATCTATAATTTTTCCATAATCATCATAAGTTGGAACCAAAATTTGAAACTTTTCATCATCTAAATCTCCTTTTTTTAATTTAATCAGTGTAACATATTCAATTTTCATTTCTTCACACCGATTAATCAAGTTTAAAACATCTTTAATATTATTTTTTGAAACCACGCAATCAATCCCCACGTGAATTTGATATTTTTGTAATAATTTAATGGCTTTGATTGCTCTGTTAAGGCTTCCTTTGCCTCTTAATCTATCGTGGATGTCTTCATTAAAAGAATCGACGGAAATTTGGCATTGTTTTATTTCTGTTTTGGCCATTTCTTTAACAAAATCTTCACTCAAAAACCAACCGTTTGTTGTTAAATTACAAACGCAACCAATACTTTCTGTAAATCTCATCAGTTCATGGATATCCTTTCTAAGTGTTGGTTCTCCTCCGGTGAATCCAATTTGAAACACTCCGTAATCGCCCAATTTTTTGATTATTGTTTTCCATTGCTCTGTCGTAAGTTCCTTAATTTCTTTTCTTTGATGCGCTTTTCTTACAGAACAATATTTACAGTGCATATTGCAAGCAGTAGTAACAGCGAGATGAGCTAGAAATGGTGCTCTTTGTAATGGTTCAGAAGAATTTGAACGATAAAGTTGATCGCTAAACTTCTTTTTTACTTCTTTTGGAGAATAGTCTGGAAAATCAATCAACTCTAAATCGCATAACTCCTCTAAAATTTTCTTTTCATTAGGATTAATATCTTTTGGAAAACTTTTCTCGGTTCCAAATTTATCAAAAACATCGTATTCTTCTCCAGTTAATTTTACTAACCGACCATTAGAATTAAAAACTAAATTCTGGTCTTTTTGTTTCACAATTTTCCGGACATTAGTTATCATTCACAGCTACCTTCCCTAAAGCAATACGCATCTTTTATTGGTTGCCTATTGGGTTTAAACAGTTCTCGATATCTTTCAGCTATACAGCCCGCTTGACAAGCTTCATAAACTGTACAATCATCGCAGTCATGATTACTTCTATCTAAAAATATTTTTCTAAATTGCACCGACTTTTCTGAACGAAAAACCTCGCTTAAAGATGTTTCAGCAATATTTCCCAGAGGATGATGAATAAATGAACAGGGATAAATATCACCATTATGGGCGATGTGCAAGGAAGCGTTGATAATATCACATTTATAGATTTGATTACTTTGAATAGGTCCCCCTTCAAATTCAGATTCAAAACCAAAAGTAGGTCCAACAATAATTTTAAAAGAGGGATGAAAGTTTCTCGTCCTTTGATTTAAATCTTTTAGGAATTTTTGATATTCTGTTGCACTTAACATTAAAGCAGCATCTGCTTTGCCGATATTTCTCATGGGCCAAATGTTATCACTATAAATTTTAAGTCTATTCTCTTTTGTTAGCCGGCCTAATTCAAATAACATATCCACAACAGAATCAACGTTTGGTTTCATTACCGTTGTCCTTATAACTATTTGTCTTTCTCTTTCACTAATTTTTTCCATTGCAGCAATTAAACTATCATAAGCTTGGAAATTTCTTCTGATTTTATTATGGACCTCGCTTGTTCCATCTAACGATACCCTAAACCCCAAGTCATAATCTAATACAAATGCAAAACGAGGATGATTTAATAGCGATGCATTGGTTGATAATTTTGTATTATAGTTATGAGAAGTAGCTACATCTAATATCTCTCTAATGTTTGGGTGTAGTAGCGGTTCTCCTCCAGTTAAAACTAATTTTTTCCCATGACCTGCATTGAATTCTTCTAATAATCTTTCTAAATGGCTGAATCCTAAATGCTTAGAATTCTCTTCTTCATTTCCACAATGGACACAGTTGAGATTACAGTTGCCTGTCAATTCAATATAAAGTACATCAAATGAATCAACAGTTTGTTTTCCTCTCATTGAGTATTTCAAAGTAATAACTAGTTTTTAAATATTGCTCAAAAAATTACTTAAACCAAAATTCTACAATGAAATTTCTATCCAAAAAAAACAAACATATAAAAATATCCCTAACTTAATCCAGCTAATAACGGAGGTATAGTAATTGTGAGTAATTATCGAACTTTATTTCACAATTACTAATAAGCAAATGTGTGTGGATAAATGCATGAATATTTAACACATTTGCTATATTAAAATGCCAGTAAAAATATATACGACTCCCACCTGCCCCTGGTGCCATAAGGCCAAGGAATGGCTGAAGCAGAATAAGATAAAGTATATTGAAAAGAATGTTGCTGCGGATGAACTGGCCCGAGAAGAAATGATTAAAAAATCAGGGCAAATGGGCGTGCCGGTGCTGGAGATTAAGGGAAAAATAATTGTTGGGTTTGATCGCAAGGAAATTCAAAACGCTCTGAAACAAGAAAGTAAGAAAGCATAATGGCAGCCAGACCTACAAATTCTAAAAGCTATTTCCTGATGGGAGATTTAAGCGCTACCAATACTACCTTAGCCTTATTTTTTAATAATCAATTAAAACAAAAAATCAATTAAAACAAAAATGGCATTATCAAAATCAGAAAATAAATAATTTCAGCCCGGCGCTCCAGAAAGTATTGACAGAGATTAAACAAAACTGCAACGCCGAGATCACGGCTATATGAAGCCCAGGATATGTCGTAAATAAATATTTATAGTAGCAATATATTACTTCAGTTAGTGAAAAAATCAAAATACATCCAAGTTTTCTGCGATACAACTGGAATTTATTATAAAAAAGGGTCTAAGAGGATGTCCATTCGGCTGATTATATTTGGCTTATTTATACTTCCCCTGGTTTATTTATTATTTTCCTGGTCAGAAATAATTGATATTCTTCTCTTTTTATTTTTTTGTTGGTTATTAAGTTTTGTACTCTTTTACTTCAGAGCAAAACTTAGTTTAGGGAAATTTCTCACGCAAGAGAAACTTACTTCACGGAGTAACGACATCAGTATTCCTTGTGGCTGGGATGGCACGGGCAAATTTCTGCAGATATTTGGCATTCCTATAGAATATATAGGGATAATTTTAGGAATATTGATTTCTCCTTTTTTGGGTAAATCATTCGCTTTTCGGGTATTTTTTCCATACTTAATATTTTTCACTTCCGGAAGTGTAATAGCTATTGGAATATACTACCTGATTCTGGAACTCCGATATAATGTAAAAATAGAAGTCTACAATTATGGCAGGAAACAGAAAACTTAAAATATTCTATTGCTTAAAGAAAAAATATGGCTCTCGGATTTATTGGTTTGGGGCGCATGGGCTTTTCCATGGTGGAAAGATTATTGCAGCCAGACCTACAAATTCTAAAAGCTATTTCCTGATGGGAGATTTAAGCGCTGCCAATACTACCTTAGCCTTATTTTTTAATAATCAATTAAAACAAAAATGGTCTTATCAAAATCAGAAAATAAATAATAATGATCAAACTAATTAATTAAGAATCATGGAACAAGTAACCTTTATCATACTGGGAGCAACCGGAGATTTAACTAAAAGAAAAATCATTCCGGCTATCTATCGGCTGCTTAAAAATAAAAAAATAAGCCGGCTGGCTCTGGTAGGAGTGGCCAGAAAAGATTTGAACATGGATTCCATCCTGCAGGAAGCTCAGGCATTTATCGGCAAAGTGAATAAAACCATCTGGAACCGATTAAAAAGCTCTTCTTACTATTGCCAGCTTGATTTTTATAATAATCAAGAATACCAGAAATTGGGAGAACTGCTGCAGCAGATTGAAAAAAAACATCATTTGAGCGGAAACCGCTTATTTTATTTAGCCACTCTGCCAGAGCATTTCGACACTATTACGGAAAATTTATTCAACACTAAAATTGCCCGGGAAACTACCGGAAGCTGGCGCCGGCTGGTTTATGAAAAGCCTTTTGGCAGTGATCTGGCTTCCGCCAAAAAAATTAACCACTGCATCTGCCGCGTGTTTAAAGAAAACCAAATTTTTCGCGTAGATCACTATTTAGGCAAAGAACTGGTAGGAAACATTTCCATGCTCCGATTTACCAACCGCGTCCTGGAGCCGTTGTGGAACAGCCTCCATGTTGAATCTATCCAGGTAGTGATGAATGAAAAAATCGGCATCGAAGGCCGGGGAAATTTCTATGACAAATACGGTGCCTTAAAAGACGTAATTCAAAACCATGTCCTGCAAATGATGGCTTTAACCTGCATGGAAGCCCCTCAACGATTAAGCGGCGATTACATCCGCGAAGAAAAGGCTAAAGTGCTTAAAGCAGCCCAAGTTAAAGAAGTCCTGTTGGGGCAATATGAAGGCTACGCCTCTGAGCCGGGTGTGGAAAAAGAATCCCGCAGGGAAACTTTTGCCGCGTTAAAACTGCGCATTAATAACCGCCGCTGGAAAAATGTCCCCATTTACTTAAAATCCGGCAAGGAATTGGTCGAAAAAGCCACCAACATCCATATCATCTTCAAGAAAGCCGGATGCCTGCTGAACATCTGCCCCACCGAATCCAATGTTTTAACCATTAGAGTGCAGCCTAATGAAGGTTTTGAACTTAATTTGTTTGCCAAGCGGCCTGGAGTTCCGGATCTTGCCGTGCCGGTAAAAATGGATTTCTGCCATTCCTGCATTACCAAACAAAAGTCGCCGGAAGCTTACGAAGTGCTGCTGTCGGATGTTATTAAAGGCGACCAAACCTTGTTTGTCAGGAATGATGAGATTGAATATGCCTGGAAAATTATTGACGGCATCAGGAAAGAAAAAGTTCACTCGTACAAAAAAGGAACCACCGGCCCGGAAGAATTAAAGTTGTTTGAACAAAAAAATGGAATGAAGTGGTTAAGTTAATACACTAAATAACACAAAGGCCTATAGCTATATTGAGCTCATCCTTTTACAATAACCCAAAAATTACCCATAAATTTTTAAATAAACCGCTATTTTAGGCTTTATACGAGAGAAAAAAACGCGAGGAAGTTTAATATGAGTGAAATTTTGATTGAAGAAAGAAAAATTGTTGTTCCAGGTGAAGTTCTGGCAATCGGCCTGGATTATGTTCCCGGTGAAAATACTTATCGGGAAGAAGATAAAATCTTTTCTAAAGTTCTGGGATTGGCGGCCGTTTCCGGAAGAGTAATTAAAATTACTTCCTTAGCCGGCCCGTATATGCCAACAGTTGGCGATAAAATTATTGGTCGGATTACTGATATCGCCTTCTCTGGCTGGAGAGTAGATACCAATACAGCTTACTCAGCGATGTTAAATGTTAAAGATGCTACGACCAGATTTATTAAAAAAGAAGAGGATTTAAGCAAAATTCTGGCCATTGACGATTATATCATTGTAGATATTATCAACGTGACTTCTCAGCGGCTGATCGACGTCAGTATGAGGGAACTGGGACTAAAGAAAATTCAAGGTGGACGAATTATCGAGATTAACAGCCAAAAGGTCCCGCGGGTAATTGGCAAAAAAGCCAGCATGATTACCTTGATTAAAGAAAAGACAGGCTGTGAAATTACTGTTGGACAAAATGGGTTAATTTGGATCCTCGGTTCTCCCGAAGGGGAAGCGGCGGCTGAACGAGCTATTAAGATGATTGAAGAAAAATCACATTTATCCGGGTTAACAGAACAAGTGGAAGCATTCTTGCGGGGTGGCCGTTAACTATGGTGTATAAACAACGGCTGGACGGCCGAAAAGGAGACGAATTGCGGCCCATGGAAGCTAAAACAAAGGTTATACCTAATGCCCAGGGGTCAGCTTCATTTAAAATTGGCAAAACCTGGGCCATTGCCGCGGTGTATGGACCTAGAGAAATCTATCCAAAATTTTTGGCTAACCCTAAAAGGGGAATTTTACGCTGCTACTACAACATGATGCCCTTTTCCGGTTCCGGCGAAAGAATTAGGCCAGGTTCCAACCGCCGGTCGCAGGAAATTGCCATGGTCATGACCAAAGCTTTGGAACCAGTGGTGGATTTATCACAGTATCCTAATTCAGTTGTGGATGTTTTTGTGGAACTGCCGCAAACTGACGCGGGAACCCGCTGCGCAGCTATCAGCGCAGCAGCTATGGCTTTGGCGGATGCCGGAATACCGATGAAGGATTTGGTCAGCTCTGTAGCTGTGGGCATGGCTGATGATAAAATTATTGCTGACTTGACTTATAAAGAAGAGCACATCTATGAATTTAATCCTGAATCGTTAAATGCAGTTGTTTCCGATATTCCATTAGCCATGATCCATAATACTAAAGAACTGACCTTGTTGCAGATGGATGGAGAGATTACGAAAGAAGACCTTCTGAAAGCTTTAGAATTAGGCCAAAAAGCTATTGAAAAAGTGTATGCTGTCCAAGTTAAAGCCTTAAAAGAAAATTTTATTGAGGAATCCAAATGATTACCAATACTAAAACCGTTAAAGAATTAGTTTTGCAGAACAAGAGATTGGATATGCGCACATTTACTGAATATCGCCAGCCCATTGAAATTGAAACCAACATTTCCTGGACCGCCGAGGGTTCAGCTAAAGTAACTATTGGAAAAACAGTGGTTATGGCTGGCGTTAAGTTATCTCTTGAAAAGCCCTATAATGACACTCCTGATGAAGGCGGAATAATGATCAATGCCGAACTACTTCCCTTATCCAGCTCGGAGTATGAGCCAGGGCCGCCGGGAATTAAAGCGGTAGAACTCGCCAGAGTAACAGACCGGGGAATTCGCGAAGCCAAAGCTATTGATTTGAAAGCTCTCTGTATTGAGCCGGGGGAGAAGGCCTGGTTTGTTACGGTAGACATAATTTCCATCAATGATGCGGGAAATTTATTTGATGTAGCCAATTTGGCAACTCTGGCAGCTTTAAAAGCTGCTAAATTTCCAGTAGTTAACCAGGAAACAGGATCTATTGATTACAAGCAAAAAACAGGCCGGTCTTTGCCTCTGACGAAAGAGCCAATTTCGGTTACCGTTTACAAAATCAAAGGAAAATTGCTCCTGGACCCAACTATGGAAGAAGAAAAATCAGCTGAGGCTCGCTTAACGGTGTCCATTGATAAGAAAGGCACCATCTCGGCCTTGCAGAAAGGGGGAGAAGGAACCTTAACCATTGCTGAGGTTGGAACAATTATTGATCTTACCCATGAGAAAGCCGAAGAATTGAGGGTTGTTTTAGAGCGGGTGGTGGTGTCATGAATAATGAATTTGAATATACCAAGTATGAAAAAGCCCGCATGATTGGTTCGCGGGCGTTGCAGTTGTCCATGGGCGCGCCCTTTTTATTAAAATTATCTCCTGAAGATTTAGAAGCAATAAAGTTTAATCCGATAGAAATTGCCGTCAGGGAATTAAATGAGGGAATTCTGCCTATTACGGTGAAACGGCCAGCAACTAGTGTTTAAAAATTAGGGGATCCTGGGTGCGGTGTTGCATAATTAATCTGGAATTCTTGTGGTCAGGACTCTGAGTTCAAATTTTCTTAAAATCTTTAGCACCTTTGTTTCGTCCTTAGAATCAATGAATATTGCTGCTTTGTTCCATTTTTCGCGTTTGATGTTTTTCAGGAGCCCTTCTCTTTCGTATGCGTAATTGCCATTATTTGATTTGTCTTTGAATCCAAATAATTTCCTTGTTATATCTACTTTATCTTTTGGGTTCTTATTCTTCAGAACATATAATATGATTGATTTTGTGCTGTGTTGCATAAATAGTCAATGCACAATAATCACATAGGCTCTTTTTCCAATATACTTCTTTGGAGTATCTAATTTTCCAGATGTTCCAAATTTTGTTACAACTTTTTCGTACACTACTTCCACTTTTTCTTTTAAAATAAAGTCTCCCTCTTTTAATTGAATTCTCCTCATATCCTCAAGATATCTATAGATA
>Ga0209541_10017968_pt1 | contig 10280 bp, 3 predicted proteins | sample RifCSPlowO2_01_FD_184027 | JGI IMG/M metagenome (GOLD analysis project Ga0209541, IMG submission 184027) | Groundwater microbial communities from Rifle, Colorado - Rifle CSP2_plank lowO2_0.1 (SPAdes) (version 2) | ecosystem: Environmental > Aquatic > Deep subsurface > Groundwater | place: Rifle...
TATTTTGAAGATGAATTTGCATATAATCCATAAATCTCTTCCTGAGATAAAGCTCGATTGAATATCATAACATCATCAATTGAGCCGTTGAAATTATACTCCTGTGTGTTTACATTTCCCCCAATACCCAATGCTATAGAAGAGTTATCAATAAAACCCTGGTGAGGAAATATATCACTAGGATTATTTATCCCATCTATATAAATTTTCATATTAGAACCATCATAAGTTCCAGCAATATGATACCATTGATGCAAATTTAAATTAGTAGAAGAAAGATTAACAACTTTCGAACCATCAAGGTGCAAACCAAATAAAGGTTTTGTGTTCATATCTCCTAGCTGAATTTCAAACATTGCGCCTGTTCCAGGAGACCCTTTTTGAACAATAGTAGGGTACCTACTGATATCATTTATGTTTATCCAGGTACTAATTGTTATTTCATTAATAATATTCAAACTATCATCATTCCCAATATCAATATAATCATTCACACCATCAAACTCCATTGCTTTTCCTAATTTTCCATCGGACTGAACAGCTCCAAAAATAGTTCCAGTATTACCATAAGTTGAGTTATCGTAAACAGTTGTTCCCTGAATATCATCCATTCTCCACCATCCCACCAAGCTCCTATTAAAATCAATAAAAACAGAAACATTTCCATTTCCTCTTCCAGAATCATTTGCAGTTACATTTATTGGAACAAAAATATTATAAGTTACATTTCCATTTTCAGGTGTTGGAGATGTGAAATTTATTAAAGGAGGAATTAAATCTGGAGGAGCAAGAATTCTAACATTCCAAGAGCCAGTTGCATTTAAAATTCCTAGTCCTGAAATAGAAACTTGCGAAAGGAAAGTTCTAACTGTATCAGCATCCCCAGTTGCATTAACCCAAAAAATAATTGTCTGTGAACTCCCTTGACTTAAACTAGAAGTCTGAATGGGATTGTTATCAGCCTTAAAAGGCGTTGCCCCAATATTTATAGGTACGGGGTTGAGGGATCTTAAAGAAAAAGACTTCATCCACCAATCCATACCTGAAGTAGAGCTAACAATTCTATTCCCAGAACCTACAACATAAATTTGACTTAGTCTATCATTTATAGCTACAGCCTTTGCAGAATTAGAGTCGTCTCTAGGAAAAGTTAAAGTTTTGTTCCAGTTGGTTGTGTCTTCTACTCCATTGCTGTTGAATTTTTTGATTAACCCTTTTCCATTGAGCTGCCCTGCAACATATACCTTATCATACTCATCTACTTTCACAGATTTTGCAGATTCACCATTGCCAGAAGCGAATATTTTGTTCCAGTTGGTTGTGTCTTCTACTCCATTGCTGTTGAATTTTTTGATAAGCCAAAGATTAGCCCCATAACCTCCCGTAATATAGACGTTGTCTTGAGAATCGAATTCTATAGAATCTAATGAGCCCCCAGTACCGGAAGCGATAAGTTTATTCCAGTTGGTTGTGTCTTCTACTCCATTGCTGTTGAATTTTTTGATAACTCCCCTATCAAGTCCTTGGTCTTGTCCAACAACATAAACATTGTTTTGGGAGTCTACTGCAACAAATGAGGGAAGGCCAAAAATGAAAGTTTTGTTCCAGTTGGTTGTGTCTTCTACTCCATTGCTGTTGAATTTTTTGATTAACCCTTGAGTAGTTTGATACTGTCCAACAACATAGACATTGTCTTGAGAGTCTACTGCAACAGAGGAAGGAATATTGGAAGGGGAGGAGGATGAACTAAAAAAAGTTTTGTTCCAGTTGGTTGTGTCTTCTACTCCATTGCTGTTGAACTTCTTGATAACCCAATAAAAAGTAGTAGCACTACGTTCTGCACCAACAACATAGACATTGTCTTGAGAGTCTACTGCAACAGAGTTTGCAGTCACCTGTAAACCCTCATAATTATACCAATTAAATGTTTTGTTCCAGTTGGTTGTGTCTTCTACTCCATTGCTGTTGAACTTCTTGATTAGCCAATCATAGCCTGAGCTGCTACTAACAAGATCATGACCTGAGCCAACAACATAGACATTGTCTTGAGAATCTACTGCAACAGAATTTGCAGGATCCTCATAATTACCTGAAGAGCTGAAAGTTTTATTCCATTGGCTAGTGTCTTCTGTTCCTTCCAGTGGGCCAGGAACATGTTCAAAAAGAGTTACATTTAAGACCCCACAATTTCCAAGAATACAACTTACATTTAAAGTAACATTAAAAAGATTATTTCCGAATATACTAACCTCTCCCGTCCCCTCTTGCGGATTGATTAATTTTATCCCCGCACTTGCATTAACTATAAAGCTAGTATTAGAGCTAACCCAGTAATTGTTAGTATCATTTGCATAAACAACTATTACCCACTGCCCGCTATAAGCATTGCTTGGAACTTGCCAGGAATAATTATAAACATACCCATTAGTTATAGATGCCCCGCGATTCATTGAGGCATTAGGCACCACAACTCCGCCAGTAGAATTTAAAATACTTATCAAAACGCGGTCGATACTAGAGGCCCCATTTAGATGAGTGACTGAAACGTTGATGAACATTCCGTCCCTAGAAAAAAAAGTTACTTTCTCGAGTTTGGTATTGTTATCATAGGTTTTTGGCTGACTAACTACTAAGTTAAAAACATAGGCCAACATCACATTAACAGCAGAACACTGTTGGTCTTGGCCTCCTCCACTATGGCCTACTCCTACTTGGAAATTATCCCATGCTGATTCGTTCCACGCACCTGTTTCTGGCTTTTCTGTATAATATTGATTATTTTGTGTAAATGAAGTATCTAATGTTTTAGGGGTATTATAATAATTATTAGAATATACTGAAATATAATGTGTTGTCGCACTACCTCCTCCCCTTTTCTGACGTGTAATAACATTAACTGCTAAAGGGGTGGTGGCACCACTAATTCCCATATCTGACATATTTGGAAGATTAAACAATTCATAACGCATAGCGCCCGGATTACCTTGCATTTCAACATAATCACCATCCCCTGCGCTTACAAGATTATCAACATACATATATCCAGAGGTTATATCATAATTATTAGTAATCCCATTAGATATAGGAAGTGCAACTTGCACCCTTATATCACCTAGATCTTCAGCAGAAGAAATAAAATCAGAAGCATAATCATCAAAGTATAAATCGGCATTAACATAATTCCCAACCCCAAAATCAGGATCACTCAATGCGTTTTGACCGAAACCACTTGTAAAACATTCCTCTGCTCCATTCAGATATATCTTAACATTAGTATTAATGTTGTCTATACTAATACTGATTCTATACCACTCCCCGATATTTAATTGTGTGCTTCCAGTATCCTTTGCAACACCAGTATCCATCAATTTAAGATAGCGATCAGAAGTTAGAACAACTCCTGTTTGGGTTGCTTGTGACTTGAGAATAAAGGCATCTGAATTTGGAGCAGAAGAAATATACAAATAAAATGTAGCCCTCCTTATATCCTTGCCAGATCGTACAGAAGTTATTGATCCTGCTGAATTAACACGCATTGCATAGCTACCTGTTTTCTTGATATTAGATTGAATAGAAGGCGAACTAGTAACACTCCATTCAGATAAATCCCCAGTCTCAAAACCAGAATGAAAATTTAAAGCAACAATCGGATCCACAATCCAATCCAACTCCAAACTTCCTCCAACAACTTTTAAATCAAAAACATCCTGAGTGTTTGAATTTCCACTCCAAATTCCATAATCAATATCTTCCTCACCTCCAATATAGCTCTTGTTTGCTTCACTTTCCTTGTCTTGCATAAGATCTTTATTAACATTATCAATATCTAAATTAAATGTTTGGGCATTAATTGTTTGCGAAGCTTCTGTTATTTTAGATTTTCTCCTTACTAAAACAATATCATTCTCAACATCAACATCATAGATTTTCCCTTTATAATTTTCTTTTGTTATGCTTTTTACTTTAACTGGCTTGTTATTTTCATCCAGGAAATAAACATCTTTGTTGTTTTCATTAATGTCTTTGTAAACATCTGTTACTTTTTGAAGTGAGAATTGAGATAAGTTTTTCTGAACAGAAAAACTTAAATAATCCTGATTTTCTATATTATCTGTTAAAATGGCAGAAGTTTGTATTAAAATACCAGATGAATTTGAAAGAGAAATATTATCTGTTTCAAAAAATTTGCAATTTGACAAATTAGTCAAAAGAGCAATAGAAAGAGCCCTGCAAGAAGATATAGAAGAAGAGCTATTATTTGAAATAGGAGAAAATATAGCTTCTAAATCCAAGCTTTCAGATAAAGAAGCAAAAGAATTTTCAGAGTGTGTAAAGGATAAGGTAGCGGAATTACATGAATAAAAAATGTTACTTATATTGGATACAAATATCTTACTTTCTTTCTTCAATAAATCCAAAGTATTTCGGCTAACTAAAGAATTAAGACATATTGGATATAAATTAGTTTCTCCAGATTTTGTATTTTTTGAAATTAAAGGCTTAAAAAAACAAATAATGAAATCTTCAGAACTTTCCAATTCTGAATTCGAATTCTTACTTTTGTTAATAAAAAGAATAGTAAGATTCATTCCTAAATCAGAATATAAATCATATATTTCAGAAGCTAAAAAATTATCTCCCCACTTTAAAGATTTTCCATTATTTGCACTATCATTATATTTAGATAAGTCTTCTATCTGGTCAAGAGAATTAGGATTAAAAAAACAAGAATTAATCAAAGTGTTGTCTGATGAAGATATTGAAAGATTGTTAAAAGAAGCATAAACCTTATGCTCAGGACTTACAACTAACTCTCCATTTCTTCCTTCTGCATCTTCGGTTTCAATTTTATACATCTCTCCATTATAATTATAATTTTGTTTTGCAGTTGGTTCCTGCCATTCTACTTCTTTTGTTTCTTGATTTAGTGTAGCAACTTTTTCATCTTTTAATTCAAAGAAGTATTTCCAGCCATTTTCAGTTAAAATCTCAGTTTTATTATCATAACATTCTGTTAAGTTTGTCAAATAAATAGTATTTTTTCCTTCAACTAAATTATCAAATTCAGCAATTAAAATATCAGAATCAACTTCATAAACTTCTATCTTTGGATTTCCAGAAACAACTCTTGGATAAAGAGTTATATCTCGTGTATTATCTAGGGGAACTTCAAAAGTAACTCTTACATATTCATTTTCATTTATTGTTTCACTCCAAATATCATCTAGTGCTTTAACTTGCTCATAAATATCTTTTCCATTTTCTCTATTAACATCTAAATGCTCTGCTTTCGATATTTCAATAATTAATAAGAATTCAGCAGAGCTTAATTCAGGAATAACCCATTCAATATAATCATACAATCCATTTTCATTTGTATCATAAGCTGTAAATTTAACATCCTCTCTATTTCCATTTTTTATCTGATATAATTTTAATTTCTTTAATTCATTTTCATTAAGTTCGTTAGGAAGTTCTGTAAAAGATAAAATATTTTTATAATGAACCTCATCAGGGCCATTAATTAAAATTCTTTTTATTGTTTGTGAATTATTAATCTCTTCTTCCTGTATTGTTGGAGCACTTGTTTCATATTCAACTTCATATGAAACAGATTCTTGATTATTTGTTTCATCTCCAATAGCCATTCCTGTTATTGAATTTGTGCTTAATTTAACTTCAACTGCTTTTTCTCCAAAAATAAAAAATGTTCTTTTCTTGCTAATACCAGCAATATCGATGATATCTCTTCCCTGGCTTTTTACACTTATATTTTCAGAACCTTTTGGCAATTCAACAACAAACCCAGTTACACTATCTGTTATAAATTGTTTTTTCCATTTTACAGGCTTACCAACAACAGCCTGATATTGAGTTAATTCTTCTCCGCTTATCTTAACTGTTTTATCTTCTAGATTAACAGGGACTATTGGTTCTACAAATTCAGTAGCTGTTGGAGTAGTGGTAGGTGTAGTAGTAATTTCTTCAGGAGCTTTTTCTATTACTTGATTAATTGTTGTAGAAACTTTTTCTCCAATTTTAGTAAACACATTCATTCCAATTGGTTTTAAAATAAAAATCAAACTAAACATCAGAGCAATTGTAATAATTATAATAGAAATTTTCAAAGCAGGAACAGCTTTTTGTCTTATTTTTTCCTTTATCTTTCCATACTTCTCTTGTTTTATTAGCTTATCACAAAGCTTAATCTGATAATTATAATAAGCTAAATAATCCTCATAATATTTTGCCCATTGTTCAGCAGTTCTGCTTTTCAAAGCATGCTTTAATTCTTCTTCATACTGATGCCTGGTTATTGTCCTAGAAGCAAGTTTATTTGTAAGTTTCTGAACAATTCCAGTTACCTGTTTTTTCTTTTGTTTTGTAAACTCAATTGCTTCTAAAAGTTTTTTCTTTCTTTCCTGCAGTTTTCTTGTTTCTTCTTTCATTGTTTAAAGTAAATAAAAAACAAAGAGCAGGCCATTAAGCTAAAAATTAGGGTGTGTAAAGCCAACAGCCTGCTCTTTTCAAATTTAGTTAAAAAATTATTTTTGATATGAAATTTTTGAAAATTAAAACGGGCTTTTTCAAAATTTCTAGAATCTTGGAGAGAAAAAGCTCGGGTGTGTAAAGTGGCTCTTCTCTCCAAAGATTTATCTAGAAAATAAGAAATAATTTTGTGAAAACTAATATTTTTGTTATTACTATCAAAACTATTACAACTACTGGTTAAATTCACCACTTTTACACACCCTAATAACTTAATATGTGTGTAAATTGACTTATAAACTTTACTATTTTAAGTATAAATAATACTTAATTTGTGTGTATAAACAAAACAAAGGGAAAACAATAAAAAAGCACTATAATAAAGAATAATTTTTATCTTTTCTGATTATTAAATAAACCTCTAACCTCAATCATTGGAAGGGGCTTATTAAAAAGCATTACATCTTCAATATTTCCAGAAATGATTAAATCCTTTTCAAAACTAATAGAAGGATAGGAGATATTCGTTGGTTGATTATTAACATAGATATTAGAGATTACAGAATCTAAACTAACTACAATATGATTCCATCCTTCATTTGTATCATAATCACTTTTAAAACTATTTCCAGAATAAGAAAAATTAACTTTATTGTTATTAATTTGAATTAAATAAAAACTAGAATTTGTTTTTATTTCTCCATCTCCATTAGACCAAAAACTAATTGCCATTTGATCATAAAAAGTTAAACTTTCATCTGAATAATATTTGCTAAATCCTCCATTACCATCAGATTTCCACCATCCAACAACTCTTGCTGGAATTTCTATGCTATTTCCTGCTTCTAGTTCATTGCTCATCCCCAATCTATTATTAATAATCGGAGCTACAACTATTCTCTTAATCTTACCTAAATCTGGAAGAGGAGAAAATTCATAATCTTTTGTTTCTAATTCATTAATCTTCTCTTTGTCCGCACTAGCACTATTTCCATTTTCATCATAAAAAACAAACCTTAACCCATCAATATCTCCAACCCCAGAATTTCTTTTAATATTAACCCAAGCAACCCCGTTTGCAAATAATTTAACACTATTTATTTGTAAATTTATAGAAAACTGATTTACATTTACTTCTTGACTTTTTTCTCTTACTAATGGAAAAACAATATTCCAAACAATAATTATAGCAACAATAACAATTAAAATAATCAAAACACTTGCAATAATTGCACTTTGCGAGCGTTTAGAGTTTACAAATTTTCTATTAGATAAAAAACTATGAACGCGAGATCTTTTTTTTTCCATATGTCCTTATTAATCCATTACTCTTTAAATAATTATCATAAAAGCAAGATTTTTATATGAAACATGTTTAAAGATTACATGATAAAGAGGTAAAATGATATTATTAATTCCTTTAGAGATTTTGATTCCAATAAGTTTGGTAGTAGTGATCTTAATTGTAGTTTTATGGTATATTTATTCTAGAAACAAACAATTATATCAAAAATTAGTATCAGAAGCAACAAGATTTCATAGATATAAAAAAGGCATAGAAGTTTTAAAACATGTTTCAAATGGTCCTAAAAGAGATTTTGAAACTCTAAATACTTATGCTAGATCATTTTTCAAAGAATATCTAAATTTAGATTATAGTTTAACCTATTTAGAACTTTCAGAAATTTTCAGAAAACAAAATAAAAAGAAGTATGCTGAATTTTGCGAGTTAATGTCTAATGTTAATTATTCTGGCGGTAAAGTAAGACCAGAAGAAGTTAGAAATCTTGTTGATATTTTTTATAAGATAATAAGTGAATATAGATGATTCTTTAAACTAAATCTATAATATCTAACATCAATAAAATAACAGAATAAGGTAACTTAATCTTCTCACTTATAAATATTATAGGTTTTATAAATTATAAAAAAAGAAGCAGAGATAGTTTTGAACCTTCAATAAAATTGTTTAATTTTACCAAACAATTTTATTTATGCTAAGTAAAAACTCTTTAATAATAAATAATACTATTACTATAACAATTAAATAAAAACTTAGGTCTATTCTTCCAATTTTACTTGTTTCCATTATTATATCATTAAAAGATTTTTCTAATTCCGGTTTATTTTGGGCATTAAAATATTTCCCACCAGTATTATAAGCTAAAGATTTCAAACTATCTTCATCTAACTTTGATAATCCATAACTGGTCTCTCCCCCTTCAATAGTTCCCATGCCAATAGTGTGAATAAGCACTTCTGTGTATTTTGCATAATCTATTGCTTCATTTATATCCCCAACATTTACTTGCCCATCACTTAGTAGAATAATCGCCTTATTTTTTTCATTTTTAAGAACTTCTATTGAATTTGAAATCGCCTCATAAACATCAGTACCTTTAACATCTGAAATTTCAATATTGTCTATAGCTAATTTTGCTTCTTGTTTATTTTCGGTTAAGAGTTGCTCTATTCTGCTGTTTCCAGAAAAACTTATAACTCCTATTGAAGATTGATAGGGCAGATTACTAACAAATCCCTTAGCAGTTTCTTTTGCAACAGCCAATCTATTAGGGGATAAATCTAAAGCAGACATGCTCTCAGAATTATCAATTGCAATTACAAATGAAAAACTACTTGTCCTGACTTCCTTATGCAAAGAAAGCCCCGCAAGTGAAAAAACAAGTAAAACAACAAATAAAATATTAAAAATTAAAAGCAGAATATTTTTTGAATATAAATCAATTCCCTTAACTCTTGCAATTGCTTCAAAATTAGCAAATTTCAATGCTTTTCCTTTCATATTTTTCAAGCCATAAAAATGAAAAAAAATTAAAATTGGAATTACAAATAAGAACAATAAATAAAGCGGATGAGTAAAACTAATGTACATTTTTTACTTTTACAATCCTACCTCCTCTAATTCTTTCTCTTAAAAATCCTGCTATTTCTACAGCAGCGGATTTGTCTGTGGAAAGTTCTACAAAATCAATATTGCAATCTTTGAATATATTTTTTAAAGAATTTAACTGATTGTTTGAATTCATCTCGTAAACTCTTTTAGCAACTTTTGGATTAATTAAGAGTTTTTCTCCAGTATTAGTATCTTCAATAACAACCTCTTTATTAATTTCAGGAAGAGTTTTATCTAATGGATCTCTAACAACAAGAGCAATAGTTTCAAACAAACTTGCTAAAGATTCAAGTTTCTTTTTATAATTGTCATCCACATTAACAAAGTCAGATATAAGAAATACCATAGAAGTACTTCTATCAGTCATATCAATTATCTCGTCAATAACCTGGTTTAAATTTGAAACCCCTCCATAATTTAAAGGATCTGAAATATAACTAACAAAAATATCAAATTGCCTGTTTCCTAACTCAGAAGGCCTGCTCTTCACAATTCCATTATTAAAAAGAAAAAAACCAACTCTATCTCCCGTAGTTAATATTAAATGAGCTAATGCTGCTGTAAACTCTGCAGTATATTCACATTTTAATTTTTCTGTTGAACCAAAAACCATATTATCACTAACATCAATTATAAAAATAAATTTTAAATCCCTTTCCTCAATATATTTTCTTACAAGAAGTTTTTTTCCTCTTACACTTGCTTTCCAATCAATAAGACCTGCATCATCATTCTGAGTATAATCCCTATAACCATCAAACTCCACCCCCTTGCTTAATAATAATTGATACATAACATTTTTAGGTAAAACTTTTTTTACAAGCATTTCTAACTCAGAAACAGCTCCTGCAATGTCCAGATTTAATTTTCTTTCCAT
>Ga0209541_10017973_pt1 | contig 10279 bp, 19 predicted proteins | sample RifCSPlowO2_01_FD_184027 | JGI IMG/M metagenome (GOLD analysis project Ga0209541, IMG submission 184027) | Groundwater microbial communities from Rifle, Colorado - Rifle CSP2_plank lowO2_0.1 (SPAdes) (version 2) | ecosystem: Environmental > Aquatic > Deep subsurface > Groundwater | place...
AAGAAATAAGAAATTGTGATCACAACCTTAATAACCAGTATTCGTTTAATTATTATAATGAAAAAGAACGAGGCGAATTTTCTCCTGATTATGGGAATACTTCTTACTCTTGGGATAGTTCTCTCTGGACTAGGCATCATTCTACAATCAAGTTCAAAAATATACACATTGTCTGTCGGCTTACTTATCATTATCTGCGTGATATTCGGAGTATTCTACAAAGCAATCACCCATTAAAATGGAAATTCCACGATACGTCCAATTTGACTTTTTGATGGTTGTAATCGGAATTGGACAGATTGTTTTATCATTTTACTTGTTACCGACACTTAATAACCAATTCTCATTAGTGGTGTTATTACTTCTCGTGATATCTGGTGCTCTCTTCTTCATGTTTGGGTTCTATGAAATGCTCAGCAACTATACGAGAGAAAAAGAAATTAAAAGCTTAGAAGCAGAATTAAGAAAAATCGAATTAAAGAACGAACTCAATAAATACAATGAATTACACAAACAGCAAGCGCAAGCAACTCTACATAAAATGCGCGGCAAAGCGCCAAGAAAGACAACTGACGAAGAACGAGCTAAAACACGAGAATTTGTATTTCAAGAATTTGAGCAAAAGTTCAAAAAACCCTAATGCAGCTTAAACAATTTCTTCAATCCCATGCTGAACACGATTGAGAATAAAATATACACGCCTAACCATCCAAACCAATTTCTAAATCCGATCGGCAACACAATCAATTTCTGATACCCTAATGTAATCGATTTCACCGAACCGTCATAAGTTTTCGCGGGCTCAGCATATCTCTGCTCGTCTGTGACAATCACATCTTTCGAATATATCTTTCCGTCATGTTCAACATCGATGAAATAGTTTCCTTCCTTCTTCGCATCAACCGTAAACAGAACATTCGCCGACGCATTCTTCTGTGCATCAGTAACGTCTAAGCCATCCGGCACAACTAATCGAACAGCACCTATAGCTGCAGGATCCATCGCAACCGTCACATTAAACGTGTCTCCAACCATGATCGGCGCAAATGCCAAGTGCGCACTCAGCCATCCAAATACGAGTATTATTGGTAAAAAAGTAATCAGCGTCGGCCGTAAACTCTGTTTCATGTACTGCATCTGTGCAGACATCGCCTGTTTCTGCAGATCAATCAACGCATCAGGATTGTCCTTGCTCTCGCGCATCTTCTTCTGATGCTCTTTCATGTCTTCCCTCAGGCGTTTCATTTCACTTTGATTCGTTGCATACTTGTAAACAATCGTCGCAATGAGCGATAATACAAAAGAAATAACCAGCAGCGCCCAAAAAGGCCCTAACAGCTGCAGGATAGGATTCAACACCGGGTTAAAAATAGTTTCAGTTAGGCTCATCAGTTCACGCCACAAATTTTTTCATCATTGGATGGATATCCATCATATGCTGTCGTGCAATATCTTCGTATAGATTGTACACTATCATGACTGCTAATAAAATGCCCGTTCCGCGCGACAACGCACCCGTCAGATCAGCAAGAGCAGCAATTAATCCAACAGCCGCACCGCCCATGACTGTTAATGGCCATATATAGCGTCGTAATATGCTTTCTAACACGCGCGGATCTCGCCTGAATCCTGGAATCTGTAATCCGCTGTTCATAATATTCTCTGCCTGGCTGCGTGCGTCCATGTTTGCGGTCTGCATCCAAAATATCGCAAAGACAACACTGCCTAAAACCATGATTGCAAGATAGCCCAAAATACTAGGGAGCGCTGCAATCAACCCTGAAAATCCTGTCGTTACAGCAGTCGTCACAACATCAGGCGGGCTGACGAACGCAGGTGTCGTCCAGCCGAGCAGCTGTGTTCCTAATTGAACGTTCGCAAGCAATGCCGCGACTAAAATGACGGGAATATTAGATGTATAAAAAAATTTCAATGGCCATCGAATGCCTTGGCCTCGAACACGTCCAAAACTTAAAGGAATTTCGATTTTCATTGCTTGTGTATAGACTGCAATTAAAAATACAGCAACTGTGCTGATAACAGCTGCCAATTTCAACCCTGCTGTAAGGGGGTCACCGACTGCTAAACTCTGGATTAATGCCGGTATGGCGCCGGCTGCAATATCAGGATTTGTCGGGCTTGGCAGCGGATTCAATGCCGTCACAAAAATCTGCTGTGCAACGCCTGCAACGATAAACAGGCTGATGCCGCTTCCAAATCCCCATTTTGAAATAACTTCATCCATGAACATGACGAGGACGCCGCCAAGTATAAGCTGGAATACGAGCAGCAGCTCAAACTGAAAAAATGCAGGCGTTCCGATCAGTGTTTCTGAGGGCGCTAACCCGCCCATAAATACATAAACGATTGCTTCGAATAGAACGAAAAACAGGCCTAATATTTTCTGGATGCCTTGGAATTGTGCACGTCCTTCATGCGACTTCAGATCGAATTTAACAATCTGTGCGCCATTCAATAACTGGAGCACGATGGATGCAGTGACTAATGGGCCTATGCCTAAGCTCATAATGCTTCCGAAACTTGCGCCTAAAATGATTGATAAAAATTCAAACTGCTGTAATTGGTTTTGTCCTAATCCATATAATGGAATTAAACTTAACACCAGAAACAGCACGAGCGTAATAAGAGTCCATTTTATCTTTTCTTTGAATGCAAGCTTTCTCTGCTGAGGGCCTTTTACCTCAGGCAGGAGTTGTGCCAAGGTGTCCCAAAATGACATGGTTAAGAGTTTTCTCCTTTTGGCGTAAGAGCTTCTCCGCCTGCTTTCTTTATCTTATCTTCTGCCTTTTGCGAGAACTCCTGAGCGGTAATATGAAGTTTCAGTTTCAGCTGCCCTGTTCCCAAGATTTTTTGATATCCAATTGCATTACTATCAACAATATAAATGTCACCTTTTTTCTGTGCTTTGCCTTCATGAACATAGCGAGGCATATTTTTCTGGATATCCTCGATATTGATTGCGCGAAGATCTTTATGAGCCCCGTGCATCTTGAATCCGTGCTTGCCTAAAGGAACAGTATATTCCATCTTGCGGTGGTCTGAGTGCTTTCCTCTGCCGGTAAACCCGCGTCCGCCCCGGTTGCCTGCGCCTCGGTGCTTCTTCTTGCTTCCCCATCCGTGGGTTGTTGCACCTCGGTGCTTTGTAACCTTTTTCCGTCTTTTAACGACCATCGTAAATCATCCTCATGACAAGATCATCCATTTTTTCGCCGCGATTGCCTAAAGCGCCGCCCATAGTGAATGGCTTTTTGATTCCTTTTCGCCCGAATCCTTTACGTGGTGGGTTTAATCGTGCAACACCTTCTATCATTTTCTTTGCAAGCTTTGCATCTGTTTCTGCAGTGATTGGTCCCCACGTCACAAAATCCTTGACTTTAGTGACCATGCCGATAAGCTCTTGCTTATTCTCAAGCACAACACAATTATTTTTTCTGCTCAATTTTAATCGTTTGAGTGTCTCTCTAAACTCAGGTCTCATACCTATTAATCCGCGTACTAAAACAACTGCAATTTTAGATGACATGTTGTTCCCCAAGCTTTCCTTCACATAAAGCTAATTTTTGTTTGTATTCCTCTTTGATTTTCATTTCGACAAGTTTGTTCAGCGCATCAACGCACGCACGCACAAGATTCAGCGTCTGTGCCGTATTGCCGTATGTCTTTGTCCATATGTCTTGGATGCCTGCTAATTTGAGTATTTTTTGTAATTCTCGCTGAGCAACCAAACCCTTTCCTTTTGGGGCAGGCATCAATCTAACTTTGATTGCGCCGCATTTTCCTTCAACTGCATAAGGAATTGAATGTGACTCCTCGCATCCGCATTGCCAGCTTCCGCATCCGCGTCTGATTCGCTGGATGCTCAATTTCGCATTTCGCAATGCCTTATCTCGTGCTGGCACGGTTTCTTTGCTTTTTCCGTATCCCACACCAACATAGCCATTCTTATTTCCGATGACTGCGCATGTCGCGAACTTTGGCTTGTTGCCTTCAGCTGTCTTCTTCTGTGTCTGCCTGAAAACACGTCGCTGACCGCCGCCAAACTTGCCTTTTGCCTGACCGATTAACAGTAAGTCTGTCTCCATCTGCGGAAGCAGTGCATCAACAATCTGTGATTCAAAAATAGGGATATGATTGTTCAAGACTTCATCGATATCGGTTATTTTCCCCTCTTTTACTTTTTTTCCTAACTGTGTTTTTGGCACCCATGACTCAATTGCTTTGTCAGCAGCTGTTGGAACTGCCTTAAGTACTTCTGTTTCTGTAGGTGCAACAATGATTTCCTCTTCAACGTCCGGAGCTCCAGTTTCACTTTTCATGATGTGCCTCGATTGCTTTTTTTACTTTTTCAAATAGTGAAGCGATTGATGATGGTGCAACTTTCTTGTGTGCATAATCTGTAAATTTATCTGTATTATCTTTTGCGTACGATGCAATATGCTCTCCACGTATGCGCTCTTCGGATGGCAGTACTTCTTCATCGACAGGCACGTCAACGCCTGCATCGCGCATGCCTTTGACGCATGCATATATCTTGCTCCCTTTGATCGGCTGCAATAATCCTGTGTCTAAAACAGCTTCAGTGACGCCTTGTTTGACAGCCTTCTTGCCGAGCAGATAGCCGGTCAAATATGCTGCCGGAAGGTTTCCTTTATGGACAACCCATCCGAGCTTGTCAAGCGATTGTGACGTCAATCCCACAAGCACTTTATCGCCTGTTGGCTGATATTGAACTATCTGGACAATAATGTTCTTCAGTGTAGGTCGGACAACTACGCGAGCGCGATCTGTTTTCAGCATATCTCGTCGTTTATTGTAGTTCGTCTTGCCTTCTCGTTTCCTTCGAAATTGAACCGTTTTTAATTTTATTCTCATGATTTCACTTCAGCAATAAGCAATTTTTGTTCTTCGAGATACAATTTGATGTGTCTCATGTTACGGAAATATCCGCCCTTCGCTTTCAAATATAATTCGCGATATGTCTGGTGAGCAATCTTTCCTGAATCTTTCAATTCAGCCAGCAATTTTCTTTGGCTTCGGATTGTATTTATCCATTTAGTTTTTCGTGCGAGCCGTGCAGTTTTCTTGCCTTTTCTCTTTCCTTGGCCTTTGCCCTGGCCGCGCTTTCGTTTGTATCGTAATGATCGATGTCGTCCGCGTGATATGCCATGTTCCGGCACAACAGTAATCGCGCCGTCCTTAGCCAGCCCTCGAATGTCTAATTTTGTTATTGCTTCCTTTATCTCGGTTAATCGTGTCTCGTCAAAATGAACGCGATACGGCGAACATTTGAGCACTTGTGCAGCAACCCGTCGTTGATTTGAAATATCCATTTTTATCCCTTTATCATGACTTTTTCGGCTTCAAGTCGTTGTTTTTCTTTTTCATCAGTTTCTTCAGCTTGTTTTTCAGTCTCGCTTTCGAGCGTCTTTTTCGATTTTGGTTCCTTCTTGTCCTCTTTTACTGCTTTTTGTTTTTTCTGCTTCTTTCGTGCAGCTAATTCATCTTTGACTTTTTCCTCATAATCAGCGCCAACATTGTAAACAGTCATTCCTTTTTTCTGTGCAGCCTGGATGATCATTATTTTCTTTTTCTTTCCCACTGCTGCTCCGATGACAACCGCATGTTTCTTTGCATCGAGTGCAGCAACGTCTTTTTCATTGAATACTCGCATAGGCGCTAATCCATTCGGCAGTAACCCGCGCACAAGTGCAGGAGTCCGATATCCAACGTGAACCAACGGTGTATTTCCCGTGCGGTTCAGTCTCATCTTTGAATGCTGCCCAGTTGGCCATCGCCACTTCTTCTCGAGCTTCTTGAATCGGTTTGTCTGCTGTCGGATGAATCGCGGCTGTTTTGCCTGTATCTTTTTCCTTAATGCAAGTAAGTCTTTGATTGTCATTGTTTCCCTCGGTTGATGATGTAACAGCCATCCTGGAAAATTCTCCGGTCATGATCTTTGATGCGCGTAAGCAACTCAATATCTGATGCGGTCATTCCCGCCAGCTCTTTATCTGCGCTCTCAACACGGATGATATCTCCAGTGACTTTAATTGTGACGCCCTCACGCAGCGGCATTGTTCGCGCTACGTGTTCGCCCAAAAAGTTTTTGATGACGAACTGCTTTCCTGCAACACTGACATTCATCGGAAAGTGTGCAGCGCATGTCTTCAATTCATAATAATGGCCTTCAGTAACGCCTTTAAGCATGTTCTTGATGTGAGCGATATACGTGTACATTCTCTTTTTCTCTCGCTTTGTCGCTTTTGCCGATTTCAACACAATCTTCTTTCCGTCGACATCGATAGTTATTCGTGGATCTTTAAATGATCTCTTGACTTCTCCTTTAGGGCCTTTGACAGCCATTGCCCCTGCTACTGAGACCGTTACTTTTTCAGGGATTTCAATCTCTTCAGTGATGTCAGTTTTCATTGTTAATAGCAATACGCGAGTAACGTTCCTCCTATATTCATTTTGCGTGCCTCTTCATGCGTCATGATTCCTTTTGATGTTGATACGATGATAATGCCAAATCCTTTTGCTGGAAGATAGCGTTTCTCCCATTTTTCAAGCTCGTCTAATTGAGTGCTGAATCGCGGTTTTATCGTGCCGCATGAATTGACATTTCCCATCAGGTTTAATTTGAGTTCTCCGCCTCGTCGATCAACAACTTCCTCAAATGCCCCCACATAGGAATGAGTGTTCATGATTTCCAATACTCGCTTGATTACTTTGGAGACTGGCTTGATGGAACATTCTTTCTTTCCGATTTTTTCGGCATTGTTTATTTTGGATAATGCCGCTGATAATGTGTCATTCATGGTCATTTTTTCCTCAATTGTATTTTTTGAATCCTATCTGGGTCGCGATTTCACGGAAACATTGTCTGCATAAGCCGATGCCGTATTTTCGGATATGGCCTCCGTTTCTGTTGCATCGCCTGCAGTGCCGCAATGCAGTTCCGCAGCTTCGCTCTTTCGGCTTATTGAACTTTTGATACTTATTCCACTTGACTTTCTTTGCTTTTAATTGTGAATATGCCTTTTTCCAATCACTTGTCGTCATGCTTCATCCTCCACTTCTTTGACGCCAAAGTTCTCTTTTACGAAATTCATTGCTTCTTGAGCGGTAATATTATGCCGTGATGGCAATCTCTTAGGATTGACTTTTCTCTTTTTGATGTGAAATCCGGGGCGCTCTAATGTCACTGCCACCTCGAGCCCCATGATCTTGATTTCTGGATCGTAATCGACGCCTAATATATCGACGTATTCAGGAATGCCGAATGAAAAGTTGCCTTGATGATCGAACTGCTTTATCTTCAGCTTATATTCACGTGCATTAAGCAGCCTTTTTAAAAGCTCTTCTGCCTTTTTGCCGCGCAGCGTTATCTTGCAGCCGATGGACAATCCCGGACGCAATGCCCAGTTCGGAATGCGTTTATTAGTGACTGTCTTTAATGGTTCAATACCGGTAATCTTTTTCAGTAGTTTCACTCCGCGTTTTAATTTTTCTTCATCCTTGCCGGCTCCTACATTGAGCGTAATCTTCTCTACACGGATGTTTCTCATTGGATTTTGAGATTTTTTATTGTCCTTCATTGTTTCTCCTCAAGAGATATGAGTGGTGCATCTTCACCGAGAGCAACGACATACTTTTTAAGAGTTACTCTCCTATTTTTCTGCTGATCTTCATAAATTACTTTTTCTGTGCCTTCAAAATCAACGACGGTGCCCTGTACGCCGCTTGCCTTTCCTTTTGTGATATAGATAGGCACACCTTTTTTCAATTCAATAATTTTCGTTGCTTTTCCTTCAGGAAGCTGAAGCAGTACACTATCTCCTACATTCAGTGTGTTGTCGACAAGCATGGTCCGCCCATCCTGCAATGTGGCCTGTATCTTTCCCTTAGTTACTACATTCTTGCGAATAACTTTCGCTATTTTCATTTTGCTTTCTTCGGCTGATATCGAGATGAGCGCTAACTTTCCTGTGGGAGTAAGGGTCATGCGATAATGCTTATCAACATCTGGCAGGCTCAGCACATCAAGCAGACCGATAGATGCATGCTCGCTATCCTGTCTTTTTCCATTGACGAGTACTGGTTTTTGTTTGAATAATACACGCAGCTCTCGTGCTGTCTGAACATGATGCAATACGTCGCGCATGACAACTAATAACGGAAGCACTTGACCCATTTCATGTCCTGATGGTGATGGACGTACAATGAACTTTCCGTCTTTTCGTGCAATGTGCCATTTGCTTGGCGCGTATAATCTTTTTAAGTGACTCATTTTTTGACCTCAGATTTGATGCTTATTTTTCTGTTTTTGGCAGCGTTCAACTCAACAACCAATACTTTTGATGGATGGATTGGAAATCGTGCTTTTGTTCCGTCTTTCTTTGATCGTTCAACGCCCGCGATGTAGAGTTTTCTGTTCTTTCTGTCGACCCGTTCGATAGCGCCTTCTTTCTTTCTGAATTCACCGCGCATGACACGGACTTTATCGCCGACACGTACGGGAATGTTTCTTCGCCCATGCTTTTGCCTCAACTCTTTTGAGAGATGAGCGCTCATGAGCTTCTTTCTCAAATGAAGCGGCAGATACACTACGTACTTGCGCTGCTTTCGCGGTTTCTTACTCGATTTCCATGATCGTGCAAAGTTTTTCATGAGTATCACACTATAATGCTCGCTAATCTTGCCACTGCCGGCCATCGATCAGCTGCTTCTTTTGCTATGGGGCCCTTAATTAATGTGCCTTTTGGATTGCCGTCTTCATCTTTTAAGACGACAAGCGCATTATCTTCAAATTTGACGCGCATTCCGTCCGGCCGTCGATATTCTTTCTTTTGACGTACGATGACACCGAAGACAACTTGCTTTCTCATGTCTGGCCTTCCGCGCTTGACGCTTGCAAGAACCATGTCGCCGACACCTGCCGCCTGAATTCTTCCTTTGACTGTTTGATCGTGCTTGACGGCAAATAATCGTACGATTTTCGCGCCTGAATTGTCACATGCTTGGAGGTGTGCTCCAAACGGGATTCCACGCGTAACGCGTGCCTTAATTGCTTTCATTGTGTGTTTTTCGCAATAACCTCAACTATTGCAAAATGTTTTGTCTTGCTTATCGGCCGTGTTTTCATAACTTTTACCGTATCTCCAATCGCTGCATCAATGCAGGGTGAATTATGGACACGTAATCGTGATCTTCTGAGCTCGTAACGTTCGAATTTAGGAATGAAATATTGTCTTTCCCATTCCACAGTCGCGCTCCTGCTTGCGTCCTTGCGGATAACTTTGCCTGTATAGCTTTCTTTCTTTACTAACACTTTACCATGATAAGGGCATTTTTTATCATCGCAGACTTTTTCAGGCATTACACCCGTGCCACGTTCATTTTCCGTTTTCGTTTTTGCCATTTACTTAACCTCGATAGTTTCTTCCGGGAACCCAAGATCCATGAGCACTTGTTTCGCCCGTTGCTTATGATCTCCCTGAAGTTCAATTTGACTTCCTTTGATTGTGCCGCCGCACGCAAACTTCATTTTCAGTTTCTTAGCCAGATCATCAATGTCGACTCCTTTTTCAACCCCTCTGATGATTGTGTATACTTTCCCAAATTTTCGGCGTTCAGTTGACACTTCAATTTTTTGACTTTCGCGTGCGATTGTTTCGCAGACGCACAAGTCTTTGGGTAAACCACAGTTGGGGCATATTTCAGACATTGGGCTTAGGAAACCTCCTTGCGGGCGTTTTTCGCGCTTTTCTCTGGCGTAGGGTGACTTTTCTCCATCAGGATTCGTGCAATTGTCCTCTTCATGACGCGCACGTTGCCTGGATTCTTCGGTGTCGCTCCTAATGCTATTTGAGCATTCGTTTTCATAAGCTCTTTGCGAATTTCATTAAGTTTATCCTGTACTTCTTTACCTTTAAGTGAACGTATATCTTTCATCTTCATGCTGCTTCACCTGAAGCTTCAGTAACTGCTGCAGTTTCCTGTGAAACCTCGGCCTTTGCTTTTTTCTTTCGCGGTGCTCTCTTCTTCGGTTTTTCTTCGGTTGCCTCTTCTTTTGTCTCCGCTTCAACAATCGGCTGCTCCGATGTGACAACGACGGGTGCTTCAGCAGGCACTTCTCTTCGTCTAATATCGTCAGGTAATCTGACATTGGGCGGCATGATGCTGATGCGGATGCCGACAATGCCGGGTTTTAATTGTGCGCTCTTTGTTGCTTTGCGTAGTGCGACTTGTGCTGCAT
>Ga0209541_10017974_pt1 | contig 10278 bp, 13 predicted proteins | sample RifCSPlowO2_01_FD_184027 | JGI IMG/M metagenome (GOLD analysis project Ga0209541, IMG submission 184027) | Groundwater microbial communities from Rifle, Colorado - Rifle CSP2_plank lowO2_0.1 (SPAdes) (version 2) | ecosystem: Environmental > Aquatic > Deep subsurface > Groundwater | place...
CTCAGGTGTATCAGGTAGCCATTGAGCAGGGCCAACTTATGCCGGTGGACGTCGAGATCAATGCCGGCGATACAGTAGAGTGGGTGAATAAAGATGCCCTCCGCTATACCTTAAAGTTCGGACAATTCGAAGAAAGATTGCCGGTGGGTGGAATTTTTGAATACACTTTTACCGAGACAGGAATAGTGCGGTATACTGCCACTATGGTGGAAGAAGATCAGGAAGAGAATGAAGAACCGGGATTACCAGGAACGGTAATAGTAGGGCAATAAGGTGTGATGCAATAATGGGACTGCGAGATTACCAGCGAATGAACTTGCGAGAATTCACACCAGCCGCGATTGACCGTAGGCGAGAATTTTTAGAATTAGCTGACCTCGTTCGGGAACCACAATCCTGTTCTACAGTTGCGGTGGCCAGGTCAGCTGGTGGAAGCGTCTTGGTAGCGGTTCCAGTAATGAGAGACCCTTCCGAAGACGCAGTAATTCAATATCTTCGATCAACAGCGAGAACCACTGACCATTATTTTGGTCAATTCTTAGCCAGGGCAGGCCTCACTCTTTGCTGTGATCAGATTTATGCCAGACCGATTGGTGAGAATATACATCAGGTGGTACGGTTTGGAGAAAGATGGGGAAGTGTACCTGGAGTAAGTTGGATGGCCTACGGGCTTCTGGTTTCTTCTGCAGTATTCTATTCTGAAGGCCTCTCTAGAGAAAAGAGTTCGAAACCAAATTAATAAACAAAACCTTTATTTATTTCTTCATTTCTTTTGGTCTATGTTCAAATCTCAGATCCGTCTCCTGGGGATTGATGATGCTCCTTTTGAAAAAGGCGCTGAGCACGTGCTCGTCATAGCGACATTCTTTCGGGGAGGTCAATCTCTGGATGGAGTATTGAGCACGCAGGTCCAGGTTGATGGTGAGGATGCAACATATAATCTTATCGAAATGATTAACAGAAGTAAATTCAAATCTCAGACGCAAGCGATACTGCTCGATGGCATCGCCGTGGGTGGATTTAATGTCATCAATATTGAAAGCCTCTGGAAGCATACCGGCATTCCAGTTATCGTGGTTGTGCGCAAGATGCCCGATTTCAAAGAGTTGGAAAAGACGCTGAGAAAGTTAGGAATGGCTAAAAAATATCAATTGATGGAGAAAGCGGGAAAACCGCAGAAAGTGGAAATCAAAGACGGCTCGATATTCATTCAAACTGCCGGGATTGGTGTTGAGAAAGCACGGGAAATTCTTACTCTTAGCTGCACCAACAGCAATATCCCTGAACCCATCCGCGCCGCGCATCTGATTGGCGCGGGAATCGTGAAAGGGGAGAGTAGGGGAAGGGCTTAACTGTCGATAAGGATAATTTTATTCAGAAATGTATTACCGCTGGATCTGAATTATAAAATTCTTGGTACTTTTCCACAATATCACCAGTTGGTTTGCCTTGACAGATAATCTCAGTTTCGCAGTAAGGGGCAATACCACTTGTTTTATTCCTTACTATTGCATTTCCCACCAAATATAAGGCTTCCACTCCACCTACTAAGGGAAGATCGCTAACTTCTCTTTTTAACCGCACCCCGCCTTGGCAAATCTCTTCTAAAGCTTCCATCACCCTGTCAGCAATGGCAAACTTCAGATCATCTTTACCTCTTCGTTCTTCACTGATACGAAATTGATATGTTCTATATCTTTCCACCATGCATGGCAACAATAAATGAACGTATTTAAGCTTTTATGTGGTGCAGTAGAGATATATTGTTTGTACATTATATTGAACAGAAACCTTTAAATATAACTATCTGTTCATTATAATGAATGGAAGAAAAAGTGCATCTCTGGACAGCAAAACTGTATTTTGAGATAGCGGAACAGAAAAATGCTGAATATGAAAAAGAAGCCGACACAAATAAAAGAGTTGCTTTGCGTGTGGTTGCGGCGCAAAACTATTTCTACGCTTCAGTAAACTGGATTGAATCTATTTTTGCCAAGAATAAAGAACATTCATTTAATCATGAGAATAGGATGAGCAAGATTCTGGAAAATCGTCCTTTGTTTAGTGAAGAAGTAATTAGTTTGTATACAGAAGTAGAAAGAAACCAGCGAAATAAAGTAACCTATCGCGGTGAGAACGGCGAAAAATACGAGAATATCAAAAAATTAGCTGCTTTGCTGCAGGAAAAGCATGGACAACAAATATTCTAAGACTATCAATAAGTTAGTGGCTGAACAGTTTCCTAATATAAAAGAAATATTGGTGGTTTTTTTGTATGGATCAGTCGCCCGGGGCGATTTTTCATTGCGGCATTCAGATTTAGATTTATTTATCGTTTTAAAGAAAAAGAAGATTAACGAAAGATTAAAAGAGCGCTTAGATAATTTGATTATTCCGGTAGGTCTTAGAGAAGGGGTGAAAATCCACCCTGAATATCAAGGAATAGAGATACAACACGAAGACCGTACTTTAGTGCAGAAAATGATCCAGGAAGGAAAAATAATCTATTCCACCGGCGTTTTCACCTTCGATTTTCAGCAAGTAGGGTTACAGCAATATATCATTTACGACTTCTGGCTGAAGAAAGCAGTTAATCCGACCATGTTTTCTAAAGTATTGCATGGCCGAAAGAGCTGGTACTGGAAGGGGAAAGAAAAAATTGTCAAAGAATATCACGGAATGATTGATGGGAAAGAAATTATTGAATTGGGGCGGGGGGTGATTATGGTGCATAAAAGTAAAGAAAAAGATTTAAAACATATTTTTGAACAGTTTAAAGTTGAATATAGAATGAGAAAGATTGTGTATGCTTAATTATAATACCACTTCCCTTCCTCTCGTTGCTCCCTATCTTTCACGCTGCCCAGTTTATTAATCCGGGGGCGGTGCGAACTCAGGTCACGACGAAGGGTGATATTCAATTCTTTCAGAAACAGGTTCATCCCTTCCTGCATGGCCAAAGGCCCTTGCAATAATCCCTGCCGGGCCGGCTCTCCGGTGAACACCACCAAGCGATCGGAAAGATTGTCAATGAACATCAAGTCATGATCGACCACTAAAACCGCAATATCCCGCTCCTGCACTATATTTTTAATAATCTTGGAAACGAGCAGGCGCTGTTCTACGTCAAGATACGCCGAAGGCTCGTCTAATAAAAATAATTGCGCATCCTGCGATAAGCAGCGGGCAATCGCCACTCGCTGTAATTCTCCGCCGGACAATTGGTGCAGCTTTCTGGTGAGCAGCGAGTCCAATCCTAAAGAGCCAATGAGCTGATGATTATATTTCTGCACTGCTTCTCGCAAAAATTCTGCTACCAAAGATTCCGATTCCGTCTCCAGATACTGCGGCTTGTAGGCAACTTTTATTTCCGAGGTTATCTCTCCCGAATCCGGCGTAATCAATCCCGCCAGCATTTTGATGAAGGAAGTCTTGCCGGTGCCGTTTTCTCCCAAAATACCCACAATTTCATTTCTGTAGAGGGTGCCGGAATCGGTTTGCAATTCAAAATTACCCAATTTCTTGCGGACAGCCTTCCAGGAGATCAGCGGCCGGGGAAGCACTTTCTTGCTGTCAAAAGATTTTTCAAACTTGATGGGATGATCGCGGAAGCGGATATTTTCTTCCCGCAGATAGCCTTCCAGGAAAGCGTTAATGCCTTCGCGGGTAGATTTGATGCCTGATACTATCCCATAGACACCCTCATGCCCGTACATCAGATTGAGAGATTCGGTCATATGATCTAAAATAATCAAATCGTGTTCGATGGCCAGCACCGCAGTATTATCCGAAGAAAGAGATTGAATAAAATTGGACGCTTTCAGGCGTTGTTTAATATCTAAATAGGAAGTCGGCTCATCGAACAAATAAAGATTTGCTTTCTTTAATGAGGCCGCCGCAATTGCCACCCGCTGCAGCTCTCCGCCGGAAATGGAAGAGATATCCGTATCCAAAAAATTCACTAACCGCAATTTTTCAGCAATTTCGGGCAGCCGGCCGTCCTGATCCAGGCGCTGCAACAATTCTTTTACTTTCCCTTGGAATTGCTTTGGAATCAGGTCTACCTGCTGGGGCTTATAGGAAAGCGTAACTTCATTTTTATGCAACTGCTCAATAAATTTCTGCATTTCCGTGCCTTTGAAATACTGTAAGACTTCCTGATACTCAATCTCTTTATTCCATTTGCCTAAATTTGGTTTTACCTGATTGGCTAAAATTTTGAAGGCAGTCGATTTTCCGATGCCGTTCTTTCCCAGTAAGCCTACCACTTTTCCGAACAAAGGCGTGGGCAGGGAATATAACTCAAACATATTTTCGCCGTAGCGGTGGATGGGGGGCTTGGTGAGTTTTTCCGGTAAATTAATGATGGTGATTGCGCTAAAAGGGCATCGATTAACACAGATGCCACATGAAACACAGAGCATTTCATCTATACGTGCCTTTTTGCCAAAGTCCTCACCAGGATATATACAGTCTGCTCCGCTACGATTAACTGGACAAAGCTTTGCACATAAATAATTACCACATTCTTGAGGATGGCACTTTTCTCTGTCTATTACTGCGATGCGCTTTCTCATTGTATCTCCACATAGAGGCTTATATAAAAAGGCTATGCTATTTTTGAGAGCTGAAATTCGTACTCAAACTCTTTCCCTTCCTTTTGATAATGCCCTTTCATCCTCTCTAATATTGCTTCTATTTCTTTGGTCGCATGTGGACAACGCACACTAAATTCCCCCATACCTACAAAAGTGATTTTAGAATAATAATTCTTTTGTAAATATTGCTCCAGCATAGAAAAATCTCCTAATGATGTTCCCAGAGATTTTCCCACTGTATCCAGAAATTGCAGTGCGGTGGTGCAGTCGGTAATATCAATAGTTAATTCGGCCATGATGTAGCACAAAGATAATTACCGCACTCTTGCGGATGACACTTTTCCCGGTCTATGACTGCAATGCGTTTTCTCATATTTTATTTGTGAGGAAAGTATTTATATTACTTTTGGCAGGAAAATCTACTTTACATCTTCTAAGACAAAAATGCTGTTGGTCTGGCCTATCCCCGGGATTTTTCGCAAGTTAGTCAGTAAAAGATTATTCAATTCTTCCATATCTTTTACTCTAACTTTAAGCATTATATCATATTCGCCAGTAATATATTTTATCTCTTCAACACCGGGCAAGAGCAGCAAATTCTTACGGAAATTCTCTTTAGTGGTTTCTTTTCCCCAGACAGAAACATTATAATGAACCAGAACATAAGCCGTAATCCCCCTTCCTAATTTCTGGTGGTCGAGAATGACGGTATACTGTTTAATAATTCCCGCTTTTTCCAGTTTCTTGATTCGGTTATGGACCGTGGTTATAGGAATTAACGTTTTCTTGGCGATTTTGTACGTAGACCATTTAGCATTGTGCTTCAAGGTGTCCAGGATTATTAAATCCTTCTTGTCGAGCATTTTTGGAATAAATATTCCATTATTTATAAATATTTGGAATAAAAATGGAATAATTAATTCTAATTAAATCAAATAAATATATTAAGCTGAAAATGAGAATAATTTCTACTGGAATATCTATGATCTTCAAAAAATTAAGCTCTGTATTTGCCTTGTCTTACACCCTGACAGGAAGTCCGGCCTTTTCTCAAAATCGAATGACCGCCAATATCCCTAAAAGTGCTTTTTCTGTATGCGATGAGTACCCCATATCTCAACTGCAACTTGATACTGGTTTGGAATTTCCTCTCCCCTTAACCGTAGAGCAGGCTCAGCGAGAGCTAACTGCACAAGAAGAATTGCTACATTCTTTATCTGCTCCAAAATATCCTCGGGCTTTCTTTATCTTCGAAGAAGACCCGGAGTATCAATATGTATTCAACTATGTCCAAAAATTAATGCAGACCCAGAGACGCTGGTGGGGGTACGATTGTAATAAAAATATTGACGAGCGGGAAGCAGTTGATGATTTGATCGTACCTCGTGTCTGTACACACCTGGAAACGAAAGCGTCCATCCTTGAAGAAATAGATAAATCCGGACGGGTCAAGCTTATGAGTACAAGGCCAACTCTCCAAAGCCTACGCACTACGCCGCCGGATCCATTTTACGATAGAAACCAAATTACTTTATATCCTGATGCATCACTTGCTGCTTTCTTCTACCGTGAGGTATGTCACACCGCCAGATTCTATAAGGCCGATACGCTTGACTCGGCGATTTATAATAATTCATACCTAGGCAATATCCCTTTTGTTCCTAGCTTTCTGACTTCTTTAAGTGTGCAGGTTACCTGGGATAGACTCCATGAAGACGAGAAAGGAAAGATGGGTTTTCCGCCCGACCTTCCCGGAGTATTTAGAGATGTGCTGAGAACCGCCACGAAAAAAGGGGTGGAGGCAGAAGTGCAGGGCAAACACTATAAAAATGCTAAAGAATTTGCCGGAGCAGTACTGAAGAAAATGTTTATTAATGAATATCTGGAATGGACTCTTTCTGATGGACGCATAGCTCAGCGAATGGAAGGATGCCCCCTTTCTTCAGATGAAAAAAACCTTCCGGAAAAGATAGAAGAACAGGAACAAAAAAAAAGCCGAATCTTGCAAAGCATAGATAAAAGAATGAGTGAGTTTAGGGAACAGGCTTTCGTTATTCCTGCAGTGTTCCGCACCTGCCTCTGTGACGAGCCAGCAAATAAAGAGATTCAGCAGCTAGAAGAGAGAATAAAACTTTTGCAGTCCAGCGCTGAGACTTTAAAATATGGGTATGGAGCAGTGAAAAGATCTTGTGCCACTACGAAAGAACATGCCAGGGCCTTTTTTCTGCGAGATTATGGCTATAATCCACAAGAATATAGTTCAAAAAAAGATGTCTTTGGCAGCCCCACCTGGTGTGCACAAACCAGGGGCTTCTGGAAACGAGATGGATTCCCCGTTCCTGAAAACCTACCCGAGTGGCTTGAGTCGCACTCTTTTGCAGGTAATAAGTCTGGCCTTTCCACTCTCAATTACTTTAGCTCCAGTTGCGCCGCCCGGCAATGTTGGGGCGATGCTCGCTACACTTCCCGATACGATTTGGTGCTGAAGAAAATAGCAGATATAGAAAAACAAATCCGGAAAAACAGGAAGGGCCTTTTCTACACTAAAGATTCTTGCGGTTTTTTTCCAATAGCCCTGCCGAATTTAGAGATTGCAAATGCATCTATGGCCTTACTCTATGCGGTGAGCTGCCAACCGCAAAAAGCTCACTCCTTGCTGCAAGGATTGGAAAAACAATATCCCTTAGGTTCTGAAGAAGCTGAAGCTTTAAAAGGGCTTACATATTATGCGCTTGCTGATATACTTCGCGCTGCGGCAGTTCAGGAACATTTCTCAACCAAGAATCCTTCTCCGCACATATTTCCCTGGCTATCGGCTCTATCTCATCTTCTAGGAGAGGAGGAGCAGAGCATATATTATGCTCTTCTGTCGGAAAGACATTTGAATCACATCCCTAGTTGGCCTGACCGTCCCCGAACACACCAGCAATTAAGAATAGAGGTCGCTTCTCGCATGATTGAAAATAATAAAGTGCTACGCTGGAATCCCCGGATAAGCATTAGCGCTGTTGATTTTCCTTCACTTACCTCGGAACGAGGAATATTAGTCCAGCCGATTTACTTTTACTCCTACCCCCAGTTAGATTTACAGGCACTCATGCTGGTTAGCGACTTGTTGCTTGCTAAGGATATGCTGCCTTGAGGTGAATTTATGCTACCATTTGACCCTGGATATTACATTGAAAAGCGATACCGGGATGAACAACGACGCTACTATGAACAGGCCCGACGTCAATATGAAAAGCAATTACGTCAGTCCACAGGAAATTCTGATAAACAAGATAGAAAGTGGTACAAATCTCCAGCAGTACTAACTTTGCTGGTTTTGTCAAGCCTCGTGAGTATACGACTTAGTTGGACGGGAATATCGGAATATTTAGGCAGAAAGCAGGCCCAAATTCTCCTGGAAGCAGGTTCTCGCAAGCTTTACCAACTAAACAATTTGTGCCTGGCCCAAACGGAAAATTTTAAAGATATTATTCAATGTGTTAAAAATGAAGCAACAGCCGAAAGTGAATTAGTCGATATATTAAGATGTTCATCAAACACAGATGCTTACTTTTCCTCTATTGCTGGAACTAGCTTTAAGTACTGTAAAGAGAAAGCAATGAGCTTAGAAGGGAAAGAAGCTTGCGGAATAGCCAGAGATAAAGCATACTTGTTCCCATTGCGTTCAACTGAGAATCAAAGTAAATGTGGGTATCTTCGTAAACTCTCAAAAGAAGATTTGGTGGCAAAAGTAAAGGCCGCTTTTGGAGAGTAAAAATCCTTACGGCAAGCCGTGGGGTTTAAGACCAATTTTCATTGAATAAATTTATAAAAACATCCCCGTTCTGAGGTTTAATGTCCAAATGCAGCATCTGTGGAAACAAGATAGCGGAACTCTTCCTGGAAAAGATCAAAGGAACTATAATTAAAAAAGCAGGCTCCGGCAAGCAGTATCCCGTCTGCTTTGAGTGCCAGAAGAAGTTCCCGACGAAAGAAGAAATATTGAAGCAGATTAAATAGGTCCAGTACCTCTTTGGCCGCCGCAAACCTTAAAAAGAAGCCTTGATTTCTGGTTATTGATGGATGTCAACTTATATGTCAAAGAGGGGAAGCAGGTGAAAATGCTGAAAGTTCCTCAATATGTAATTCGTGATCTTCTTCGAGACAGATTAAGTAATAGTGAGATTAATAGAATTCACCGCTTGGGTGAGAAGACTACCATGCCTGAGGTGTTTAAAGCTGGAAGCGTGGTGGCTGATTTTTCCAGCAGGACGGCGCAGTGCTTTCAGACAGGCTTGGACGTGAAGAATTTAGAGCCAACCTGGAGTGTGTCGGTGGAGAAAGTGGGGTTGGGGAATTATTGAGGTTCATTAGTGTTAGCTAAAGTTTAAGTTTTTTTATTTCATCAAGTATATTCTGCTGGTGACTTCTAAAACGCAGCATAAAAAGTATAATCAAAACAGTAATAGAAATGCTTAGTACAATGAGGGATAGGAACTGTTCAGGTTCACTAATATTGATTTGTTTTGTTAGAATAGCAATACCAACGCCAATAAAATAAGTAAATAAAATTATGATAGAAGTGTTATAGTACTGTAAATATTTATTGTAATGAAGGTCCAGCAAATTCTTCTTAACCAAATCCGGGATTTCTTCCATATTAATCTCCAAAAGCAATTGCCAATAATACTAATCCTGCAATTACCAGAATAACCGCGCCGGTAGCAATCCCATACTTCTCTTGCAGAAATAAAGGCACCGCCCCCATTACTCCGATTACCGTACTTATAACTCCGGCAACAGCTAAAATATTTTTTTGTGTTTTTCCCATGTTAGTGTACCTCTCTTTATTTTAAGCTCTCCTCGATAATTTTCTTTTCTTCTTCTGTAATACCATAAAGTTTGTAGACTAATTCGTCTATTTCTTGGTCAGTTTTCTTGATTTATAAACATTTACCCCAAACTTTTTTATAGTGGGGCTCTTCCACCAGAGGTAGGCCCCTGTGGCTCAGTGGCTAGAGCGGTCGAGGATTCGCCGAACCTCGTATGCCCTGAGGGAGAGCGACAGATCGCGCGTTCAAATCGCGCCAGGGGCTCTTATTTTTCTTACTTTAGCCAAATGTCGCTCATTAGATAAGCCGATCTTTTCTAGAAAAATATAAATGTTTTTCTCACCATTTACTTGTACTCTACCATCTATAGAGAAATGCGTTAATATTGATACATCAGGAACGCATTTCTAATATAGATAATTGCTAATGGATGTAGTATAACCTTCGCAATTATCTATAATGTAGGAGTAAGGGGGATTTCTATTAGTGAAAAAAGGCGAAGAAGAATTTAAGAATGACTGTGATTTTTGTGAGTCCTGAGACCAATGAAAAATATTTTAGAAATTATCATTGAGGAGCACGACGGCCTGTCTCCCGGTTTTGGACAATGGCATATTGTTGCCAAAAGAGAGGGCAGAAGTGTGGGGGTGTATTACATTCATTTTGGACACAGAGAAAATGGGCTTCTTTACATTCATGATTCTAAAATTGTGAGTGATGCTCCAAGACAGCACATTCCCCGCCGCTTGATTTGGAAGTGTTCTTCTTTTCTTGCTGGAAAAGCACGGGAATTATGCCAAACAATTAGCCATTCAGTCAGAATTCATCATCAAGAAACGTATGATAAACTCCATCATCTA
>Ga0209541_10017976_pt1 | contig 10277 bp, 9 predicted proteins | sample RifCSPlowO2_01_FD_184027 | JGI IMG/M metagenome (GOLD analysis project Ga0209541, IMG submission 184027) | Groundwater microbial communities from Rifle, Colorado - Rifle CSP2_plank lowO2_0.1 (SPAdes) (version 2) | ecosystem: Environmental > Aquatic > Deep subsurface > Groundwater | place: Rifle...
CAATAAAAATGCCGATAAAGGCTATTTTAAAATTTAATATTTTTTTAAAAGAAAACCTGCTCATAGGATAGCTTCGATTTCATCATCCTTTTTTCCGCCCGAGGCGGATCCGCCTTGGGCGGACATTTTTTTCAAAGCTATTGCCAATGCCCTTTGTTCAATAGGATTCAGCTTGTCAACGTCTTCCATAATTCTGTCCATCGGCTTCTCGCCTTTATGCCATCCGCGCACTTGCCGCTCAACTTCCAGTATCAATTCTTGCACCATTGCCGGCCTGGCAATATTGCGCAAAGTCACGCTTGACCTGTATCCCCTGATGGCAATAACCACATTGCCGTATCTGAACATTGTTTGTTTGACGCCCTTTGTATTGCAAGAAACATCGTCTATTTTATAATACGGGACTTCTGATATCAGTCTATCAAAAAGACTGCGCTGGTCAATATCTATAACTCTCTGGCTGGTAATAATTCCGCAATTAAAATACCAAAAAATAAATTGGTAAGCGGTAAAAATTATCGCGGCCGCGACTAAAACGGCAAATCCCGCCATGCCCCATTTCCCCCGGGAAAACAAAGGAAATAAAAGAAAAAACGGCAAAAGAAATAACAGCAGTCCGATTAAAATCTGCGTGGAAAAAGCAATTGGCGTCTGCCTGACAATCAATAAAATATCTTCGCCTTCTTTTAATTTGATGGCTCTAATCATAAAAAATTGAAAATGGAAATATCAAAATTAAAAATTATAGTGCTGAAATTTTTTATAAAAAATTTCAGCAAATAATTATTTGTCGCGGAAGCGACACTTTTATTTTACATTTTAATTTTTAAATTTGAAATTGCTCGACGAACAATTTCCCTATCGTCCCAAGGAATCATTTTACCCCCGATGGCCATCTTCTGCTCGCATCCCTTGCCGGTGATAAGCACGATATCGTTGGTTTTTGCCATATTTATCCCCTTTTCTATAGCCGCCGCCCTATCCGCGACAATAAAAAGATTTTCTCCCTCTTTTTTCTTTTTAATCCCTTTTTTAATGTCCAAAATTATTTTTCCCTCATCCTCATTATACGGATCGTCATTGGTTAAAATTATTATTTGCGCGTTAGCCTCGGCGATTTCTCCCAAAATTTTCCGCCGCGCCTTATCCCGGCCGCCGCCGGCCGCGCCAAAAATATGGATGACGCGTTTGTGCGGGATTTCTCGGACAATGCTAAAAAGCGCTTTCATTGACGGCTCATGGGCATAATCAACAATTGCTTCAAAATCCCGGCCTTCGCGGATAAACTCCATCCGGCCGGGCACGGCTTTGATGCTTGAAACGGCATGCTTTAATTTTTCCGGATTTATGCCGAGAATTTTGCAGGCGGAAAGCGCGGCGGTAAGATTATAAACATTAAACTCGCCCAATAAATCAGTTTTAAATTTTGCCGGGCCAATGCTAAATTCCGAACCGTCTTTTAAAACAGAAATGTCTTTTGCCGAAATAATTTCCCGCAGCCCGCCTTTGTAAGAATTTTTAATTGTAAATCCGGCATTATTTTTGCTCAACTTCAAAAAATAATCGGCCTCGCTGTCATCCAAATTTATAATCGCCGTTTTGGGTACGCCCTTGTTTTTTCCATAATGCATTCCCAAAAATAATTTTCCTTTGGCCGCGCGGTATTTATCATAGCTGCCGTGGGATTCAATATGCTCCGGCGACAAATTGGTGAAAACGGCCACATCATAATCAACGCCCAAATGGCGGTATTGGGCAATGCCCTCCGAAGAAGTTTCTATCACAGCGTATTCGCATCCCTCTTTTACCATTTTCCCGAGCAGTTTCTGCAATCCGAAACGGCCGAGCATAGTCATTTTTTTGTCATTAAGCCATTCTTTATCTTTGATTTTAAAAATTATCGTGGAAGTCAGGCCGACTTTTTTTCCAGCGGATTCAAGCATCTTTGCTATTAAATAAGAAGTCGTTGACTTGCCCTTGGTTCCGGTCACGCCGATAACGATTATCTTTTTTGACGGATAGCCGTAAATCAACGCGCCAAAATTAGCCAAAAGCCAATGATAAAAACGAATAGCCCGTCTTGGAACTATCTTTTTGATTAGTGCTTTCATACATATAATTATACTTATTTTTTCCCCTTTTTTGCAACTTATTATTTTACTGCCTTCTTAAATTTTTCTCCCCTGTCAAATTCATTTTGAAAAAGTCCGAAGCTGGCGGCGGCGGGAGATAATAATATAATGTCGCCTTTCTTTGCTAACGCACTTGCCATCCTAACAGCTTCAGTCATGTTTTGCGCCGTCATAATTAGTAATTCGTAATTAGTAATTAGTAATTGTATTTTTTCCGTCGCTGTTCCCGGAAAAAATACTACGGCTTTGCAGTATTTTTTTATTTCTTTGGCAAGCTGGTTATATTCTAAATTTTTATCTTTCCCGCCGACAATTAAAACAATATTTTTTATTTTTGATTTTTGATTTTTGATTTTTTGACCGAACGCGCGGAGGGCGGCTATCGCGCCGTCAGGGGTTGTGGCCGTTGTGTCATTTATATATTTTATGCCGTTTTTTACGGCAATCAGTTCCTGCCTGTCCGGCAGTCCGCGAAAATTTTTCAAAACTTTTTTAACGCTTGCCTGTGGCACTTTCATTATTTTTACCGCGGAAAGCGCGGCCGCGATATTTTCCAAATTATGCGCGCCCAAAAGATTGGTCTTTAATCCAGCCGCGTCTTTTTTATAAAATTTTATTGTCTTGCCCGCCCCTTTCCAATTTTTTGTTTTGGCGTTTTCTCCGTTAACAATCAAGGCGTCATCTTTTTTCTGGCAGGCAAAAATATTTTTCTTGGCCGCGATATATTCGGCCATATTTTTATAAGTATTCAGATGGTCGGGATAAATATTGGTGACAACGGCAATATGAGGCGCCAATTTTTCTGCGCGAAAATTTTCCAGCATCCAGCTGGATAATTCCAAAACAACAATATCACCCGCCTTCACCTTGCCGACAAAAGACAGGGGGGAAATTTTTATATTTCCGCCCAGCCAAACTATTGGGTACCTGGTTCCCAATAGTTTATAAATGAGGGTCGCGGTCGTGCTTTTTCCGCGCGTACCGGTTACGCCGATTACTTTTGCCGGACAATTTTTTAAAAAAATTGAAATGTCGGTCTCAACCGGTATTTTTTTATTTTTTGCCAGCGCCAAGAATTTTGAATTTTTTGGCACGCCGGGATTGCGCACTACCAAATCCGCATTATGAAAATCCGCCTTACGGTGTTCGCCCAAAACAAATTTCGGCAGAGCGCGTTTTTTCATCCGGCAAAAATTTTCTAAATTTTTTATCTGGCGCGCCAAATCATGCTTTGTTTTTAAATCAGTAATTAAAACTTCGGCGCCTTTTTCAATAAAAAATTTAGCGGCTGAAACACCGCTTCCCTTTTCATAACTGCCGAGGCCAAATATAACTACTTTCATAAAACTCTAAACTCTAAACAAATTAAAAATTCAAAAAACTAAATCGTTTTAGAATTTTCTGATTATTCTTCCCCACCTGACTATTATTAAAGCCTTTGCAACCTGCCAGCTCATCTTAATATATCCGAGCGAACCTTTCAAGATGCCGACTTTTTGCATCTTGCGGCGGATGCCCAAACCCGGCAGAAAAACCGTTCCATACGGCAGATGGCGCGAACGGCAATAATAATTCAACGCGATTTCAACCATAAAACCCTGCCGGTATTTTTCCGGCGTTCTATCAAAAACAAAACGGCTAAGCGCCCGCTCCCCGCCGATAAGAGGCAGGTGCTTCGGAAGCCAGGAGAAAAATTTTCCCCTGTCCCTAATCCCGACATTCATCATTTTTTCTCCGGCTAAAACCGGCATCACCAATTTTTTAATATGCGCCGGAGTAAGGCCTTTTAAATCCGCATCTAAAAATAAAATTATTTCCGCTTTGGTTTGCGAGACGGCATAGGCCATGGCCCCGCCCTTTCCGCGATTCGGCACCAGCTCAAAAACTTTGGCGCCGGCGCGCCGCGCGCGTTCCGCTGTTTTGTCTTTTGAGCCGTCGGAAACAACAATCACTTCGTCCAACAAATCGCTGCTTTTGGCGGCCATGATAACATCGGCGATTGTTTTTTCTTCATTATAAGCCGGAATTATGGCCGTTATTTTATTAGGCATAAATTTTATTTTTACGGACAAAAATCCATTTGATTGCTTCAACAAAAAATAAATTGATAAGGCCTATCGCCAAAAGCAATCCCGCCGCCTTATAGCTCAACGGCACGGTTTTAAAAACTTTTTGCAAAGCCGGAACATAAATGGCAAAAGCTAAAAGCGCAAAACCCAAAAGAACCGATAAATTCAAGAAATGGTTTTTCCAGAAAGCCGTTTGCCAGATATTTCTTCTCAAACTTCTGAAAGCATAGATGATTATCAAAGTATGCGATGCCAAGCCGACAAAAGTCATTGTGCGGGCAAGAGCCAGATTGCCCGTCTTATGCCAGACATAATTAAAAACGCTAAAAAGAAAAGCATTGGTCGCCAGACTTGCCAAAAATATCATTACTTTCATCTGCGTGTTTAGAAGAGGCGTTTTTCTGCGGCGCGGGCTTCTTTTCATAACATCGCCCTCGCCCCTATCCAGCGCCAAGGCAAAAGCCGGCAAAGAATCTTCAATCAGATTCACCCACAAAATCTGGACGGCGGTAACGGGCAATGGCAGGCCTAAAAACAGGCTGCCGGCGACAAGAACTATTTCCGCCGAGGAATCGGATAAAAGATAAACAATCACCTTTCTGATATTGTCAAAAATTACGCGGCCCATTTCTATTGCTCCGACAATTGTCTTGAAATTGTTATCCAAAAGCACTACATCAGAGGCCTCCTTGGCCACATCCGAGCCAGAACCAAGAGCAATGCCGATATCCGCGCTTTTGATAGCCGGCGCGTCATTGATGCCATCGCCCGTCATCGCCACGACTTCTCCTTTTTCCCGCCAAGCGGCCACAATCCTCAATTTGTGTTTTGGCATAACTCGAGAAAAAACATCAATATCTTTTATTTTTTTATTTAGCTGCTCATCAGTCATTTTATCTAAATCCCTTCCCTCTACAATATTCTCCTTATCAGTCCGCAATCCTAATTCTATAGCAATCGCCTTAGCTGTAAGCAAATGGTCGCCTGTCACAATCACCGTTCGCACGCCGGCTTTTCGCGCCATTAAAACCGTATCGCGCGAAGTTTCACGCAACGGATCTTTTAACCCGACAAGCCCGACCAAAACCAAATCTTTTATATCGCCATCGGATAATTCATTTTTTTTCTCCGCTTTTTTATACGCCAAGGCAAGAACGCGCAATCCGCGCCCGGTCATCTCTTCTAAACGCGCCCGCATTTTTGATTTTTCATCATATTCAAATTTCCACTCTTCTTTATGTTTTAAAATCTTGGCGCATTTTTCAAAAAGTATTTCCGGCGCGCCTTTCACAAGCACAATGTCTCCTCCATTTTTCTTGTGCAAAGTTGCCATAAATTTCTTATCAGAAGAAAAAGCAATTTCGTCTTTGCGAGGCATCTCTTTCTCCAGTTCCTGCCTGTCAAAACCCAATTCATATGCCTTAAGAAGCAAAGCTTTTTCTGTCGGATTGCCAAAAACAATCCAATCGCGCAATTTGTCTTTTGGATTTTCTATGCCGGCATTACTGCACAACAAACTGATTTTTGCGAACATTTTTAAAGCCTCTGTCCGCTCGTGCCCGTTATGGCTTTCGTCAAACATATCCCCGCTAAAATTTATAAAGTGCGCCGCGCGCATCTCGCCCAAAGTCAAAGTGCCGGTTTTATCCGCGCAAATCACACTCACTGTCCCTAATGTTTCCGCGGCCGCCAAGCGGCGGGTTAAAGCCTTCTGCCGCGACATCCTTTGCATGCCGATTGCCAAGATAACCGTAATGGCGATAGGCAGGCCCTCGGGGATTGAACCGACGGCGACAGCCACGGAAACCAAAAACATCTCTATCAGCGATCTGCCGCCGACTATGCCAAATAAAAATAATAATACGGAGAAAACAACAATCAAAAGCCCCAAAATACGTCCTAAATGCGACAAACGCGCCTGAAGCGGCGTCCGCTCTTCTTCGGTTTCGCGCACCAATGACGCGATTTCTCCGAAATGCGTTTTAGCGCCTATGTCGGTTACGACAAAAATTCCTCGCCCCCTCGTAACAACCGTGCCCATATAAACCATATTCTTTCTTTCGGCTAAAACTACATTTTCGGCAAGCGCTTTAATATTTTTTGTAATTGGCAATGATTCGCCGGTAAGCCCCGCTTCATCCGTCTCTAAGTCTTTGGCGAAAATTAATCGGCCATCTGCCGGCACCCTCGCTCCCTCGCCCACCATAACTATGTCGCCAACCGTCAATTTCTCGGCTTTTATAATATACTCTCTTCCGCCCCTTATCACGCGGCTTTGATGTTCAATTACTTTTTTAAGCTCTGCCAATGCCTTGTTTGCCTTATCTTCCTGCACAAAACCAATGATAATATTAACAGCCACAGCCGCTAAAATAATAACCATATCCGCAAGTTCGCCGGCAACCCCGCTCAAAATTCCCGCCAAAACTAATATATAAACCAATGGCGATTCAAATTGCGATAAAAAAACATAAAATCGCGAAAAAATTTTTTCGCGCGGCAAAGAATTGGGCCCGTATTTTTTAAGCCTCCCTCTTGCTTCTTTTTCTTCCAGCCCGTCAACCGATGAACGCAATTTATCCAAAACTTCCTTAATATTTAGATTGTGCCAAGCAAGATTCATAAAAAACTAAAAATATAAAAAACTAAAAATAAACGCTGTGTTTTATATTCTTAGGTTTTTAGATTTTTACGCTATTATTCTTGCACAATTATCATCACTTTCTTCCCCCTCATCACATCCCCGCCGTTCCAATCGTGAATGGCATTATAAAAAATGTTGCTGTCATAAACATAATTTTCGCCGTTTTTCGTGCCCGGGTCATTGGTGATAATTTTATTTTTCGTATATCCCCTTATAACCAGCATATGATAAAAGGGGCCCGGCGGCGTATAAAACGGATTGCCCAAAAGGCGGCCGGCGGCCGGCACAATTACCGGATGGCCGGCGGCAATTTCTTTTTTTATGTCATCCAACTTTATATCGTATTTTACGCTAATATTTTTAAACCCGTAATATTTTTTTAAAATCTCCGCTGTTTTGGCGGCGTCCGTGTCTTTCCAAAAACCAAAATTCTTTTTCTCCCATTCTATTAAAGCTAAAATTTCTTTATCGGCCGCGGCCGCGTTGGCGATTGTTTTTCCTTTTATAAAATACGCGGCCATCAGGGCAGATGTCTCTTCGCAAGCTTCTTTATGCGCATCATCCCAAATTTTATATGGCGCCTGCGAAGTAAAGGGAATATTGAGATTATATTGATCCGGGATCGCATTGGCCTTGTCAGAAGTGGCAGCCGCCCCGCCCTTATCCGGCATTTTTAAATCGGCATTTATTGGAATAATGTCTATTGTTTCAATCGAGCCATTGACAAAAGAAAGTTTTTTGGTCTGCGAATAATTCACCGGAGCGGGCAATTCTTTTTTTGACCAATCAAAAATTATTTCTTTAATTTTGACGCGATTAAAATATAGGCCAGTACCCAAACTAAAAATGACCAGAGCTGATAGAATTATTTTTAAATTAAAAATTTTTCTTTTCATACCCCGTTAGAAGCGGACTGAAAATAATTTTTTATAAAAATTATTTTTCCTTGCAAAAACTTTATTAACAAATTTTATATTCTGCCCATTTAATAACCCCGTAAAAATTACGACAGACTTCTAACGGGGCATACGATTATTTTACCATATCCGCCTAAATTTTTGTACTGCTTTATTTATATAAAATTTATATAAAGCGAGATAAATGGCGGACAAATATATAATAATTTTGAATTATGAAACGGGTTTTTTGCAGGGACAGGTTTAAAACCCGTCCCTGCAAAAATATCTATAATTAGATATTTCGTAATTCAAAGTAATAAAAAATACACCTTCAAATGGGTATATTTTTTATGACCCGGCTGGGATTTGAACCCAGGACCCATTGCTTAAAAGGCAATTGCTCTACCAGCTGAGCTACCGGGTCAAGAGATTAAACTGTTTAATAAGATAGCATATTTTTTAAAAATAAGCAAGAGCCCTTGACAATTCTTTTTGAAGGCAGTAGAAATAATATGTATTATGGCTATACGTCAAATTTTGTCCGCTTTGGCCACCATTCAAAATCTGATTTGACGGGCAAAATAAAAGTATTTATAATTTAAAAAGTCTAATAAAATTAAGCTTATAATAAAGTTTTATAAAGAATATAATTCCTTATAAAACCTAAAAAGCAAACTATGCCAAAGAACCATTTTTATTTGGATGAGGAAAATGAAGACACGACAATGAATGATGAAATGGAAAATGAAGAAAATATGGAGGGCGGGGAAAAGGATGGAGAAGACGAACTTAGCCTCGGCGAAGAAGAAGAGGAAGATAACAGCTACTAATCGGAATCCGATAGATTAATTTTAAATAAAAATGCCTCGGATTGAACCGCGGCATTTTTAATTCGCGTATTTTTTAATTGGGACTGTCGCCGAATGCGCTTTTAGAACGAAATTTTCAGATTTCGAGCAAAAACCGATGAACAAGTTTTGCGGTTTAATTGTAAATTAAGCCAAAAAACTTTGAAGCGATTTTTGCCGAAAAATGAAAATCGCAGTTAAAATGGCATTTGGCGACAGTCCCTAATTATCTCCGCCAATCTTTCCGCGGCATTAGGCGGAAAAATTTTTTTAACATTTCTTGCCATTTCTTCGCGCCATTTTTCATTTGATAAAATTTCTAAAATAGTTTCCGCAAGGCAGTTGATATTTTTTTCTTGAAGCAATACCGCGGCTTTGCGCTTTTCAAAATATAAGGCATTTTCCAGCTGGCCTACGCCCGGCAAAGGAATCAAGATGGATGGCTTGCCCAGCGCGGCAATTTCCGCCAAAGTAGAAAGCCCGGCGCGCGAAATAATCAAATCAGATGCCGCCATTGCTTCCGCAAGCTCATCGCCTAAAAATTCTTTTTGTTCATAACCATTACTATTGGGTACCTGGTTCCCAATAGTTTTGTTTTTGCCGGTTAAATGCAAAATTCGCGCCTTATTGCCGAGCTTCAAGGAGATTCTGATTATTTCCTCATTAATCTTTTGCGCGCCCAATCCCCCGCCCAAAATCAAAACCAATGGCAGATCGCTTTTTAATTTTTCCACCCCCTTTGGATTCTGAAAAATTTTCCGCACCGGATTGCCGATCCAAAATTTATTCTTGTTTTTGACGCTTCGCAACGATTCTTCAAATGCCGTTGTAGCAACAAGGGCAAAAGGAATTGTTAATTTTCCCGCCAATCCGATATTCAAATCTTCTTGGTGCGCAATTACCGGAATGCGCAATAGCCAACCGGCCCAAACCAGGGGCACGGAAACAAAACTGCCGGAAACCACGACAGCTTTTGGCCTTAAACGCAACAAATAGCCAAAAGATTCCAAAAAGCCCAAAAATACAAAGAAGGGCGCGAAAAGCGTCCTTGGGCTGAAATAACGCCTGAATTTGGCACTCGTGATTGCCTTATATTTGATGCCAAGGCCCTCTACATAGGCTTTTTCTATGCCTCTTCGGCTTACTATCCAAATACAATCAAAGTCATCTCTCATACGCTCCCATAAAGCCAAAAGAGGCATTACCGAGCCCATTGTTCCGCCTCCTGATAAAAAAATTACTTCTTTTATTCTCATATGAGAAGATTATATCAAAAAATAAGGCAAAATCAAGGCCTGCGCGAAACTTAGAACTTAAAAATTATCAAAATGTGCAGAGCTAAGCTCTGCACATAGAATTTACGGATTTTCAACTATTTCAACTATTTGATATTTTTCAGATTCTTCACCGACTCCTTAATGAGCGCTGTTCCTATTGGAATACAAAAGAAGCAAAGAATAACGATGAAAATATAAAACTTCCAACTGGCTTTTTCCAATAAACCCAATATCACTATAATAATGGCGCCGGCAATCATTGCAATCCCGGACAATAAATCCGCCAGTTGGCCAATGATCGTTTTTCCGCCTTGCAGTTCGCTTGGTTCGGGCGCCATCTTCTATTTTCTCCTTTGTATTCTTTTTAACAGAAACTGCCAAAATCGTCAATATGTTATATGTTTAGCG
>Ga0209541_10017978_pt1 | contig 10277 bp, 10 predicted proteins | sample RifCSPlowO2_01_FD_184027 | JGI IMG/M metagenome (GOLD analysis project Ga0209541, IMG submission 184027) | Groundwater microbial communities from Rifle, Colorado - Rifle CSP2_plank lowO2_0.1 (SPAdes) (version 2) | ecosystem: Environmental > Aquatic > Deep subsurface > Groundwater | place...
TGATTCATGAGACGATTCAAGTAGAGTCGATATTGACGGACTTGTTCCATGGTGATGTCTTCTGGACGGTCTATATTCGCCCATGATACAAATCGTTCCAAATAAAATCCATAGTTCCTCACGGTGAGCGGCGAGGTATTTTTCTCGATCTCCAAATATTCGAGAAATTGGGTTAAGAGTTGTCTAAGGCGTGATGGCATGATGATGGCAAGTAATGGGAAGTGAGCGATAAGTTAAGGTTCGCAACCCTCATTTCTCGCTATTCGATACTTACTACTCATAACTTATAATATTATACGACACATCAGAGAAAATATCTACTGTCTATTACCCAGGGTTTTATAAAGGATGTATAATCAAACTGAGCCTTACTGTTTATATATGTCAATAAAGAAATCGATTTTGGAGCAAAAATGGTATTATCGTACATTGAAAGTATTGTTTTTAATACTTCCAGTATTTGTTGGAGTTGATGCATATTTGATCAAGGGAATTACTGCCGACAACATACAAAAAAATGCAATTATCTTGGCAGTCGGTGTCGTCGCATATTATATAATCATCAATGCGATTCTGAGAATCTTCCTCTATATCGCATTTGGCGGACTTGAGGATGATACGAAAAAGATGGTTAACGGACCAGGAACTGCTCAAATTGTTGTTCAGCCTGCTCAGGTCTCCCCCAAACCTTCCGCAAGTTCTTCCTCTAGCGCAGGCGTATTCTTTTTCATTATGATCATGATCATTGTATTCATCATTGCCTACGCTGCTTCCCAAACTTCTACAACGACGACTGATCAATCCTCATCGCCTGGTGGAGATAGCTCTGGCAGCACATGTACACCGACGGGCTGTGGAAATCTGTGGAGTTGCTCTGGCACGTATTATTCCGGAGGAGAGCAATACAGGGCGAACGGAGAATGTTACCCGTCTGGCGGTCGCCCCGGCGATCTCTATTCCGGTTGGTCTGGGACATGCAGACAGTGCCCATAATCACGTAGGTGAGTCATTATACGCTCATTGACTTTTAAGCTGTGTGCGTAAAAAACAGAGCTACACTTCTACGTCAATCAAGAAATATTATAGAAAATGAATTCATGAAGAAAGTCGGTGTAATTATCGGCTCCATCATCAGTGCAACCGCCGTAACCTTGCTCTCTCCAGCCATCATTCGAACCGAGGTAAGTGACGTCTGCCATGTGTATAACGAAGCGGGATTCCCTCTAAGCTTTATAGAGACTCTACAAACTCAGCCGTCCAATGATCAATGTTTGTCCGCTGCCTTATCAAAAGGCTATCCGACATACAATTTCAAAAATATGGCGATCGATTGGACGGTCTATTTCGTAGTGTCGGCCGCAGGGTTATCAGTTATTGACAAAAAGAAACGCTATCCTCAGGCATCCACTTCTCAAGAGAAGCAACCACATGGTTGACAGGAGAGAGGCTCTAAGGTAGAATACCATCCACTTACTTCCGTTTCGGTATCCTGGGCTATCTAGAAGGAGTGGTCCCCTTCAGCTCGGAATACCGATCGCTAATTCTTAATTGACCAAACATCATGCTCACCAAAGAGCAAAAAGACAAAATCATAAAGAAATTCAAGACTCACGAGTCCGATACCGGTTCTCCCGAGGTGCAGATAGCCATCCTGACTGAAGAAATCATCCAGCTGACCGACCATCTCAAATCCCACAAGAAGGACTTCTCCTCACGGAGAGGGCTTTTACGTAAGGTCGGAATGCGCCGCAGACTCTTTAAGCATCTGCAAAAAGAGGACCAGAAAAGCGCCGAGGAGCTTTCGAAAAAGTTGAAGTTGAAAATTATCATCACACCTTCTGAAGCGACGGGCTTTGGCACACCGATGCAATCCGATTTTGGTCCAGACAGCAAAGAAGAGATTGAAGAAGAAACTGAAGGAAAGATAGAAAAATCATCATGAAGCATACTGAGCAACGTGTCGGCGTCTTCGTCGACGTTCAAAACATGTACTACTCGGCGAAAAACCTCTACGGATCAAAGGTTAACTTCGCAAATATCCTAGAATCAGGAGTGGCAAGCCGGAAGCTAATTCGCGCCATAGCCTACGTCATTAGAGCTAATAATCCGGAGGAGCAGAAATTTTTCGAAGCTTTATCGTTGCAAGGATTCGAGGTTAAAATGAAGAATCTCCAGATTTTCGGATCCGGGATGAAAAAAGGTGACTGGGACGTAGGCATTGCCATGGATACCATCCGTATGTCGAATAAACTCGATGTCATTATCCTCGTTAGTGGTGACGGAGATTATGAGCCGCTGATTGAATACTTACAGAATCATGGCCATTATGTGGAGGTTATGGCATTCGGCGAATCATCCTCACATAAAATCATTGAACAGGCTGATGAATTCATTGATCTAAGTAAAGATAAGAAAAAGTACCTTCTCGGTTCCAGTCGCATGGGCCCGATACGAAGACTAATTAATCACTAACTGCTAGTCCCGGACGGCAGACACGCTGAACTCACCGATATCGTCTACGAAAAGACGCGAACCGTGAGGTCAGAAGCCTGCCGATCGAGACAGCGTATAACTTATGAGTGAAAAGAAAACGTTCGAGAAAGAAATCGGCGGTAAAAAACTTATAATAAGCACCGGCCAGTTTGCAGGACAGGCGCATGGCGCATGCACCGTACAATACGGTGATACGCTTGTTTTAGCGACAGCAGTAATGGGCCAAAAAGAGCGGGAGGGAATAAATTATTTTCCTCTGCTCGTAGACTTCGAGGAACGTCTCTACGCCGCCGGAAAAATCAAGGGTTCACGTTTCATCAAACGTGAAGGGCGTCCGTCAGATGAAGCCATCCTTACGTCTCGCCTCGTCGATAGAACCATCCGCCCGCTTTTCGAGGAACGCTTGCGAAAAGACGTACAAGTAGTGTTGACCGTACTTTCGATGGATCAGGAAAACGACCCCGACGTACAATCAGTCGTCGCGGCATCCGCGGCACTCTCTATTTCGCCCATCCCATGGGCAGGACCAATTGCCGGTATTCGCATCGGACGTATTAACGGTGAATGGGTTATCAACCCTACGTACGAAGCGCGAATAAAGAGCGACTTCGATCTCGTCGTATGCGGTACGGCTGACAAAGTCATTATGATTGAAGCTGGAGGAAACCAAATTGAAGAATCAGTCATACAGGAAGCAATAGAATTCGCTCATCAACACATCCAGCCCATTTTGCAGTTAATTGAAGAAGTGCGAGCTGCAGTTGGACAGCAAAAATTGTCAATTCCTCAAGCCGACCTTATCGACGAACGGATCCGCCGGAAAGTGATGGATTTCTGCAAACCGAAGCTTGATACTCTATTTGGCGAACCAGCCGATAAGCTCAGTCACGTAGCAACCGTAGCGAGTATCACCGAAGAACTGGACGTCATATTAAAAGCAGATAATGAGGTATCAAAAGATGATCGCGCGCAAGCACTCGGCATCGTGGAAAAACTCTACGAAGAACGTACCCGAGCCATGGTCTTAGAAAAGGGCCAACGTGTCGATGGGCGATCTCTCAATGAAATACGGCCATTGTCGGCATCTGCCGGTATCTTGCCGCGAACTCACGGATCGGCCCTATTCCAGCGCGGTGAAACGCAGATTCTCTCCGTCGTTACCCTTGGCTCGCCCGGAGATGAACAATTCCTCGATACGATGGAGCTTTCCGGCAAGAAACGATACATGCACCACTATAATTTCCCAGGGTTTTCCGTAGGTGAGGTAGCTCCCCTGCGAGGCCCGGGACGGCGAGAAATCGGCCACGGGGCACTGGCAGAAAAGGCCCTGTTACCGCTTCTCCCGGACAAAGAAACATTCCCATATACCGTGAGGGTAGTATCTGAAGTACTCTCGTCGAATGGTTCAACATCCCAAGCGTCGGTGTGCGGCTCAAGCCTGGCCCTCATGGATGCTGGCATGCCAATCAGTGCCGCCGTAGCAGGTATTTCAATCGGATTGATCACCGACGAACACGACGAATCGAAGTACAAACTTCTGACTGACATCCAGGGCGTCGAAGACCATAGCGGTGATATGGATTTCAAAGTCGCGGGTACGCGGAAAGGCATCACTGCGATACAAATGGATACAAAGCTGCACGGCATTTCATCGGCTATCGTTCGCGATACGCTGACAACTGCCAGAGAGGCGAGAATAAAAATCCTCGACGTGATGGATAAGACGATCTCGCAGCCGCGGTCTGAACTGTCGCCGTACGCGCCACGCATCACATCTATCAAAATTGATCCGGAAAAAATCCGAACAATCATTGGAAAAGGCGGAGAAACGATTAATAAGATTATTGAAGTGTGTGGAGGAGCTGATGTCATGAAAATCGATATCGAAGATGATGGTCTCGTCATGATCACTTCGCACAGCGCCGAAATGTCCGATCGTGCAAAGAAATTCATTGAAGATCTGACCAAGGAAGTTAAAGTTGGTGAAATCTATGAAGGAAAGGTAACACAGATTATTAAAGACATGAGTGGAAATGAAATTGGCGCAATAGTTGAAATACTTCCTGGAAGAGACGGCATGGTGCATATTTCAGAACTTGCCCCTGAACACGTGAACAAAGTAACGGACAAGGCCAATATTGGCGACACGCTGAAAGTCAAGGTGATGGATATCGATAAAGAGCGTAATCGCATCTCACTCTCTGTCAACGCGCTCATCGAAGGATATGAGCCACCGCCTCGTCGCCCCATGCGTCCTCATGGCGGATTTAATCAGGGTGGCCCGCGACGTGGGCGGCCGATTCCGCGCCGATTCCAATAAACACTCGCACCACGCGCGAATATGATTATTAGCGTCAGTGGTAAGCCAGGATCAGGAAAAAGCACCGTGGCGGAGAAGCTTGCCGCGGCTCTTGGCTTTGAGCGCATTTATATCGGCGAAATGCGACGGGAGATGGCGCGTAAAAAAGGTATGACACTCGCTGAATTCAATGCCTGGAGTGAAACGAATTCGGAAGGCGATAAGGGATTCGACGAGTACATAGAAAAAATTGGCAAAGAACGGGATAATATCGTATTGGAAAGTAGGACTGCTTTCCACTTTATCCCTCACTCTCTAAAAATCTTCCTAGAAGTCTCTGACGAGGAAGGTGCGCGTCGCATTTGGGGTGCCATCCAACAACAGAAACAAAAGCGAAATGAAGCACCGGGTCTTAATAATTATGAAGATGTACTTTCATCAGTAAAGAAACGACTGCAAAGCGATACGAAACGCTATCAGCAATACTACGGGCTCAATATTTTCGAACCCTCTCATTACGATTTGTACCTGGATGCGACGACACTCAGTCCAGAAATAGAATTCAACCAAGTTCTGAAATTTGTTGAAAGTAAGTTACGAGAAAAAGTCTAGGAAAGCTGGCTACAGTCCATAGACTATCGATTATGGCTTTTTTAGTCGATTAGACAGTATAGATTACCCGTTCACAACTAAAAGTTGCCGACTGTAGGCCGTAAACCATGGAAGGATGTTGACACCCTCTTCAAATCGTGCTATACTCATGCTGTTGAGCTTAGAAAAGGCTCTTCTATAGGGGGTCAGTAAGGGCAGCTGGGAAAGATCTTTCAAAAAAAAAGTCAATTTTGGCGGATCTTTCTCTACTGCCGAATATGCCGTGCTCACCGGCTGAAAACCCAACACAAAATAAAAAGGTTTATCCTTTCGGACTTAATTGTCAGAAGAGACAAACCACGAGGTGGTGGGGAATTTCACTCATCAAGAGTGAGCTAACGATGAGGATAAAGACTTCTAAGACTCGAGTGTTGCTAACTGCCTCCGGGCGGTTAACAGCCATGTCTGAGAAGTTTCAAAGGCCGTTGCGCCTTAAAAACAACTTTGTATAGAGGCGTACAACGGCCTTTATCGTATCTAAACGTTTGTGATGTATACTGATGCTATGCCAGCTACGCGCTACCATGAACGCATGCTTAAACGAAAAGGATATACGTACATTGCCGGCGTCGATGAAGTGGGGCGTGGCGCATGGGCTGGGCCGCTTGTGGCCGCAGCAGTCATTTTACCATCAAGACATGGTATTACTGGAATCGACGATTCTAAGCGGCTTACTCCGGCAACTCGAGAAGCACTTTTTGAGCGTATCACTAAATGCGCCGTATCCTGGGCGGTACATACCGTGTCACCAGCTGTCATTGATAAGCGCGGAATCAGTTTTGCAAATAAGCTGGCAATAAAACGGGCAGTAGTAAAACTATCCACACCGCCGGATTTCGTCCTGGTTGACGCCTTGCCGGTTCATTTCCGTATGCCTTCACGTTCTATCATAGATGGCGACGCGATTAGCGAATCAATCGCCGCTGCGTCGATAGTCGCTAAGGTGACGCGTGACCGCATGATGAGTACGTTTAACAAACGTTTCCCGGGATATGCATTTGACGCGCACAAAGGGTACGGCACCTCCCGACACATGACTTCGCTGTATGCACTCGGCACTTGCGCTATTCATCGGTTATCATTCGCACCAATACGAGACATGGTGAAAAAAAATTGCCAGTGATATACTAAGAGTACTATGGGAAAAGCCGCTTCAGGAAATCAGTTTCTCAATCCAGCACGCATACTCCATGACATAGGTGTCCGCTATGGACATCAGATTGCCGACCTGGGATGCGGCGGTGCGGGGTATTTTGTTTTCCAAGCGGCAAAAGTCGTCGGTGATCGCGGAGTCTCCTATGGTGTCGATGTGCTGAAACACGCATTGTCCGGTTTACAAAGTAAAATCGCGCTTGAGGGAGTTAAGAATGTTGTGCCGGTCTGGTCAAACTTGGAACGATACGGCGCCACGAAACAAATCAGGAGTGGTACCCTCGACTTTGCATTAATCATTAATACACTGTTTCAAGCTCACGATAAAGGAATGATGATTAAAGAGGCCGTGCGCATGGTCGCACCAAAAGGTAAACTAGTAATCATAGACTGGAAAACGGGGGGGTTGAGCTTCGGCCCAAATCCTTCTGATCTCGTCTCACCTGGCGAAGTGGAACGGCACGCACAGGCATGCGGCATGCATCTCGAGAAAACGTTTGATGCTGGCCGATATCACTTCGGCATGATTTTTGTTCGGTAGGATCCCGCATAACACATATTCACTATGCGCCTCGCTACACGAAGCGCCTCTCTTCCTACATGTGAAACGTATTATCAAGCACTCGGTCGCATTGGCGAGCGCATTGCATTTGATTTCGTACGACAACATGGTTATGAAGTAGTTGACCAGCATGTGACTGCTCGGGAAGGTGAATTGGATCTCATCGCACTAGATCAAGGGGAATTTGTTTTTATTGAGGTCAAAACGAGACGTAGTAGGTTATTTGGTGAGCCAGAGTATGCGCTCACACCCTTTAAACTCCAAAGAATTCGTAGAGCTATTGCAAAATATGTACAACGACATGGCATCATTAATCAACCGTACCGTCTGGATTGTATCTGTATCGTGATTTCTCACTTTAGGTCCGACGTCCGACACTACATCGGGTGCGGGTAATCATACCCCCTTGCAATCCTTGTGTGTGTTTGGTACACTGCCTCATGAAGACTAGTGTTATCCTACACTAGCTGTTTTTTAGTGAATAATACCCTCAACCAACATCCCTATGTCACAACAAACCTCAATATTCCAAGCAATTAAGCAGATCTCTGAGGAGAAAAATATTCCCGTCGAAGCCGTAGTTGAGACAGTCGAAGCGGCGCTGGCTGTCGCGTATCGGAAGGACTTCGGTGAAAAAAATCAGAACGTCAAAGTTACCTTTAACCTCGAAACTGGGGTGTCGCGCGTTTTCGATGTGAAAACAGTCGTGGAGGATGAAAAGGTGAAAAAATATGAAGAAATGATGGCCGAACGGGAAAAACAGAAGGTGGAAGCTGAAACTGCTCCTGTCGTGGAGAAAAAGGAATCCGTTGCCGCCATTGAAACTCAGGGGATGGTAAAAACCGAGGGTGAGAATGAAGAAGAAAAAGAAGACAGATTTGATCCGAAAAAGGAAATTGGATTAACGGAAGCGAAAAAAATAAAAAAGGGATCGAAAGTCGGAGACGTAATTGAAACAGAATTATTTCCACCGGCGGCCTATGGACGCATGGCAGCACAGACAGCAAAGCAAGTCATTATCCAACGTCTACGCGAAGCTGAGCGTGAGACCATCCTAACTGAATTCAAGGCTAAAGAAGGGGAACTCATCAATGGAATCATACAGCGCGCCGAGGGACGCATGATCCTTATCGATCTTGGCCGAACAACCGCCCTCTTGCCTCCGCCTGAACAGATACCGAACGAACGGTACCGTCCGGGCCAGCGCATGAAATTCTATGTTGTTGCGGTAAATAAAACTTCAAAGGGCCCGGAAATCATCATTTCGCGATCACACGCTGAAACAGTCAGAAAACTGTTTGCCATTGAAGTGCCTGAAATCAACAACGGCTCCGTCGAGATAAAATCAATTGCTCGCGAGGCTGGTGCACGGTCAAAAGTCGCCGTCGTGGCTCATCAGCAGAATATTGACCCAGTTGGATCATGTGTCGGCCAGCGCGGCAGTCGTGTACAAACGGTTATTACTGAGCTAGGCGGAGAAAAAATTGACATCATTGAATGGGCGGAAGATCCCGAAGCATTTTTAAGCAATGCGTTATCACCAGCGAAAGTCCTAAGTGTTAAGCTGAATGAGGAATCAAAAACCGCACTTGTAGAGGTGAAGGAAGATCAGCTGTCGCTAGCCATCGGGAAAGCGGGCCAGAACGTCCGTCTCGCTGCGAAGTTGACGGGATGGAAAATCGATATCATTGGTGAGGGTGGAACGAAACCCCAGGCCCAAAAACCGGAAATTCAGGCTGCTCCGGCGACACAACCAGAGAATGAAACTACAGAAAAGCCACTGGCTGAAAAAGCAACTGTGACAGAAGTCCAACAGCCACCTTCAGTAACCGTACCGGAACAACCCATCGAACCGACGTCTCCGACAGAGACAGGGGCGGCACCGACACAGAAAGAAAAAGACCAGCCCGCCCCATAAGTACTTACCATTAACAACACGTTTGTATGCCGCTTGTCATTATCCTTGCACTTCTCTCAGGATTTTTCGCACTCATCGTCGGTTCTATACTGATCAAGTGGGTCCTGTCACAGCCGCGCGGCGATGATAAAATGCAGGAAATCGCGCATGCAATCCAAGAAGGCGCTCGTGCTTATCTGAACCGGCAATACCGGACCATCGGCTTGATTGCGCTGATATTGTTCATTCTTCTGTGGTTAGGGTTTGGTATCTCTATTGCACTTGGGTTCCTGATCGGCGCCGTTTTTTCAGCTGCTGCGGGATATATAGGCATGATGGTATCAGTGAGAGCAAATGTGCGCACAGCAGAAGCGGCTAAAAAGGGGCTTAGTCAAGCGCTGACGCTGGCTATACGTGGTGGAGCAGTCACTGGTCTCTTTGTTGTAGGCCTGGGGCTCATAGGTGTAACGGGTTTCTACGCGCTTTTTGAAGACGTTACGGCCCTCATTGGGCTCGCATTCGGCGCGAGTCTTATATCAATATTCGCTCGGCTCGGCGGGGGCATCTATACGAAAGCGGCTGACGTCGGGGCCGATCTGGTGGGCAAGGTGGAGAAAGGAATCCCGGAAGACGACCCACGCAATCCGGCGGTCATCGCTGACAATGTGGGCGATAATGTCGGCGACGACGCCGGCATGGCTGCCGACCTTTTCGAAACCTACGCGGTAACGCTGATTGCCGCCATGTTGCTTGGCGCGCTCTCCTTCCGCGGCTCGGACAATGTCGTCTTCTATCCTCTGGTGCTGGGCGGGGTGGGTATCCTCACCTCGATCGCCGGCATGCTGTTCATCAAACTGGGGAAAAAACAGAGTATTATGGGCGCGCTCTACAAGGGACTGTTCGTCGCCGGCGCGCTCGCGGCGGTCGCCTTCTACTTCGTGACCATGCGGCTTGTCGGCAACATCGGGGTGAACCCCATGAACCTCTACTGGTCGGCCCTGACCGGTCTCGGGGTCACGGCCCTCATGGTCGTCATCACCGATTACTACACCTCGAAATCCTTCGCGCCGGTGCGAACCATCGCGATGGCATCAGAGACCGGACACGGCACAAACGTTATCGCCGGGCTCGCCATTTCCATGAAATCCACCGCGCTTCCGGTGCTGGTCATCTGCGCGGGAATCTTCGGCGCCTACACGCTGGCCGGACTCTACGGCGTGGCC
>Ga0209541_10017980_pt1 | contig 10277 bp, 13 predicted proteins | sample RifCSPlowO2_01_FD_184027 | JGI IMG/M metagenome (GOLD analysis project Ga0209541, IMG submission 184027) | Groundwater microbial communities from Rifle, Colorado - Rifle CSP2_plank lowO2_0.1 (SPAdes) (version 2) | ecosystem: Environmental > Aquatic > Deep subsurface > Groundwater | place...
AGGAAAATTTAAAGCCTTATTGGAAATTTTGAAAACCGAAAGATTTAATGCATATTCTCTTAAGAAAAATGGTTCAAGTTTGAGAAGATTACATACGAAGAAATGTATCGTGTAAAAAAGGAGTCACACCATCAGCAAAATCGGAATAATCGATTGTTTCCCCTTCTCCTTGATTATCTCTTCGATTTTATCTATTCTGCCCATGTTCAGGTAATATTTCCATCCATGCTCATTTTTCTTTTTACAAATAATATTCTGCTTGATTAGTGCGTTTAAAACTGGCTCTAATTTGCCAATATCCTCTGTTGGTATCCCATTTTTTAATGCTTCAATATACAAAGAACCCTTGCCAAAACAGGTTTCGTCATAAAGTTTTTTTACTATTGTCCTGCTTATTTTGATGTACTCGCTTTTTCTGACTTTAGTCATAACAAGAATTATTTTCTTATCATCTTAATAAACATTTGGTCAATTTTATGGCCCTTAAGAGCCAGAAAAAAGAAACATTTATATATTGAGGCTCATTACTAAGATACGCAATGGCGTCAGCATTTTTGAAATTAGAGGGAAACACCGTCAGAAACAGGATATGGAGCTTTTTAATAGTTCATTCTGACTTTGACTATTCTATGAGGGATATAGCTAAGTTCTCAAAAGTCAGTTATACTGCTTTGAAAGGGATTTGGAAAGAGTTTATAAAAAGGAAGATAGTAGTTCACACAAGGATAGTTGGAAAAGCTAAGATGTTTAGGCTGAACATGAAAAACCCGCAGGTAGAAAAATTCATAGATTATTATTGGTCTGTTGTTGAATTAGAAGTTGACAGGCAGTTAGGACTTGATAAAAAAGAAATCCCTCAGGATAACTTCAGCTCTTCCTCTGCTGGGGCAATAGCAGCTTCTGCTAAGGGCATTTAGCCAACAAGTATTTAGAAGTTATTTCTCTAATCTTTTCGGCACCATCACATTCCTATAAAGATCTGCAGCAGTTTCTCTTTTTCTGATTAACTCTGCTTTGCCGAAATTGCACAATACTTCTGCGCACATTGGCCTTGAATTGTATTGAGAGCCCATTGCAAAGCCGTAAGCGCCTGCGTTTAGGACTGCAAGCACATCGCCTTCTTCAATATGCGGAAGCATTCTGTCTTTTGCAAGCTGGTCTGTGTTTTCACAGATTGGGCCTGCTACATTAACTTTTTCAGTTTCTTTTCCGTTTAGTTTGTTAGCTATGACAATTTTGTGGTAAGCGTCATAAAGCATTGGCCTTAACAAATTGTTCATTCCTGCGTCTACTCCAATGAATCTTTTCTTTGCGTCTTTTATCGAATGAACTTTTGTAAGCAAAATGCCTGATTCGCAGACAATAAACCTGCCAGGCTCTATCATCAAAGCGGGATTTCCTAATTGTTTGGCTTTCTTGAAGAAAACATTAGCTACTTTTCTTGCAGCTTCTTCTAAATCCAAGTCTTTTTCTCCTTCTCTGTATGTTACGCCTAAACCGCCGCCTATATCTATTATTTCAAACTCTATACCTAGTTTTTTGCTTATCATTGCTGCTATGTCTAAGAGTTTTGATGCTGCTGCGGCAAAATATTCTGAGTCCATAACGCAAGAGCCTGTCATCATGTGCATTCCAAATCTTTTAATGCCTGCTTCTTTTGCAATTGTGTAAGCTTCTAAAACATGCTCTTCTGGAATGCCGAACTTTGCATCAGCGCCTGCAAACACAAGCCCTTTAATAGAGCCTCCGCTGATTCCGGGGTTAATCCTGAATGATATAAAATCCGGAGTTCCTATTTTAAGGAGCCTTTTAATTTGTGAGATTGCCTCTAGGTTAATCATTACCTTCTTTTTTAATGCAAACTCCAGTTCTTCGTTTCTGTGGTTAACTCCAGAGTATAATATTTCGTCTGGCTTTGCGCCTGCTTTTAGGGCTAATTCTATCTCTGCTGGGCATGATGCATCAAAGCCAGCGCCTTCCTGTTTTATAATCTTTAAGATGGCTAAATTGTTGTTTGCCTTTATTGCATAGAATAGCTTAAACTTGGGGTAAACACTTTTGAAAGCATTGAAAGCACGCCTGTAGTTTTCCCTGATTGTGTTTTCAGAGTAAACATAAACCGGCGTGTCAAATTCTTTAGCTATTTCTAGTGTGCTGCAGCCTTCTATGTATAAGATTCCGTTCTTGTTTTCCAGGGGTTTTTTTATGGTGTGCATAACATACCAGAAAGTTTGCTTTTATATAAATTTATTGTTATTTTTTGATATGTCAGAAATCGCTAAAAGGCGCAAACTCTGTACTTCAGTGCAGAGTGAGCCAGCGATTTCTGAGCATGCTCAAGAACACGCCCCGCCCTTTAGGGCGGCGGTTCTTGACATTTTCCTTTCAATGAACATGACCGTTCTACTAGCCATGTAGAAATGGAAGAATATAACAAAAAACCTGTAAAAAACTATGCCAACCTTCCATTAATCGCTTTAAGATTGTATAGGATAATTTCCTGAAGCACCTGGCTTAGTTTCCCGTCATTGCGCTTCTTTGCTCCTTTTGTGGAGAACACATATTCTTCAAGCAAACCTAATGGTATATCAAGAATAGGTATATCATTCATAAGCAAGAAATGAAACGTGATTAGCCTTGTTGTTCTGCTGTTTCCGTCAAAAAAGGGGTGTATATGCTGGAATTCATTATGGAGGTAAGATGCAAACTCGAGGATATCTTTTAATGAGTGCTTTCCAGCATTGAGATAATCATTGTATTTCTTGATAAGATTGTCCAATAATGGATCTATACCTTTATAGTCAGCGACATTATAATCAGGATTTCCTCTTATCACAACATGATCGTCCCTAATCTTGCCAGCCCAGTCGGGCTTATGCTGCAGGGCAATAAAATGATAGTTTAACATGCCAGCCTTTGATAGAGGAAGCTCCTCTCTCACATTTTGAATCATCTGCAAAAATGCTTTCTGATAATTCTGGACTTCCTGGATAGACTCAACACTCAAGTTTTCCGGCATAATTTTTTCCTTTAGCAGCTTGATTGTCTGCCTTAGAGTGATAGGATTGCCTTCAATGCTCAAGCTATGATGGATAAACTTTATCTGGAATGCTTCAAGAATATCCTGGTATTTCCGGTTATTATCTTCCTGCAGCTTTTTGAATTTTGCAAGCTCTTTCTTTATTTCATCAAAGTACTCATCAGGCCTGGATTTGGTTACTATTGGCATATGCTTGAAATAGACTGTGAGATACCCTAAAAATGAGTTATAGGGAACAATGGCCTTGAAAGGCTTCCTTGAACGCACAATAAGAAACCCGTTCTTTTCCAGAATAGATGAAATTTTTGAGAAGGTTCTTGCATGCAATCCTATATCTTTTACTCCGAAAGATTTTCTCAGGAATGCTTTGCTGAGATATTTAGCAACTGTTTCATCAAACAATTCATTGTAATTCACATCGTTCTTTATGCAGTACTTCAGCATCTCGAATAAATGCTGATTCTGCTGGTTCATGATTATTTCATATCCATAGTCATTCTTGACAATGAGTTTCATTTCTACAATGGTCTCTAGAATCTTCCTTATTTTGTCGTATTCTGACTTCTTTTGCTTAAGCCCTTGTACAATGCCCACAATCTTTCGCGGGCCTCCCTTTTCGTACATTTCCATAAACACATCATATTTAGTGACCATTCTAACCTTCTAAGCGCAATTACTTAATAAATCTTTCTATTTGGCATGGTAATTCCTGCATTTGTGGAGAAATCATGCTAATTGTAATTTTAAAGATTGTATAATAGTGCTATAAAGCATCAAAAAGCCGTAAATTACGGAAAATTAGTGCCAAATAGATATCTTTTCAGGCACATTCAGTTCTCAGAACAAGTCAAACAAGCCAGCTATCGCTAAATTATCCCCATCCCCTTCAAAACCCTTTTTAATTCTTCCTTGTGCTCTTTTGACATTTCGCACATCGGCAGCCTGTAAACTTCCTCGCACATACCTTTTAGAGCTAAAGCTGCTTTTATTGGAATCGGGTTTGTTTCGATGAACTCAACTTTGAATAGGGGAGCCAGAGCCTTGTCTAATTGTGCGGCTTTTTCAAAATCTTCGTCTAGTGCTGCGTTTACCATTGCCACCATTCTGTCTGGAACTAGGTTAGAGGCTACTGAGATAACGCCATTGCCGCCTGATTTTATTAAGTCTAAGGTCATATTATCATCTCCGCTTAATATAGAGAATCCTTCTAGCCTTTGCGCAATCACATCCTTCATCTGGTTTAAGTCGCCAGAGGCTTCTTTGACTCCGACAATGTTTTTGCAGTCATTTGCAATGCGCATCAAGGTAGATGTTTCCACATTGACTGCTGTCCTTCCCTTGATGTTATAGATAATGCAGTCAAAATCAACTGAATCAGCGATTGCTTTGAAATGCCGGTAAAGCCCTTCTTGTGTTGGCTTGTTGTAATAAGGGCTTACTAATAGACAAGCGTCTGCGCCAGCTTCTTCAGCGTGCTTTGTCAGTCTGATTGCTTCTGATGTTGCGTTTGAGCCTGTGCCTGCAATAACTTTTGCCCTGCCATCAACATGCTCAACAGCCAGCTCAATAACCCTGTCATGCTCTTCGTGGCTTAGTGTAGGAGACTCTCCTGTTGTTCCGCACGGCACAATGCCTGAAACTCCATTTTTTATATTGAAATCTATAAGTTTCTTCAGGCATTCTTCATCAACGCTTCCATCTTTTTTGAATGGCGTAATGATTGCAGTGTATACTCCTTGGTACATATATTTCACCTTCTCTAAACTAAATTAGATACTTCTATGCGGGTAGATTCTTGCGCAGCTCTCAATGCTTCACTTCTTGCTGCAGCGTGGGATGCACAGGCTGTGCTGGCTTTCAAATGTTCGGTCCCTGGCGCTTTACCTGGCTGCACATTAAGAGCAACCGTCAGACCACTCGGTTCAAAACTGCTATCGCCTTTCATTGCATTTTTAAATCTTGCATCGCAGGCATTGCAAGCCCCATGGTACTGACTAGGTTCTATATTTCTTGCACGCAAATAATCCACCCCATTTGTGTCAGCTATTCCATCCATTTTTTGCGCCCCCTCATCCCAACAACTCTTTTATAAAATCATCAACGACAAAAAATCCTTTTTTGCCATTTATCCATTGCGCTGCTAAGACAGCTCCTAATGCGTATCCTCCCCTGTGCCGTGCAGCGTGCTCTATCGATATTGTGTCTGCGTCTGAATCAAATCCTATAGTATGCTTGAAGTTTACAGGCCCGCCTCTTAAACTTGAGAAATGAATCTCATCGTCATTTCTTTTTCTGTCTAACTTGTCATAAACAACACTTTTTTTCCTATCAATCCTGCCTAAAAGTATCTTTGCAAGCGATTTTGCTGTTCCTGACGGCGAGTCTGCTTTTCTGAAATGGTGCATCTCATGGCCCCAAATATCATAATCTGGGATTTTATTGAAGATTTTTGCCGCTGCTTCAACTATCCTGTAATAAGCATGGACTCCAACTGAAAAGTTTGAGCCATAAACAAATCCCATCTTGGATTTGGTTATTATTTCCTTGACCTCCTCCACCTCATCATACCAGCCTGTTGTGCCGACAACCATGTTTACTTTTAAGCTAGACACTTTCTTTATGTTGCCAACTGCTACTGCCGGAGTTGTGAAGTCAATTGCTACGTCAACACCTTTCAAAGATTCTTTGTTTATCTCTTTATGCGTTGCTCCCTTTGCAACTGGGTCTATTATTGAGCTTACTGTTATTCCTTTGTCCAGGGCTATCCTCTCTATTTCCTTTCCCATTCCGCCGTAGCCTATGATTGCAATGTTCATTTTTTACTCCTCTAACTACATTTAAATCGAAAGACTTATAAATCTTTATAAACTTTCTGTTGCAATAATAACAAAAAGTATTATTTTATTGTGAGGAGGAATTAGGAAAATCCAACAACAATAAAGGCTTCGACGGTTTGCTTCGCAAACCTACAAACCACCCCGAAGGGGGCAACCCTCGGTTTGTCTCGCCCTATTGTTGTTGGATTTTTGGAGTGAAAAAATGGTAACAATATCGCATTTAGTGGGGAAGATAATAAGTTCCAGGCCAATACTGCATGACACTATAGAGCAGGGCATTGTAAGCTTTGGGAACCTGGCAGAGCAGTTAGTTCCTGAGATTGAGGGAGAGTTAAACAAGAGAATAAAGCATTCTGCTGTTGTAATGGCTTTGCGCAGGTATGCTGATAATATAAAGGAGAAGTCAGTTAAGCCAAAATTTGATTATAACTCTGAAATTGTCATGAAGACAAACTTATGCGATATTTCTGTCAGGAAATCACCTGGGCTGTTTGCTAAGCTTCGTAAGGTTTATTCTATTGTTAATTATGAGAAAGGAGATGTTCTCAATATAATTCACGGCAATTACGAGGTTTCTATAGTTTCCAATATGAAGCATCTAGAGAAGATTAAGAAAGAATTAAAAGGAGAGAAGATTTTAGGAGTGGAGCAGGATCTTGTGAGCTTGTCATTGAACTTCACAGGAGATTTCCTGCATACGCCGGGGATTATCTCAACAGCTGCCAGGAAGCTGAACTGGGAGAATGTGAATATCTATGAGTTGGTTTCTACAAACAGCGAATTAACCTTTATTGTTTCTAAAAAGGATTCTGCAAAGGGGTATTCTGCGCTGCAGAGACTGGTTAGTGAGCGATGATAATATTATTATGCAAACAATTTCCTAAGCCAATTAAATACCCTATCAAGAAAATTTCTTTTTGATGATGAATCTTGTGAGGCTGCAACAGCCTTTTCGGCTGGTGGCTGAATTCGCCCTTCTCTGGTTTTGTTATCTGAACTTCTTTCAGCAATTTTATTAGGGTCAGCCAGGGTTGATTGCGACTCCTTGGAACATCCCCCTTCGATAGTAGGGTGCATATCAGAAAAGCGCCTGCAGTTAGTTATATCCATATTATATAATGAAACCTTTCTGAGTTTTGTTAGCTTATCCAAAGATACCAGATCTCCTTTAATCTTGGATTTGCCTGTATATTCATCAGATATGCCCAATTCTTCCAGATTGGTTAACTGGCTGATAGCAGAAATGTCGCCGGAAACACCTGTCCCTGCGAGATAAAGCGCTTTTAAGTTGAGATATCTCCTTTAATTCCATGCTCAGTTGCATCCAAATACTGCAGGCACGTCAAATCTTTTAACTGCCCCAAATCCTTAAGCGAATCTTTATCTGTAATTCGGATAAAATCTTCTTCAGGATACAGCATTTGGTATTCCTTATAAACTGAAGTTTTGATATGTCAGAAATCGCTAAAAGGCGCAAACTCTGTACTTCAGTGCAGAGTGAGCCAGCGATTTCTGAGCATGCTCAAGAACACGCCCCGCCCTTTAGGGCGGCGGTTCTTGACAAAATGAGCCCGACGAGATTTGAACTCGCGGCCTACTGATTGCTTCCAAAAACGAAGTTCTTGAAGGATTAGAAACTTCGTTTCTAATAAGAGTCAGTCGCTCTGAACCAGGCTGAGCTACGGGCCCAATAGAATAAGGAGGAAACCCTTTTATTTAAATATTTAACTGAGGCGGGCATTCATTGCAACATGAATGTTTATAGATAGCAGTAAACTATTGCGCCAGAACTGTGTTCAAAAACAACTACTTCTTTTTCTTTTTTAACACTAAGATGGGGATTGTTTGGTTGCGGCAATATGGCCCTTCCAAGCACATAAGCCTGTTCTGCTAAATACCTGTCAGTTTCTTTAAGAAGCCTAAAAATTTCAGAAGTACTTAACATTCCCCTTTTGCTAACCACCCATCCCGGCTTGGGCCCATAGGCAGGATCAGTCTCTCTAGGGCTAGCAACTAAATTCCAATAATCAAGTATATTGTCCATTTTGATGTTTTATATAATTTATATATAGATAATGCTTCTTATTTAAAAAGCTTTCTAAACCAAAAAAAATCAGAGATTTTTAGGGTTTGAAAAATAAGATTTTTCAAACCATCTTCAAATTTCCAGTTATCGTGTCAATCTTTTCTTCTCTGTCAGGGCCTATTCCTAAGCAGGTGATTGTGCCTGGCTCGACGACTGTCTTGCCTGCGTCTTCCACCAAAAATGTGACTAAGCCGGCGTCTTCTGCCATTTCTTTGAGTTTTAATAATTCGTCAAGGTCTTTAACTTTTAGAACAACCTTTTTCATGCCTTCATTCTTCCATGCAGTTATATAATCTTTATGGGATTTTAGTAAAGAGCCTGTTGAAGCATGAGCTACTTGGGCAGCCATTTTTCCCTTAGGCAGCTTTAAATCATGCCTTACCAAAATAACCTGTTTGTATGACATATATTATAGCTTATTTTTTCAGAAGTTTTTATATTTAGCGGTTTTAAATCTCCAACTTCTTTCCGTCAATCTTTATCACAGGATCCTTAAATATCTGGTCTAAGTGGGTTATTGAGAATATCTTTCCGCCGAACCAGTAGTTTGAGCCGATGCCTACATGGGCTGTTCCCAGGGCTTTCTCGTCAACTAATGTTGAGCCGATTATTTTTGCCTTTGGGTTTAGGCCAATGCCAATCTCACCTATCCTCCAGACTGTTGACGGGTGTTTTGCTTTTGAGGCTGCCCAGTCCAGCGCTTTTTGCAGCTCTTCTGCTTCTTTTTTTCCCTCTATTTTTGTAATGCTTCCTTCCTCCACTGTCAGCACTATAGGGGTTTTGATTAGGGCTGTGTGATAATGGTTTCTTGAGCTGCCGTCAATTACTATCTTCCCATAAACATTCTTTCCATTCGGCGGGATGTAAACCTCTCCTGCAGGCAGGTTTCCGCCCTTGCCAGGCTCTGTGTAACAGCCGCATGAGATAACTGCTTTCATCCCTTCTATAGAGCAATGCAAATCTGTGCCTGCTTTTGTTGTGATGTGGAGCTCTTTTGCATTGTCTAACTGCTGCTTTACCTCTTCATGCTTCATAAGCATTGGCTTGTAATCAACGTCTATTGCTGCAATGACCTCATTCAGCTGGCTTGTATTCAGGTCGCCCAATGAGAGGGCAGAAATGAACCTATGCTTTTTCTTTTCACAGAATTTCCTAAAGCTTTTTCCCAGGCTGCCGATCCCTCCAAGCTTGTCTGACATATTTATGAAAACAACGTTTTTCTCCTCTAACTTGTCTAATGAATCAATAACCTCAGGCTCTGCGTCTCCCCCTCTTGTTTTTGGAGCCTGAAAGATTAGTTTTGCATTCAGCTTTAAGTCTTCTGCTGCAAGGTAATAAGCTGCGCTGAGCACAGGGGAGATTTTATTGCTTTTACTGCCTCTATCTCCGATTATCAGTATTTTTTCATCCTTGATTCCAAAGCAAGGGTGGAATATTTTTTTCAGGTAGAATGAAGTTGTTTTAGCCAGGTCATAGAGGTTTTCCTTCTTCAGCCATTGCATTGCCTCATTTGTTTCCATTAAACATAGCTTGTTTATTGTCTGTTTTTAAAAGTTTCGTTAAAAATCAAAACCTATTTAAGAAAGCGGGGATTTCCCTTTAAGCATGATAAAAGCAGTATTATTTGATTTAGACAATACATTGATAGATTTCATGAGGATGAAAAGAAACAGCTGCGAGGCTGCTATCTCAGGTATGATTGATGCTGGCCTTAAGATCAATAAAGAGAAAGCCTTGAAAAGATTGTTTAAGCTGTATGACAAATACGGAATGGAGGACAGCCAGATATTCCAGAGGTTTCTCAAAGAGGAAGCCGGGAAGATAGATTACAGGGTTTTGGCAAACGGCATAGTTGCTTACAGGAATGTAAGGGCTTCTTATTTGCAGCCATACCCCCATACAGATTATGTTTTGATTAAGCTAAAGTCCAGGGGAGTGAAGCTGTGCATAGTTACTGACGCTCCAAGGCTTAAGGCGTGGATAAGGCTGATGGCAATGAAGATAGGGAATTTCTTTGACATTGTTGTTGCTTATGAGGATACAAAAGAGTTTAAGCCCTCTCACCTTCCTTTTGAGGTTGCGCTGAGAAGATTGGGCGTGAAAGCAGAGGAATGCCTAATGGTTGGCGATATGCCCCATAGGGATATGGCAGGAGCTAAGAAGTTGGGAATAAAAACGTGCTTTGCAAGATATGGTAATGCCAAGGCTAAAAATGTTGACGCAGACTATGAGATTAGGGATATTAAAGAACTGTTGAGGATTGTGAAATAATCCTTTCCTACTAACCCGTAATCAAATTTTTCTTCACAAATAC
>Ga0209541_10017983_pt1 | contig 10275 bp, 13 predicted proteins | sample RifCSPlowO2_01_FD_184027 | JGI IMG/M metagenome (GOLD analysis project Ga0209541, IMG submission 184027) | Groundwater microbial communities from Rifle, Colorado - Rifle CSP2_plank lowO2_0.1 (SPAdes) (version 2) | ecosystem: Environmental > Aquatic > Deep subsurface > Groundwater | place...
ATTGTATTTAATTGCTGTTATGTCTCCCAATAAAATTCGAAGAATTATTTAGGGCGTAAGAGTTCAGGAACCCCCATTATTCAAACCTACTATCTACACATTTGTTATTCTTACATAAAATCTGATCTTGATTAGGGGTTGTTGGGCATACATCACAGATGAATGCGTGTCTTTTCATTCCAGGCCATAAATAAATATAACCACATTCTTTGTTTTTGTATTCTTCGATATAACTTGTAACTTTAGTCATATCTTCATTGGAGTTAATCAGTTGATAACAACTGCAACCGAAACCCACATCACTAACAATACAATCAGAATCAACACTGCAATAATTCTTATCTTTTATAAGCTTCCCGATTTGTTCTGACAAATTATTGCATTTAGTAGAGTGAAAATAATTGTATACTGGAATGAAAAGGCTTAATAGAAAAATGACCAACAATGAAATGATTAAGATTTTGTATACTTTCATAACGAATCTCAACAATGGATGGATTATATAAAACTTGTTATAACTTCAATTTGAGTTGGGGGTTCCTGAATTAGACATAACAACATATATACGAAAGTGCCTGAATTTTGGGGTTTGGAGCCGTAACTCGCTTAAACTGTTCTGATCGATTTGGAAAAAATGATGTAATTGTATGGTAAAAACTGCATTTCTGTTGTAAATTTTGTATATTTTTTGATTTTTCTGAAAAATGTCTGCATATTTTAGGCAAGAATATGTAAAGAGTATCATCAAGCTAGCAGATATGGATATACTTGAAGCCATGAAAAAGGAGATGTTCAGAAGAAAGTTAAGCCATAAGACAATGATGACTTACTTATTTTATGTGAAAAAATTCCTAGAATCATGCAAAAAGGAGCCAAAAGAGTTCTCAAAGAAGGATTGTAGGGAGTTTCTCGAGCGGTTTATGAAAAAAGATGTTTGTGGAAGTTCCCTGAATGTTGCGCTAAACTCCTTGAGATTTATGATGGAAGAGGTGCTAAGAAGGGGTATGAAATTGAATATAAGGTACTCAAAAACCCCAAAAACACTACCTATATGTTTAACAAAAGAAGAGGTCAAAGGAATAATAGATTCAATAAAAAATGAAAAACATCGTATTATTATCTCATTGATGTATGGTGCTGGATTAAGGGTTAGTGAAGTTGTGAGGTTAAAATGCAACGACCTTGATCTCCTCTCTAATTCTGGTTGGGTGAGACATGGTAAGGGAGATAAAGATAGGCCTTTTATCCTACCCTCCTCACTAATAAAAGATATAAAAATATTGGTAGAAAACAGTAAGGATTATCTTTTTCTAGGTGTAACTGGCACCCATTTGTCAACAAGATCTGTACAGCACATAATTAAGATTGCTTCAAAAAAAGCAGGTATAAAGAAAAATGTTCATCCCCACTCATTAAGGCATTCTTTTGCAACACACCTTCTTGAAAAAGGCAATGATGTTATGGCTGTTCAATCCCTTCTTGGCCATAGTGAAGCAAGAACAACGTTAAATTACATACATACTGCAAAAGTTAAACTCATAAATATTGAAAGCCCTCTTGATGATATATTGAAAAAAGATGAGAAAAATGCTGATTAAATTATTTAAGTTATGATTGAATTTTATTTATTATAAAATATTTGATTTTTGATTGGAAGTTTTAGTTTAATTATTATTTAAAATCTGAATCTGGTTTAAAAAAAGGTTTTGCACTATAACCATTTTCCTTTAACAATAATAAGATTTCATCCTGGAATTTCCTATGGTGTATCATTCTATGGTGATTCGGGCACAATCCTACCAGATTATTCTCAGATATATTGTTTTTATTTCTATCTATATGATGCAACTCAACTATATTATCAAAATCGCACAAGATGCATTTTTTGGTTAGGTTTTTGTATTTTTCAAAGTCTATATGATACCAGTGTATTATGTTTGCTAATTTTATAGCTTCTGAATGAAAAACAGAGGTATAACATCTGCTACATAGGCCTTTTGCTTTCATTGGCAGCATTCTTTCGCATCGCTTACATTTAAAGAGCTTATATTTCCAAACCAATTTTTTATAGCAAGTTAAACATAGGCCTTTTGCATGATGTTCTAATTTTCTATGGCAATTGTTGCATATTATTAAAGCCATACTTAAAGTATGCTTTTTGATTATAAAAACACATGTTTAAACTTAGAAGTTACGTTCGCTTTTTATTTTTTTATAGAACTACCTTTAATAGTCATTAAACGAACTTTTAGATGAGTTTTTATGAATTAAAGCGAACTTTTAATGTATTTTTGTTGGTTGGTTTGTTGTATATATAAAATTTTTATGTTATGATTAAATGTTTTAATAAGCATTCTTTTGGGTGTTTTGTGGATTTTGGTGGGGCTTATTTTGATTTGATGTTTGATTAAAAATAGTATTTAAAGAATTGTATAGAATTTAAGATTAAAACTTTTTAGATTTGATTAAATGGTCTTATGTAGAATCATTCAGTTTTTGATTGAATGTTTTAAGCTGGTAATATCTCATGTTTTTCATATATTACTTTATGGCCATTTTCCTGTGGGAGGTTTTCTATTTCTTTAGCGAACATTTGCTCCTGTAACTCACATTCTTCTTTAAATATTTTTAGACCTTCTTCAATACTATATTTTAATTGATAGAATTCTAGCTCTTTTTTGTTTGCTTCTGCCCTTGCATTCAAGTAACCAAGACCTTGCTTTAATATTTCCCTTAATTCAACTTCATATATAACCAGGCCCTCGTGGAATTTTTCTGGAATGTCCTTGTCAATGTAAATAGTGTTTTTTGTCTCATATAGGTCTGAAAGGGAGTGTATTAGCTTCATAGAAGTATTTAACTTGTATTTTCTGCCCTTGTATATTGCCTTTTTTACTAGTTCTATTTCAACAGTTGGAGGGGTTTTGTTTTTTAATGATTTAATCCTGCTAATGCGCAATGTTGGTGATTTGTAGCTCAAAACGAGGCTTTCTTCGTCTACTAGCAACTTAAAGCCTTCTTCAATGCCATACTTTGATTGGTAGAATGCCAGCTCTTTCTTTTGGGCATAATTGTGGGAATAAACGTAACTATGGCCTTTCTTTAGCATTTCGAGTTCTTCTATCTCATGAACTGCTATGCCCTCGTGGAATTTTTCTGGTGCACCCTTATCGACATAAATAATTTTAGTGACTTCGTTAAAATCACCGTAAGTAGGTATTTTTTTTGATGAATCTATTGTGTATGAAATATTTTTATAAATAAATGATGTTTGCTTTGTTCCGTTTTTAGGAACGTTTTCTTGTTGCAATAATTCTTGTTGATTAAGAGTCGCTTGTTGGTTGGTTGTTTCTTCTTTCATAAGCTTATTTTTGTTGATTGTTTTTATTGAAAGATTAGGGGTTTATTTATTTTTCTGTTTTGAAATTTTGTTTGTGCAAATGGTTTGTAAGTAAGGTATTTGGACGGCTGTTTATACTAAAATAATAAGGTTTATTAATGGGTTTTGTTTGTTGTTAATATGTTTTTTTGGTTAAAAAAGAGGGAATATAAGGAAGTTGATGAAAAGATTTCTAAGATAAGCTCATCAATAGAAAGGTCATTTCTGAACGTTAAAACAGACATAACACATGTACTGGCAAAAATTGATGGATTAAGGAGTGATCATAAATCTAGATATGAAGAAATGGTCAGAATAAACAAGAGGATTAATGAATTAGAGATTGTTTTTAAAGAGATATATGGTTTAAGATATGACAATTTTAAGGTGTTTGGACAGCCGTTTGGACATAAACAAACAGATGTCCGTTTTAAACAGCTGTCCGTTGGTGTCCAAACACCCAAGAAAAGTGATGAGTGGACTAAAAAGTTGACGCCCATGGAAAGAGTAATAATAAACACCTTGCTTAATAGTGATATGAAATATAGTTATGAGGATCTAAGTGTATTGCTTGGTAGGGATAAATCTACTATACGCGGACAGATGAACAGCATTAAACAAAAAAATGAAGTATTGGTAAATGAGCACAATGAAATGAATGGAAAAAAGAGGTTTTATATTAGTGAGGATACTAAAAATAGGATACTAAAAGAGAGGAATATGGCTATTAAGGGGCTTGTTTCTAAAAAGTGAGGGTTATTCTAACAATCGCCTTTGGTGGGGGTCTACCTTATAGAAGGCATTAATGAGAGTTTGCTTGCCCATTTCCTTAAATTGTTGTGTTGTTTTAATGAGGGTTATTTTGTTGTTGTAACGCTCTTTATAGATGGGTGCGCCTTTCCGTATTAAGGAAGTTATATAACCCCTAATACAACCTTGTGAGAGTTTGAGCTTGTTTGATATGTCTTCGTATGTTATGTTTGAGAGCTCTTCATTTAGTTGGGAAATGGTTAGGAGTACCAATAGTTCTTGTTTTGTGGTTTTTGATAGCAATTCTTGCATGTTTGTTGATTGAATAACTGAATGATTGAATGAATGAATGAATGAATAGACCCCTTTATTTCCTGTGGAACTTTCTTCTTTTGGAGGTATTGGGATTGGAATTTCTTTCATATTTGTGTGTTTTTGAGAGTTTATGGCTTCTGTAAGCTCCTTTAGCTGTGTTTTTATGCTTAGAATCTCGTTTTCTATTGATGTAATGTGTTCTTTGACCTTAGAAAAAGATATTTTTAAGTCATTTTTGAGGTTTGTTATTTCCTTGCTCATTTTATATGTGCTTAATTGCTTAGGATGTGCATAATATGTGCTTAGGATGTGCATAAGTGAATGAATGATTAGACAATTAACCTATATAGTTCTTTATATCTTGTTTGGGCAATACAACAGGTAATTTTATGTGTGGTGGTAGATTAATAGATTGTGACAACTCTAGTGCTTTTATATTAGACCTAATAAGAATGGCATTTATAAACTGCACTGCATATTGCTCTGGTATCTTCTTGTCCTTCTTCCACATATTTAGAATCGATTTGGTGTTCTCTGGAGAATCAGAAAACAGTAAGTGCCCGCTAAGGTTTATAGAGCCTATGTTTGGCTGGTATTCAGTAAAAAATTCGAAAGAAAGCCTTATGACTTCTTGTTTTTTATTGCCTATGTCTATGTCTATTTGGTTAAGGGCCTGCAGAACTAAGTTATTTTTTACCTTTACGTCCCCTTTTAACAGATCTTTTTTCCTGTCTGCTATTATCTTATCATAAAAAAATCCGACTATTGGCATAGGGTTAATTATGGATTGTGTTATTTAAAGGTTATTGTGTTATGATTTACATTTTTTCAGGAGAATCGATGCCCAAAATCAAAAGACCGTTCCTTATAACTTGGCTTGCCGCAAAAACCATTGCCAGCCTTGTTTTGGTTATTTCCTTGTTCTCTGTTATGCATTGGCATTTGTGATAAAACTCGTTAAATGTTTGTGCCAGCTGGTACAAATAATTGGCTATGATGTAGGGTTTTAGGTCTATTGTTGCCTTGAACACTGTTTCTGGGAACAAATAAACTTTGTTGATAAGGTTTATCTCTTCAGGCAAGGATATCAAACGGTAGTTTGGCACAGGCAATTGTTTAATTTTTGCCTTCCTTAATATTGATGATGCCCTTACATAGGCATATTGTATGTATGATGATGTTTCGCCTTCAAAAGCCAATGCAGATGCCCAGTCAAACAATATGGCTTTTTCAGGAGAGACTTTCAATATGGAATACTTGACTGCCCCTATCCCTATTATGTTCGATATTTTTTGTATGTTCTTTGATTTTCTTTTTTTTAGCTCAAGACTTGCCTTTTTTATTGATTCGTCAATGAAATCTTCAAGCAGAATAAGATTGCCTTCTCTAGTGGACATACGGCCCTCGCCCGACAAAAGTATATGTGCATAATGTATTGGCTGTGGGGCTGGCTGCTTCAGAAGAGACATAGCGGCTTTTATTTGCTGAAAATACAATTTTTGGTCCTCACCCAACGTTATTATATTCTTATGCTTCGTGCGCTTAATCTTATCCAAGGTGTATGCAATGTCCCTTAAACTGTAAAGAGAGGTATTATTGCTTCGAGTAAGCACAAAATAAGGCTCCTTCATTGAAAGGTTGAAGCTAGACATATCTAGAACCTTTCTATTTTCAGAGTCAGAAAACAAGTATTTGGTCTTCTCGAGCCTAGACAAAACCTCTTTTGTTTTCTTGTCAAAAAGGTATTTTGATTCATAGTCAAAGATGTCATATTTTATGCCTAATCTTGACAATATTTTGATCTGCCCTTTTACGCAGACATCAACAACCTGCTTAAATTTTTTAATTGTGTCTTTGTCGCCGTCCTCGAATTTTTTCAAGAGATTGAATGCCTGGTTTTCTAGCTTCTTGCTTTTTTCCATCTTCTTTGAGGTTTGCACATATATTTTTAGAATTTTTTTGAAATCAGGCTTATTATTTCCAATGCCCAATAACAGCATAGCTATCTGCTTTCCAACATCATTGACAAAATAATGGACCTCTGTTTTGTACCCTTGAAAACGCAGCAAACGTGCAATAGAATCGCCTATTATTGCGCCACGAGCCCTGCCAACGTGGGGTGATGCATTAGGATTTATGCTTGTATGCTCTATTAATGCTGTTTTGCCTTTTCCTGTCATATAAGAGCCATATTTATCCTTTTCCTTGAATACAGACCTTAAAGTCAATTCTGCAAGCTTGGATTTGTTTATGAAGAAATTAAGGTATGGCCCTTTTGGGACTATGGATTCTATCAACTCTGTGGGCTTTAGCCTGATTGAAAGGTCTAATGCAATTTCATTAGGGCTTTTTTGGTATTGCTTTGATAGGCTGAAGCAGGGGAAAGCAAAATCCCCCAGATTCAAGTTTGGTGGAATTTCCAGAGTTATATTCTTAAGCTTGGTTTCCTTTTTTAATATCCTTATTATTTCACGCTCAAACATGCAAGTGTTAATTCTATTTCATATTTAAGTGTTGTTTGTAACTTATGCGGTATAGCGCTTATCTGGAAAGATTTAAATAAATTGTGTTTTTTATTATATTATGGTAAAATTGTCTAAAAAAACTGTTGATTTGTTGAAGGATGATGTTGTAAGCATATTGTATGAAAATTCATTAAAGCCTTTGTTTACGAATGAGATTGCTGTTCTATTGAGGAGAGATAAAGGGTTTGTGAAGAGGTTGCTTTTGGAGCTTAAAGAACTTGGTGTTGTTGAAAATGTAGGCATGAATAAAAGGAAGAAATCCTATTTATTGAGGCAAAGATGGATGATAATGCCTAGTGTCCTTAAGAGGTTTGAAGAAAGGAATTTTAAGGGTTAGTTTAATCTTGTGTGGGTGTGGGGTGAGGGTCGAGTACCGCAGCATCAGCGAGGAATGGGGGAAGTTGCAAATGAGCTTGGATGGTGGGAACGCTCGTCGTTCCTTTAATTGTGTAGATTGTCGCCGAACATTCAAAAGATTTTTATACTTTTAATCTCTTGATATAATAAAATGGTGATTGATAAAGGAAAGTTGATGACTGCTATCTTAAATATAATTATATTAACTGTAATTATACTTTTAGTTAGCTATTTTTTTGTAATCCAAAAAAGGATAATCGGACCTATTATAATTCTCCTTGGAATCATTTCTATTCTTCCTCTTTTTTTATTTAAAGTGCCTTTACGGATTTTAAAGGCAGAGATACTTTTTGGGTTAATAGATAATGGAATTCTAGCAATTTTTGCTTTGTCGGGTGCAGAACTTTTTGGAATTTTGGGTGCAATAGTTGGGGGTTTAGTTGGAAATGCAATTACCGATGGATTTGCTGGCATTTTTGAAGGTTACGAATGGCAGAAAATAAAAAAATTAAAAATAAAAGATAAAAGAACTGCTCTAACTGTAGCAATTGGTAAACTAGCTGGTTGTTTGTTTGGTGGGGGAATTGTATAACAATTGCTTTGGTCAATCTTAAATTTAGTTTGAGGCGACAATCTGTTACTTAGGAGGTGAGTGGTGGGAGTAAAGCTCATTTGCGATTGAATATAATCGGTGTTATACGACTCGAGGAATAGCTTGTGATTAATGTAATCTTAAGGTTGACAAAGGTCGAGTACCACAGTTCCGCAGAACGAGGAGTGGAGAAGTTATGACGCAGGCGATTATGGATTGTGAGCGAAGCGAACCTAGAATTCCCATTAAAATATTGCCGAGTAATAATTGAAACTAACGATGTTATATACCCCGACCTCGAAATTTTGAGGGTGAAGCCAAAGGCGGAACACCACAAAATTTCAGAGATGGAGGGTCGAGCATTTTTTCATCAGAAAAAAGCGGAGAAGTCGCAAATGAGCCGTGGATGGCGGGAACGCCAGAAATTAATTTTAGTATTAAGAGTTTGTCGCTTTAGTCGTTCGTGGGGGGAGTTCCGAAGTTTTTGCTTCTTTATTTTATTTTCTTAATTAGTTTCTTAAGATAATCTTTCTTCTGATATAAAATAACAAAACCAATTATCAGGAATGTAATAAAATAAATGAGTACTTTATTTTTATTTACAATTTCCTTTCTACTTATCTTTTCTGTTTCTTGTTGTTTTTCTTCCTCTTTTTTAGTTATATTTTCTTTTTCTAACTTTTTATCTTCTTCAACTTTTGGAGCAGTATAAGTACAATTTTGTTTTATTTCTGGAGATTTATATGTGCCAGAACAAGTGCCAATATTAGTGCAATTTCTAATTTGTTTTCCAGATGAGAGACATTCACTCCAATTTGTGCAGTTCCATTCATATCTACAACCTCCTCCGCCTGTTACTCCGCTATCTGCGGTTAGTGTTGCTGAAGAACTGCCCATAACAAAAACATCATCTTGGTCGAAGAAAGTTGTTTCTGCTAAAACAGAAGATATTGAAAGTGTCAATGCCAGTAAAATCATCAACATTAAGATAGAGTTGCCCATTCGTATACCCCTGCATTTTTTTGTCTGCAACCATAAAACTCTCTTTTATTACCTGCATTATCATAAATAATTGTTCCTTCTGTAGTGGCGTTGCAAACTCCCTGAGCAGTGTATCCTATTTTTATGCTTTTTCCAACATCGATTTCTTGAACAAACAATTTAGTTATTCTATTTACTAAACTTCCAATATAAGAGAAAAATCCATTATTTGCCGTGATATTATCAAAAATTGGATTATTTTGACAATTAGTTCCATTACTCAAACAGAATCTTATTCCATCATCAGAATTTATAACTTCTGTTATAGAATTGTTTAGTGCCTGTTCAAGTATAATCTCTTGTTTTTGTGCTGTAATATTTAATGCAATTAAACGTAAATTCGCCTCTGCTTCAATTGCAGCTAAATCTGCTTGAATTTCTCCATTAAGCAATGCTAATCTTTTTGCTTCGAGTATTTTTGCTTCGGCAACTTTAAACTCAGAATTTATCAATAATTTTGCCTGTTCACCTGCTTGTTGTAATTTTATTATTTTATATTCAATGCTTTCACCAGTAGTAGTAGTAGTAGTAGTAGTACTGATCAGTGCTAAGGCAATGTCTTGTTGTGAGATTAAAGTAGTATTTGCGAATTCTCGTGCATAATCTAATTTAGATTGCCATACTGCTTTATTAAGGTCTTTTAATCCTATTCTTACTTTTACAATATCTGTTTCAATTGAACCATTAGAAATTTCATCAACATTTTTTCTTAAAAAATCAAACGTCATCAATCTTCTTCTGGGGGTCTGGTCTGCTCCATTAATATTTATATTCAAAAAATAATCTTGAGAGGCATTATTGCAGGCAGAACTTACTCCGCTTTGTTCAGTTTTCCATTCTCCAAAACTGCCTGTTGTTAAAGTAGTTGCGTTAGAATAGCACGCCCCCCCCCCGACGGAGCGTCATAAACACTGAAATTAAAATTATATGTTCCTGTATTAAAAGTTGTTCCAGTAAAATACTGTCCTTGCCAAATTAAAACATCTGATGCAGAAACCAGACTTGAAAATAGAATTATACAACTAATTAGAATATATATAGCTTTGTTGTTTGTCATATTCAACCTCTTTTATTATTAAATATAATTAGGTGGTTTAAATATTTATAGTTTTCGTTTCGTCGTTCGGAACTCCCCCCAGTCGTTTTAGTTTTTAGTAAGCGACAAACTCCATTTTAGGGGCGGGTGGTCGGGGGTAATCAGGCTCATTTGCGATTGTATATAATCCTTGTTAAATACGTTTTCCGTTACGAAGTTCGGAAAACCTGCGTCCGCAGAGTCGAGAAAAAACTCGTATCAAGTGCGAAGCACCATAAAT
>Ga0209541_10017985_pt1 | contig 10275 bp, 14 predicted proteins | sample RifCSPlowO2_01_FD_184027 | JGI IMG/M metagenome (GOLD analysis project Ga0209541, IMG submission 184027) | Groundwater microbial communities from Rifle, Colorado - Rifle CSP2_plank lowO2_0.1 (SPAdes) (version 2) | ecosystem: Environmental > Aquatic > Deep subsurface > Groundwater | place...
AAAACTTCTTTTGCGTTCATACTTGTTTTTTATACTTGATGATCTGGCTGGCGATGTATAAAATTCCTAAAAGATTTAACAGCAATCCTGCTCCCAATAACTCTGTTTGATATTGGGCCACGATACTCACTATACCGGTGATCCCCAAGATAGGAATAATGTTAACCAAATAATGCGCACAGCAAGATATCATGGACAAAGTCGAGGTTGTTCCGGTCACCGCCACAGTTTTGCCGGAAGATAACATACCGTTGTTTTTTATCGACTGCTTCAGATAGCTGTAAAGGCCTATCTGAATGCCGAAACCTACCGCCAAGCTGACAATGAAATACCAATATTGACGGAATTGATTGACCGCAAAATCTGCATCAGAAATCAAGCTGACTACGACAAAGTAAACCGCAAGCAGCGCTACCGCGCTTAGCAAACCCCATACCATTGATTTTGTGATAATTGTGCGGCTCATAAGTTATCGTCAATCAATATATTGAGCTGGGTTGCCGTCAAATTGTGTTTTACAATGTGCGGAACAAAATGAATACGTTTTATCACCGTATTCTGAAATTATCAGCCCTTCATCAACTTTCATATTACATACCATATCGACCACTCGTGATTTTAAGGTGGTGTGATACCCAGATTTCTTCAATTTGTTGATTAATGATTGGACTTTATTGAACATATATTTATGTCCTGTCTACTAAACTGGAGTTATGCATCCAAACATAGTACCAAGCAAATATCCATGAAAAGATAAAGGAGTAGATCACACCCAATATGACACTCTCAACATTTATCCAGACAAACCCTGGCAAAGTTTCAAAGACCATGTGATGAAACTCCATAGCCCGCGGGGTACGCAGGGGGAGAAATCCGCCTAAGAGACAAATGAAATAAACTAGCTCCGCACCAAGCACGCACTTCCAGCCATATTGTTTCAATGATAGTTGTTCCATAGTATTTTAATATTTAATAATGTTTTAGGTCGTGTACACCCCCACACCACAAATTTGATGTGGGGGTAAATATTAACTTTTCTTTTGAGAGACCCGATAAACTTTCAGCATCTCCTCGACAGCCTTCCTCTCTTCGCCGTGGCGCATCTGATCTACCACATGAGTCTCGAGGTGGTTTTTAAGCATCATCGCTTCAAAAGCTCCAATAGCGCTTTTAATTGCCTGCGCTTGAGCGATGACATCAATGCAATATTTTTCTGCCTCGACCATTCGCTGAAGACCTCTGGCCTGGCCTTCGATACGATGCAGTCTTCCGAGCAAAGCTTTTTTCATTTTTTGATCCATACTCTCCATTATATACCCCCATGGGGTATATCGCAATGGGTTCGCCTAGCCAAGAAGCTGGGACATTACCATCAATTAGTCCTTTTTGCGCATATCTTATGTGTGGAAAAGCCGTAAACACGTGTTCTCGGCAAAATAGGTTATAATGAAATTAGAGATATTCAGTAAAGTCTCTCCTGGGGTCGCCGCTATTTAATAAAACTAACACCTATAATAATTATAGGATCTTATTACATCCCGCTTTACTCCGTCCGCCGAATGCCCAGCCGCGTTTGACGCGGCGAGAAAGCGGCCTAACTTGCAACATTTATGAATCAACAACCATCATTGGCACAATGGCTGCCGATAGCACTCATGGTCGGTGTCCTTGCCGGCATTTCCGTATACCTTACAAGCGTCATAAGCGCAAGTAATCCAAGTCTGGCTTGGGTAGGAGCACCGTGGGTGCTCTTCATCAGCTGGGGAGCCTGGTTCTCGATTGGCGCAAAAATGAAGCGGCTCGGCAAGATGATAATTGCCCTCACTGGGGGCGTTATTTTTGGCGTTATTACCATTGTCGTCTATGCTAAGGTTCTCTCGCCAATACTTGGCGAGCCCTGGGCATTACCCGCGACCGTATTCCTGATTGCGACAACGATTGTGCTTCTTGAGCTCACAGACTGGTTCGAGATTGCGTTTGTTTATTTCTTCTCCTACGCCGGATACTTTGCGTATCTGTTTGGAGGATTCGCGGGAGCATCAATTAACCCCATTACAAATCCTTACACGCCGGCGGTTTATTGCTTGATTTTGCTGATGGCAGGAGTTGTATTTGCGCTAGTCAATCTATTTCTAAAAAACGCAATTCTGGGAACAGAGAATGTGCCGCCGGAACGTCGCACGACAGTTTTTGACAAGGAGTAATCGGCAGACGGAATAAATTCCGTTACAAGGTAATCATGAGCTGACGCCTGTGGTGTTTTGGTTTTGGGATCCACGCTAATACCGCCGCGCAATTTATCTGCGAGCTTACTGTGTCCATCCGAAGCCTGGGCAAATGAGAACGTCTGTGGTTTTCTACGACAACGGATCAAGGCCCAAAAAGCGCTGTAAGACTCATAGAATCCTAAAATACACATATCATACACGATCGTGTATGATATGTGTATTTTCGATTTTGCTGCGGAATTGTGACTAAAATTACTTCAAATGTTTTGCCGCTACTTCCTTCACTTTAACTACGATTTCATCCAACGTAACATTCGCTTTAACAAGATAGGTCTCGGCGCCAAGTTTCATGCCGCGGTCAATCTCTAACTGGCTCCCCAGATTGCTTAAAATTACAACGGGGATTTTTTTTAGCTTCTCATCCCCCTTAATCGTCTGCAAAAAGTCAAACCCGTTCAAACGCGGGAGCAGAATATCGAGTAAGATTATGTCCGGCGCCAACCCGGGAAGCCCAACCAGCGCATCCTCCGCATTATTGAAATAGCTCAATCGGAAACCGGCTGCGATAAATTTTTTCGAGGCCAGTTCGCTTAAAAAAGGATCGTCTTCGATAAGCAATACATGTACACTGCCTGTCATGAATGTTTGGTGAATATTGTCGATATTATACTTATTATACTACCACGAAATCTGGCGCAAAACATAATTGCCATCACGCCCCCTCCGCTTGGCTCGAACTCTGCGGCGCCTTTTTAGGATCAAGCGAGAATTGAATGGTGAACGTCGTTCCGGTGCGCGGGTCTGATTCAAAATAAATTAGGCCGTTATGCTTATCGACAATATTCTTGGCGATATAGAGACCGAGACCCGACCCTTCCGTCTGGTGTTCAATCGCGTTCGGCGCTCGGAAAAACTTGCTGAAAATGAACTTATGATCCTCTTTTGCAATACCAATTCCGTGATCTTGCACAATCAAAGAGAGAAGCGTCTTGCCTACGTAAAGCGCCACGCGAACAACGCTTCCCGGACGACTGTATTTGATCGCATTGTCGATCACGTTCTGAATTGCAAGCGCTATATGCTCGCGATCTAGAATAACCTGCGGCGGAAGTTCTGCCGGTGGTACGAACTCAAGCGAAATCTTTTGTTTTTGGGCGTTAAATTTCAACGTATCTAAAACTTGCGTAACTATGGGCGTGATATCTTCGGGCTTAAAAGTATACCCGAATCGACCCTCTTCAATGCGAGAAGCATCAAGAAGATCATTCACAAGCTGAATTAGGTGCTCGTTAACCGCGGAAGTTCCTTCGAGCAATTGCCGCTGTTCGTCATTGAGCGGGCCTAAAGTTCCTGAAGAGAGCGACTGCAAAGACCACTTGATGCCTGTGAGTGGCGTACGCAACTGATGAGAGGCGGTTGAAATAAAACTTGATTTGAGAAGCTCCACTTCCTTTTCCGGCGTAATGTCGCGAAGAATATGCATACTGCCGATTTTCAGCTTTCTCTCATCGCGCACGGGAATGAATGTCGCCTTCAACACCACCTTGTGAGGGCCGACTGTTGTATATTCTTTGGTTGAATAATCCGTTTGGGTCAGATTGTAAATATTGCCGAGGTTCTCAAAAGGCACCGCCTGATCCCCGCTAACCCCAGCACTCACAGTTTTGCCAAGCACATCTTCCCGTTTAATCCAAAAAAGTTCCTCGGCTTTAGGATTAAACATGATCACGCGCCCCTCAAGATCATACATAATCAACCCGTCATTAAGACTTTGAATGATAGAAAGGGTTTTATTGCGTTCTGCCTCAAGGTCGCGGATGATGCGGGAATTCTCAAGCGCCGTGGCCGCTTGGTTAGCGACAATCGTGGCAATTTCAAATTCAAAAAGCTGGTGCTGGTGTCGATCCTTGAAATAAATACACATGCCGCCGATAACTTGATCGCGCTTCATGAGTGGCATACAAAGAAGTCCGTGATAGGCCTGCTTTTTGACCGCCGGCAGCCAGGAACGCGGCAGTAAGGGATCTGTTTGGACATCGCTTGTCGCCCAAGCTTGTCCGGTTGAAAGCGCCCGCCCGATCCACGCCATACCTATAGGTATCGGATCTTTCTGTGAATGCTCCATGTATTGATCCTGCATGCCGTAATGCGCCATCACAAATGCCCTTTTGCGATCGGGGGTAAGATCCCAGAAATTAACATACTTCGCCCCAAGCGCTTTAGCGGTCGTCTCGGCGATACTTTTTAGAATAGTATCGATGTCTGTTTCGGTGGCTAGATGCCGCGATGTTTTCTCAAGCGCCTGAACAATGCGCCGCTGTTCTTTATAGTCCTTCTCGATGGAACTTGAAGAGGCGCCAGTTTTTCGCCCGCGCTTTGCAAGACTGTAGTTTGTAGTAACGTATCCGCGCGCTCCACCCAGACTTTCTTTCAAAATCTGCCGCTGTTGTTCTTTATCTTGATACTCAAGAACAGCGGTATGCGCCCCGGGCTTAACTTTTTTGCTTGGGCTAGAAGAGACTTCTTCCTTTATTGGCATGGATATTTTGTTACCGCAGTGGGAACTAGCATAACAACGCATCGGCTAATATTCCCAGTATAGCACTTACCAAGATAGGCTCGCGCCTAGAAATGACGCTGGGCGCGGCGTGATTCCATGGCGCGCAGTTCTTTTTCGCCAAACCCCAGATGGTGGCCGACCTCATGCCAAACGGTCTCAACCACAATCTCGCGGATTTTAATAGGATCTCCCCCGCCGAGTTCCTCGATCGCTTCCTGAAAAATTGTGATTTTATCCGGCAGAACCCAATAATAATGCGGCCCGCGTTTAGTCTTAGGCACGCCCTCATAAAGACCGAGAAGCGTATGCCCCCTGCGAATTCCAACCTCACCGGCTTTGCGTTTGCGGACTTCGCGCTCCACAACAAAACCAACGTTCTCCATCGCGCGCTTTCCGACTGGGGGTAAAATTTCGATCGCCTCCGCCACCCAGCGCTCAAATTGTTTCTCCTCAACGACCATAGAAATTTTGAAAACACCCTACTATATACCCATTTGCCAGCGGCGGATCGCCTCCACGGGATAGATAAGCATGATGATATTTAACGTCAGGTTGTCGCGAATAAAATAAGCCACCCCAACTTCCATAATTATCGTAAGAACTATAATCACCCAGACCGGAAGTTTTGCCGCCAGCCAGAACCCAACCACCATGAAAAGAATATCCATTATGGAATTGATAATCGCGTCTCCATAGTAATCAAGCGAGATCGTCGTCGCTCGATACCGATTGATGACAAAAGCTGAATTTTCCCAGACCTCCCAAACCGCTTCCACCAACACAGCGAGTGTCAGACGCGCGCCAAACGACATCCGCGGAAAAAATTTTCTGCCAATCCAATAAAACGCAAATCCGTGAATGATATGGGAAAAAGAGTACCAATCGGAAAGGTGCTGTGAGTTCTCGGGGCTCATCACAACCCCTTGCCACAACTTTACATAACCGCATTTGCAAATCAGCACCCGCCCCATCAGATACTCAAAAACCCCCGCAATTCCAATAATTCCGGCGACGGAGATTCCGTATATCCAGACAGAAAAATTATTACCGCGAACGCAATTTAGTTTAAACATACTGTGCATAACATCCTTACAAACTCCAGTTTGTAAGGATGTTATTGTGTGCGTTGGAATGATTTGAGAAAACTGACAAATATTTTCCCGTATGGCGACAGGGTATGCTCCACAAATTTACCGCGGTACTTTTTATTGATAAGTCCCGCCTGATAGAGACGTCTTGTGTGCTCGCCTAAGGTTTTCTCATTTGCTCCGAGCGAGTCAACTATATCCTCAAGGGTTATGCCTTCACTCCCCGCAATCAAAAGCAATATCTCAATGCGGTGGTGATTTGCCATTCCCTTGAGATGCCGCTCCATTTGTTTTGCTGTTTTCATTTTTGCCATATTTACAGTATACACATCATCCTTACATTCTCAAGTATGTAAGGATGTTATTATTTAAATGCCCTCGGCGCTGAATTCCTGCTTACTCTGCCCGCGCAGGCGGGCGGCAGGCGAGTCGTGCCAACGAAACTGCCATGTAACCACCTAAATTTAGATAGAATTTAATTCTATTTGAGTAATGGAACAAGGACGAGATATATCCGCTCCGCGATAACTCGATTTCCGGCGTCATTCGGATGGATCGGATCCTCCATAAATTCCCCATTTCCAAATAGGCCGTCCAAAACATCCGGAATATACGCCGTTCCATACTTCTTGTGGAGCTTGTCAAACTCCGGCGCGAATTTGTCGCCAAAAAGATTTCCTTTTACTCCAAGCAACAAGACAACCGCGTCTCTCGACTGAATGTTCTCGATAATTTTTCCAAGATTTTCAAAAGTCATTTCAATCGGAACTTTTCTAAGATGATCATTGCCTCCCAGCAATAGCAAGACAACTTTGGGGCGGTACCGATTAAGTTCACTCATTCGAGCGAGCCCGTTTGCCGTGGTATCCCCATTTACTCCCAAATTGATAATCTCCTGCCCGATTTTCTTCGATAAAAGCGAGACAAAATCATTTCCGCCGGTCGCTCCCGCCCCAACCACCAAGCTATCACCGAGGGCAATGATATCCGTACCTGATGACGGATAGTTTGTAATCTTAATCTCCCGCGCGGAATAGAAAAAGAAATACCAAACCGCCCCTATCAATAAAACGCCGGCAACTATATAATAATATCTTCTTTCAAGCATGTGAAAATCTTAGATATAAATCCCCAAAAATGACATTCTTATATTCTGCAGAATATGAGAATGTCATAATGAGTAGCGGTTGGTTTTGGGTTAGCTAGGTTTGATAAATTCTATGCCACCAGAATTTTGCTTGCCGGAAACCGAAAAATACGCCGGCGAGGAGAAGAACAACGGCACCAATACTATGGATTAAGAGCCACGTCTCCCATGAAAGCCCCAAGCTGTATGTCGCGAAGTCGTTAACCAAAAGATTTATATACCAAATTTCAAGCACAGCGTGCAGTAAGAACTGCAAAATAATCCCAAGGAAAGTGAATGAAATGATGTAAACGGCCTTTTTCATGTGTTCACTTGTAGTGAGTTAGTCGAATCTACCGGAGGAAACTCGCGGGTGTGCGACAACTAGGGAAGAAGCTGCTGAGCTTCCTCCCAATTTATCACATCAGCCCAATTCTCGACAGGAGTTTTGCAAAGTGATTCTTTTTCTGTTTCTTCACCTGAATAAGCATCAACGGCTTCCTTTAGGATTTTAACTTTGTATCCGCGAAAACTGAATTCTTGGGCGGTACAAAGCACGCAACAATCGAGAGTTAGTCCGACTAAAACAACCTCTGTATCTTCTGGTTTGCCGATTACTTTTTCAATCCACTCGCTAAACTTTTTCGGGTCTTGGTACGGCAAGCCCGGTTGTTTTGTCGGATCGCCGATATTATCTCTTACCCAAATCGGCGAGTTCATGCACTTTAGCCAAATATCATTTTCTTTTGCCGATTTTGGTATTTCAGATACATAACCCCATTCGCCCGGATGGCAACAATCCCCTCTATCGCCGGGTCTTGGCTGGCGATAATCAGAGATAATCTCGGCGATTTTAAGATTCTTCTTTTCAAGATACGGGACGAGCGTATTTTTTACAAAATCAACCGAGGGACGCGGCTTATAGCAGATACCGCCTTCGGCGGTAAAATCTTTTTGAAAATCAATCGAAACGATTTTAGTCTTCATAAATTTAATTTTCCTCAAACTCTGAACCTATCTAAAGTTGGCTCTTCAACAAGCTCAAGATACTTAGCCTCGCTCTTAATTAGTGACCTGCACTGAGCGAGCGAAGCGAGTCGAAGTGCTACGAAACTTGGCGTCCTTCGCCTTATTAGATCACCAATAAGTGCCACTATTAAAGCATTTTTAGGCTAGTCTTTCTAGTGTTAAAGAAAAATCCGCCGGTGTGTAACTTAAACAAAAGCGGCGAGAGAAGGACTTCTTCTCTCGCCGCAAGCGTCTAGTAGACGCAGACTTCGTACTCATTGGGATTGTAGCCGATGAGACGCTTGACCGCCTCGATGTCGGCCCGCTCTCCGATGGCCTTCGCCGGATTGTCGGAGAGCTTGACGAGACCAATGCCGTCGGCCTCGACGGGCTTGATGACGATAGAGATGGGACTGAACCCGAGGTCGTTCATGGCATCAGTGCCGTAACCGTAGGTGTCGAACATCCGACCGCCCACGAAGTCGTGCACCTCAAGCATGCGCGGCACCGTCAGCCCATCGCTTGGGATGAAAAGCTTCGTCTTCATGACTGCGGGCGTGATCCCGCAACGCTCATAGAACGCCTGCGTGCGGGTAAAGAACAGCTTCGGGTAACCGGAATCCTGCCGCACCCCCTTCCATGTCTGGGCCTGTTCGAGGCTCATCACATGGTCATAGAAGAACTGCGAGCCGAAAGTGTCAGGCAACGCGATCGAAAGACCGAGACTGTAAGTTTCTTCCCAGTCCACAAGAACACGCTTCTGCGAGGCGACGAACGCCTCGAACCCTCCGGCATGCGCGAGACCCCCCAACACCATAGCGCGCTCATGTGCATCAGTCCCCCGCGGCTCGGTATTGAAGTCCTTTGAGATTTCAACATTCGATGTGCCGCGGAACTGACCGCCCAACTCCTCCATGAAGACCTTGACGACGTAACGCTGCCAGGTACGGCTGAAACGACGACGCGTGCCGAAGTCAACGAATGACATCTCGGGACGCGTGCGAAACATCGCCAGCTTCTCGGCAAGACGCCTCTGCCCTTCGGCGTAAACGAGATCGCGTTCGAAGTTGGTGAGTGGATTCATCTTGGCCTCGTAGTAAAGCTCGTTGACAATCGCGAGTGCTGGGACTTCCCAGTAAATGGCCTCGGCCCAAGGGCCTGCGAACTCGAGAATAAGATCGCCATCGCGCTCTTCGAGATGATACTCGGGGAGTCGGAAGTTCCGCAGGAACTCAAGATAGGGTTCGCGAAACATCCGCTCCTGGTACTCGTTGGTGCCGCGGAGGTAATGAAGTTCGGAGTTGCCAAAACGCAAACCGCGTACGTGATCGAGTTCTTCGCGAAGCCGCCCCAGATCAATGACCTTGGCGAGCTTCACATCCTTCGTGCGACAGGTAAGACGATACTTCACGCGAATGCCGGGGCACTTCAGGAAAACGACCTGCCCCATCGTGAACTTGTAGAAGTCGGTATCGAGAAGCGAACTGATGATTGGCTCCATGGCATTCTCCTTTTTCAGTTACAGCTTGGAAACTGCAGGGCTACCAACTTCTTTCGAAGATCATGATCGGGCGTGAAGAGAAGCTCTGCGCGCGCGGTCTTGCTCGACCGGACCTTAATCTCGACGACCTCGCCGAGACTGGTGCTGTCCGACACTCCGTAGATCTTACGGAAATGGCTCCGGTCCTTGGTGCGAAAGGTAATCTCCGAATCGAGCGGAAGATTCGCACCAGCCTTCCAGCTTCGTGGCTCTGAGACGTTCGATCCCACAACGATGAGAACTTCCGTTCCGATCGGAACCGGATTGGCTCCCATCGAGTTGGCATACGCCGTTGAGCCTGCCGCTGTCGATACCAGAACTCCATCTGCGACTAGCTTCGGAATCTTGATCTCGCCATCGATGGAGACCTCAAACCATCCTGCGCGCGGCGACTTCACCCGAACGTGCGCGTCATTGAAAGCAAACGACCGACGCGTCTTACCGTTCGGCTTCGTCACCTCAACTTCCAGAAGCGGCGAGGTGCGCGTGATGAACTCGCGAGTGAAAAACTCATGCGTGAGATCGTTCATCGAATTCATCAGGAACCCGCGATGCCCTAAGTTGATTCCGAGAAACGGAATCTTCTTCCGCCAGTAGCGGCGAATTGCATGCAACATTGTGCCATCGCCCCCGAAAACAACGATCAAGTTCGGATCCGTTGAGGCAAGATCGGCGAAACGCTTGGCAGACAGCTCGGCTTCGGGATTGTGCGGATCGGTTACGAT
>Ga0209541_10017986_pt1 | contig 10275 bp, 8 predicted proteins | sample RifCSPlowO2_01_FD_184027 | JGI IMG/M metagenome (GOLD analysis project Ga0209541, IMG submission 184027) | Groundwater microbial communities from Rifle, Colorado - Rifle CSP2_plank lowO2_0.1 (SPAdes) (version 2) | ecosystem: Environmental > Aquatic > Deep subsurface > Groundwater | place: Rifle...
ACCTTGAAGGCAGAAGATATGGCGACTAAGAAATATTTTAGTCATAACGGGCCAGAAAACCATAATCTGGCCTACTTTTTAGGCCAAGCGGGATATAAATATAACGTGGCGGGAGAAAATTTGGCCATGGGTTTTTCTAGCGCGGAAGAGGTTTTGAATGCTTGGGTGAAAAGTCCGACCCACCTCGCTAATTTAATGGATAAAGATTATGAAGAAATTGGCGTGGGTTTGGAGACTGGCGATTATGCCGGCGAAAGCGTGGTTTATGTGGCGGAGCATTTCGGACAACCGATTCCCAGTGTCGGGAAAGTATTAGCGGAAAAACAAGTGTCACCAGTCAAGGTGGACCAAAGCAATTCTTTTGTGGCTTGGGAAAAGATCGAGGAAGACGTCACAAAATTAAGAGCCGAGGTGGTCGTTGAGGGAGGGGTTAAAACAGCGAAAGTAGAAATTGGGGAATTAGTTATTCCGCTTAAAGAAGATTTGGCTAGCGGTAAATTGGCGGGTGAAGTAACGGTGAATAAATCAGCGGCCAGGTTTTTTGAGGTTGTTACCTTGCCAGTTTTAAAGATCCAGACGCCAGCTGGTAAAGAAATAACCGAAAATATCGCCTGGAAAGAAATTTTAGTTGTTAGCCCAACACCGGTTGAAAAATATATTCGTGCCAAAAGTGTTTTGGCTGGCTTAACCGGGATATTCCAATTTTCAACTCGGGTCTATTATGGGTTTATTGGGTTATTTGCTCTTGCCCTAGCTCTAAAGATATTTATTGAGATTCGTCATCAACATCATCATATTATAGTCCAGACGCTAGCCTTAATAATGCTTTTAGTAGTTCTAACCCTAGTTTAGGGTTGACAATATTTGAAAAAATAGTATAATATCAGCCACAAATCAAACAAGCAGGTGTAGTACAATGGTTAGTATACGTCCTTGCCAAGGATGAGATGGCGGTTCGATTCCGCTCACCTGCTCCAAAGTAATACTACCTACCCACCAAATAGCGGGATAGAGCAATTGGCAGCTCGTCTGGCTCATAACCAGAAGGCTCCCGGTTCGAGTCCGGGTCCCGCAACTAAATAAAGAACAGGCGTAAAGCCTGTTCTTTATTTAGTTGATTATATTGAACGAAGTGCGAAAATTTTATGAAAACGCGGGAAGAAACGGATAATAATTATTTTTTATGGGCGGGTGGTGGGAAGGGGCAGGGAGTGTGGTGTCTATATATCCATTGGGACTGTTTAAAAATTCCACAGACACCATATTGGCTGGGGTTGAGGGCTGTTTACTTGCCTAGTCGACATCATGGCTAAAAACCATCTAGACGGTTAAACTCTACACCTTTACCTTGTCTTTTGTCAAGGTTTAAAGTTTTAAAGTCTGTGGACAAACTGTTGACAAGTTTTGTGTACGATGTTAAACTATGATTAGTGATAGCGTTTATCTAATTTCAAATATGCACCCAATTCAAGAGAAAATTCTTAAATTGATGGATAGACAAGATGTTAGTAAACTGACCCTCCGAGCGATAGGAAGTTTGGTTGGCGAAGAGAATAAGCCGCAAAAGGTTAAGCACCACTTGTCCCAGCTAGCAAAAAAGGGACTAATTAGGCTAGATAAGGATAAAAACATAATTGAGCAGGTAAAAAGTGGGAAGATGAAGGTTGGGGGGCTGGTGGCTGTACCTATCCTAGGTTCGGCTAACTGTGGGCAGGCTCTTTGTTTTGGTGAACAAAGGTTTGAAGGTCATTTATATATATCCTCTCGTTTATTAAAAAAGGTAAAAAATATTTTTGCGGTTAAGGCCGTTGGTCCTTCAATGAACAAGGCTAAAATCGGTGGTCAAAGTTCTATTACCGATGGAGACTATGTCTTGGTAGAAAAAGATTGTGGGGCATTAAAAAATGGCGACTATGTTTTGTCGGTTATCGACGGACTAACTAATATTAAAAAGTTTTTTCGTGATCAAGAAAATCACCAAATTGTTTTAGTCTCTGAGTCAACGCAAGATTATCCCCCAATCTATATTCATGAAGATGATTTTACCGATTATTTTATTAATGGCAAAGTAGTGCAAGTCTTAAAAAGACCGAAGACTGATCAAGAATTTTGGCAAGAAACTTCCGGTCTTGATGTACTAAAAGAAACCGGACCGATTTCTAAAGAAGATTACAACTATTATAATAATTTATGCTCAAAAAAGGAGGAGTAAGGTGCGGGGATATAATTTGGACAGAGTTTAATCCAAGCGTTGGCCATGAATTTCAAGATAAACGCCCAGCTCTGGTTATACAGTCTAATCAACAACTGTCCAAATCAAATTTGGTTACAGTCATGCCGATTACTTCAAATATAAATAATAGAACTTTCGACGATATACTGATACAGCCAGATAAGGTAAACAAATTGAATCGGACTTCGGTGGTCAAAGTTTATGCGATAGTTTCTTGTGACTATCAAAGGTTAATCGGAAAGGTAGGCATGGTAAGCCGAGAAATTATGGAGCAAACTAAAAAGTATTTGAAAAAACATTTTGGAGTTTAAAATAAATTTAAAACCGCTCGATTATGTCTGATATCTCATCGGTAATAGGAGATTACCAAGAATTTGTTAGGAGAGTGTTAAAAAACGTAGAAAGATTGGGAATAAACGTGGAAAATTTTCCGATTGACCACATTTGTTTTCGAGTTGGCAGTGCAGAAGAATATGTTGATTATAAGGCTAAACTTTTGCCTTATACGGTTAAATACGTTGAGAATTTTCATCATGGTCGTCCGATCCTAAAGTTAATACTTCGGGAACCTTTGTTGGTTGATGGTTATTCTATCCCTTTAATTGAATTACCTTCGCCGAAGAAAGAAGTTACTTACAAAACTGGCCTAGAGCATTTAGAAATGGCGGTTGGAGAAAAATTTTTGGAGTTTAAATATAAGTATCGCTCTAAATCTTCCGGAGAAGATGACAGTGGATTATATAACAAACCATTTTATTTTACGTTTTCTGACGGCACGACCTTTAAGATTCATAAACGCCCTCTAGAAGAGGTCCTTCGTTTGGAAGAGGCCGAATTTATAATCACCTAGAATCAATTTGAATAACAAAAATACCACGATTTACGTGGTATTTTTATACCTGCTTGATGGAATTGAGGCCAAGAGGCCTCGGTTGGCTATCCTTGTTTTCCAGGTTTAATCTTTTCTCGTATTATTTGGTCGACTTGTTCTCTAGTTAAAACTTTTCCAATTTCATTTTGACCAGATTCAAACATACTAGCAAGCTTAAGGAGGTCGCTGTCTGGTCCGGCCGGGCCACCAGGGACACGTAGGCCTGCAAAATCTCTGCGTTTCTTAATTACAATACCGTGTTCATTACAAAACTCGACCATTTTAAGATAATTTTCTATGACCTCTGCAAGATGCCGGGCGTTGCCTAGTGTGTTCGTTATCTTTTCTTTTTCGTAGTCACTAAGGTTCTCGGCCTTAGTTTCAGGTACACGACCCCCCCCGTTTCTGGTTTGTGCATATATTTAATTAAGTTAAATTATTATTTGTTTTTAGTCCTCCTTTATTTAATTTGGCCGGAATAATTTTGGAATTGTTAATTCTTATTCAAATCCGTATGGTAGTATTCATCGTACATCTGCCAGAAGGCGAGGAAAAGCGAAGCGATGATGGGGCCAATAATGAATCCCGAAGGTCCAAAGAGGACAATGCCGCCCAAGGTAGAGAAGAGAATGAGGAGGGCGTGCATCTGGATATCTTTGCCAACAAGATATGGACGAAGGAAATTGTCGATTGTCCCAATCAGTAACGATCCAACCAGGACAATAGTTATTGCCTGCCAATAGTTTCCTAACACGAACATAATAAAGGCGGCGGGGAACCAGATAATAAACGAACCAAGACCGGGAATCATGGAAGCCACTACCATAATAATACCCCAGATTAAGGCACCGGGAATACCGGTAAAGTAAAAAAGCAGACCACCGAGCGTGCCCTGGATTACCCCAATAATTAAACTGCCTTTAATGGTGGCTTTGGTGGTGGAAACAAATTTGTCGTAAAGAATTTTTTCGTATTTGTCACCTAAGGGGCAGAGGTGCATTAGTTTTTTTAAGAATTTTTTACCGTCACGGATAAAGAAGAAAAGGGTATAAAACATGATGATAAACATCACGACAAAAGTCAGGGAGTTCTGGGTCAAGTCTTTCAAACTAGTGAAAATATAATTAGTGATAGTTTGACCAATCTCGGATAGGCGATCAACTAGATATTGTTCGTTAATATTAAATCTTTGGGCCCAGGGATTGTTTGTGATCCAACTGGCAATACTTTGGATGGTGTCGTTAATCTGACCACTGTCCGGGTTGAAGGATAGGTAGAGTTCAATGGATTGACGAACCATGAGCGTTCCGATGGCTAATAGCGGTATTACAATGATTAATAACACGAGAAGAAGGGTGATCGCGGTACTTAAATTTTCGTGATTAATTTTTTTATTAATCCATTTAAAAACCGGGTAAGAAAGTCCGGCAATCACCGCCGCCCAGAAGATCGGGTAGGCGAAGGGCTTCATGAGCAAAACAAAAATAATCGTTACAGCGAGTAGGAGACCGAGGAAAAGGTAATTACGTACTTTGGAAAAGTCCATATAATTTAGATAAAGTAATACTTGGGTATTTTAACAAAAATACCACTTTTAAGCAATTTTTTCGGGAGTTGGCTTGAGAATGTCTTTAATCGTATCTTTGGAAACTATTTTTAGCAGGATAACGAGGAGTCCGTAGATAATCACCCCGAGCGGGATAAGTAATACTACGGAGTAACTTCGTAAGAGATACAGAACCACACTCATTATTAAACTCGCTAAAAGAATCTTGGTAAAGGTAAAAAGTCGGGGATGAAATTTGGAATAATAAATCGCAAGTATCGCTAGAGCAATTCCAGCGACCAGCTCAGAGAATATGGTGACCCCGATTGCCCCCCAGACACCGTAGCGCGGGATGAAGATAAAATAGGCGACGACACTTAGAATGGCATCAGAGAAATATATCCAGAGCGCCTGGCGTTGGCGGTTAATGGATAAAGCGATGTGGCCAAAAGTCATACCAAAAACAATGCCGAAGACCGCAAAGGATAGGGCGCGAAGAATTGGTCCAGCAGAAGCGAACTCCTGTCCTCCGACAAAGGTTATGAGAGGAGTGGCGAGAGCAATGGAGGCCAAGGTCATGGGTAATAAAATTAGCGACAACAGGTCGAGACTGGTTTGGGCGCGCGAAGCAAATTCTTTTTTATCTCCTTTGGACCAAGCGTAGGTTAAAAGGGGCAGCATAATTCCCATGGCGAGCGCCGCGAGTTGGGTAATGATGTCGAGGACGCGGTAAGCGGCGGCATACAGACCAACCGTAGATTGGTCAACAAAAAGCGGGAGTATAACTCGGTCGCCTTGAAGGTAAAAGGAATTGAAAATAACCGCTAGGGCGGTTGGCCACATGGCGTGGAATAACTGGCGCGATGTGGCGCGATCTAATTGTAATTTTATACCACCGCTTTTAATCCAGAGGTAAGCGGTAAAAATTAAAGAGGCAAAAGTGATTGCCCCAACCATGTAATAAAAGCCGGCGTTGTAGAAACTGGCTAGACCTACTCCTAAAACCAAAACGATTCTTCCCAAAACTTCACCAATCATATGGATGTAGGATTGTAGTCGAGATTGGTAAAGGGCCACGAACACTTGGTTTAAGCCAATAAGAAAGAAAGATAAAGACATGATGACTACAGCCAGCTTAACTTCTACTGGATAGGGGAAAAGGAAAATGATCAAAGCGGCTAAGCCATTAAAAAGGAAAGAAGTAGTAAGCCGCCAGGTGAAAGAGGTGTAAAGAATTTTTTCTTTATCCGCACCGGCCTCGCTTAAGAGGTGGGTGGTAATAAGAGTAAAGCCAAAGTCAGAAAAAAGGCCAATAAATTGCAGGAACCCTGCGGCTGTCGCGTACCAGCCAAATTTTTCTGGTCCCAAGGCGCGGGTCATAATAAACACCGCGATCAATCCCAAAATCGTGCTTAAGGTTTTACCAATGAGTTGAGAACCGGTGTTTGTGGCGATTTTACGAGCTAAAGACATATATTTTTAAGATAAGTATAGCGTAGAGAGGCAAAATTGGCAATTTTTGGCTTAGTTTATTTGTAACGTTGGGGGTGTAAGTGAAGTATGGTATAATACCAGTTCCGAATTATTTTCTGTGTATATCATTATGAAGTTATTTAGAATTATTCCTTTTTTACTCCTTACTTTAGCCTTTTGGCCAAATTTATCTTTAAAAGCAGCAAGTTTTACTCCACCAATCAAAGATAAAAATTATGCTGGTAAGTATTATAGCCAAAGCATTGCTGACCCAATCAAAATAGAGGCGGGTAGTACCAAAGACGTAACCGTAAAAATCAAAAATACTGGCAAGACTACTTGGTATAACACTGGTAATTACGTTTCGGTCTACACGGTTGACCCGAATTACCGGAAAAGCATATTTAGTAATTCGAGTTGGTTGAATTCCGGGCAGGCCACCAAAGTAACCAAAACAACTAAGCACGGAGAAATTGGGGAATTTAAAATTAAATTAAAAGCCCCAGAAAAAACTGGGATTTACACTGAAAAATTTTATTTAGCGGCTGAGAATAAGACCTGGATTCAAGGTTCTTATTTTTATTTTAAAATCCAGGTGGTGCCCAAAACTACGGTAACCCCGACCGCTAACAATACTACGACCACTAATGAAGTAAGCGATAGCTTGGGGAATTCGGCGGTATCAGTGGAAGACGACGCGGGTGAAGAACAAGATGAATATGTGGCTGACTTATTTGTTGTCTCGGCGCGAAGCGTCGAAGGGATAGGCGGTAGTCAGGTAAACTTTGTTGCTTTGTATCGCAATAGTGGGACAAAAACTTGGGATTCATATAGCTTTCAAGAAAGCGGTAGCCGACGGGAGAGCAGTGAGGATGGATCAGGAGTGGTAAATATTGCCGATGGTTCTTGGTTGAGTGTAAAGGAAGTGGAAAAAGCCTCACAAACTGTGAAGCCGGTTGAGGGCTTGCAGGTTGGTTTTGCTTTTAGGTTGCCGGCCAAAAAAGGTAAGTATGTGGCTCGGTTCCAGTTGACGGTGAATAATCACACTTCGAATAATAGCAGTTTAGAAATCCCACTAACCGTAACCGAAGATGCCCTCGCTGGGTATGTTGCACCGATTTTTACGACCAACCGAGTGTTGGTTAGTGAGCCGAATATTCGGGTTGGTTTGTATAAGGCAGAAAAAGATGTTTTGGTGAAATCTCCTTTTGCCTACAACATATATTTTGGTGATGAATTGAAAGGAATTTTGCCCGCCGAAGAAATTGCTAGATTAAGTTACAAAAGCGGAACATATTATTTGCTTAGCGATAGCTTGGATTTGAACGGAGAAAAGCAAATTCGTTTGGTGCCGGAGGATATAAACCATTATTTTACGTTGACTAATTACGATCGCAAGGTGGCTTGGAAAGGGAACAAGAACTTTAATATGTATCGAGGGATAATGGAATTGAAATATTCTCCTAAAAGTAATGTGCCGTATGTAGTGAATGAGTTGCCTCTGGATCTTTACGTGGCTGGTATTGCCGAAACATCAAATGGCGCGGCCATGGAATATATTAAAGCCCTGTTAGTTGCGGCTCGGTCATATGCGTATTACCATATTAATAACGGTGTGCCGGCGGATCAAAGAACTTATGACGTGGTGGCGACGACCGCCGATCAATTGTATCTGGGGTATAATTCAGAAGTGTTAATGCCGCGTGTTGTACAGGCCGAACAAGCGACTTATGGCGAGATGGTGACCTATAATGGTTCGCCAGTCATAACACCGTATTTTGGTCATTCCGACGGTAGAACCCGCACCTGGAAAGAAGTCTGGGGCGGGACAGATAAGCCGTGGCTCCAGCCAGTAGAAGCAATCTACGATAAAGGCGAAAGTATGTTTGGTCATGGTGTGGGCATGAGTGCGGGAGATGCTTCCCAAAGAGCGCAGAAGGATGGTTGGACGTATGACCAGTTGTTAAAACATTATTATACCGGTGTAGGAGTGGAGAGGATATATTAAGTTTTGGAGCTTGGCCAGATTTGTAAAGATCTGGCTTTTTTGTTAGGATATAGACAACTGTTTTTAATATTTCAATATGTCAGACAGAGAATCACAGTCGTCGTTTATAGGCGACAAGGGAGAAGAAACTAAAGAGCTGTTAGATAAAGTAGTGAGCCCAGAGGGAGAGGTGAAAAATATTTTTCATCAGTTGTGCTCGGAAGAACACGATCTACGTCAAGTCCGGGATCTTAATCGACCGGACTGGATTAGTCACATTTTGGCTGAGGCGCATGAAATGGACAAAATGCCGCGAAAAGATGTAGACGATCTAGTTAAAAAAGAGACTGCTGAATTTTTAGGGCGCTTGCGTCGTTTAGATGGTTTGGTTAGAAGTAGCTTAGCGGAAAAGTTAAAAGATCGCAGACTCCAAGAGGAATGGAAAGAAGTGTTAGGAGCGGAGATAAAGATAAACACTATTGATGATGTTTACGGTCTAGTTCAGGAATTATTAGAACCATATTACCGAGATTTTGCGCGCCGCATAGATTTAACCCCGAACGGGTCAAAAAACCGTGGTTTGGCTGGTAAAAAGCAAGAAGAAGCGCAGGAAGCAGCTTGGTTTGCCATTAGTGGTGCTTGGGACGAAAAGCAAGTTTGGTCGGCTGACCCGAAAGACATACAAAAAGCATCCCTTCGTCGCGCTTCAGATTTTAATACCTGGAAAGAGACCGTTGAAAAATTGGCTATTCTACCCGGGCCACAACAAGAGGCGGCCCAGAAGTTTTTATTAGAACCGAACGGGGTAAATGCCTTACTTTTAATGCGGGCGTTTCAAGAATTTACTCCGCCTCTTTCAAAAAGTAAAAAAGTTCATGCCAAGATTTTAGAGGTGCATGATTTGGAGGGAGATGTAAAAAGATCGCTAGACAAGTTTTTAGCGGAAATGGAAAGAAAATATAAACAAGCAGAAAAATTTGAAGCTAAGACAGAAGATTATGACACCCTCTCCCGTGAAGCCCGGGAATTATTTGGTCAAGGTTTCATCGGTTTAGAGGAATTAAGAAAAACCGGGTTAGTCACAAACGAACAGGGGGAAGTGCAAGAACTTTTAATTTTCTCGCCTGAACTGGAGGTAAAGATTGCTACCGCTTTGCACGGGGCTCTCGAGGAGTTACAGCCTTTTATTGAAGGAATCAGTAAAAATGACCCAGAAGCCTTAAAACGGGATTACCTTCTCCAGCTTGAACCAAATGAATGGGCCGATGGCGCACCTTTGACCATGAAAAGCCTACAGGATCGCTTAGCGGCAGATATGGAAAGAAAACAGCAAGGTAAGTTACTTTATGACAACACTTGGTACAAAGATGAAGCTTTTTATACCAATGAAGTGCCTGTATTTCACTGGGTCTTAAAATCTCGTTCGGTTTTACCTGGTTCAACAGGTAAGAACTATTTGGAAGAAACTCGCTGGTTCCGGGATTACTTAACCGCCAATCATCTAGCGACCCCCGAAGACATCGCCGAATGTTCGGATCAAAGGTTGGCCGCAATCCTACCGCTTCTAAGTTCTAATTGGCAAGAAGCGGCGAAACAACTCGCGGAATTAAAGGTAAATTCCTGTTACCGTTCAACACCAGTCAGCACGCTCTTCACAGCCGTGACTACACTCCGTGCCACCGGCCAAAGAGTCTTAGAAAGCTCTTATGCTCGTTCAGCTGTTCGCTCCTCGGACGGCTACGTGGTGAGCGTCGGCCTTTGCGATGCCGAGGGCGCGGACGTGAGCTACTGGTTTCCGGAGTACGCCGGTTCGGACATGGGCGTGGTTCTCTCCCGTTGGTGCGGATCGGCTGTCTAATGTCCCTTAGCCCTTTGAACCTTGGATACTTGGAAAATTTTTTAAATTGCCGGCTAATACAACCAGCACAAGCCAGTGTAGTGGTTTGCCGGTAAATCATTTTTTGTCCGCACTGCTTCCTGTTGTTTTTCGATCAAGTCTATGGGCCAAAGTAGAAGAGGTTGAGGGTCTATAAGACAAAGTCTACGGATAGGCAACAGGAAAATACGCTCCTCGAACGGCAACGTGGTGAACGTCGGCAATTGCGATGCCGAGGGCGCGAACGTGAACAACTGGAATCCGAAGAACGCCAATTCGAACATGGGCG
>Ga0209541_10017987_pt1 | contig 10274 bp, 6 predicted proteins | sample RifCSPlowO2_01_FD_184027 | JGI IMG/M metagenome (GOLD analysis project Ga0209541, IMG submission 184027) | Groundwater microbial communities from Rifle, Colorado - Rifle CSP2_plank lowO2_0.1 (SPAdes) (version 2) | ecosystem: Environmental > Aquatic > Deep subsurface > Groundwater | place: Rifle...
CTTTTCAGTTTCTGGAATTAAGCCGTATTGCACCGGCATTGGCCGGTGATTTTCATTAATTGGGACAAAGATATAGTAAGCAGAAACGACGTGGCGTTTTTCGCCAGTTTGATAATTTTCCGCGAAAACTTTAACGCCAATTTCCATTGAGGACTGCCAAACTCGGTTCAGCGAAGCGTTGAAAATTAGTACCTCGCCGCGGTGTGCCGGCGATAAGAATCTAAACCCGTTTACATATGCAGTTACGCAGTTTTGGCCGCTGTGCCGCCTAGCAACCAGTCCTGCTACTTTATCTGCTTGCGCCATTACAGTGCCGCCGAATGCCGTTCCGTTTGGGTTTAAATCCTGGGGGAAAATTATATAAAGTTGATTAGCGAGCGCAGAATCGGAAACTTTCTTTACTGGTTTTTCCATTTGTTTCTACCTATGGATTTTATTGAGCTATTTTTATTCTATCCTAAATCTTTTCAAAATGGTATAATTTCAATTATGAACCATTCCAAATATTTAATTCCTTTTTTATTATTAACCGGTCTTTTGGCGGGCAGTTGCGGTCCGCTGACGGTTTTAGCGCATACGGCAGAAGCGGCAGAAGCAGACGCGGTTACGATATCTGACTTGGGCATTGAGAATCCCGGTCTCCTGCCCACCAATCCATTTTATTTCTTAAAAGAATGGGGCAGGGGAGTGCGCCGGGTTTTTACTTTTAATCCGGTGACTAAAGCGGAACTGGAACTTCGGATTGCCAATGAAAAAGCAGCGGAGGCAAAACAAGTAGAAGAAATTGCTCCGGAAAATGCCGGGGCGGTTGCCGAGGCAGTCCAAAATTACGAAGAAGCTCAAATCCGGCTTAGGGTGCGGCTGGAATCGTTAAAAGAAACCTCTAAAAATCCTAATGTGGACCGGCTTTTAAATGAGCTTACGGACCGGACAGTTAAACACCAAAAGCTTTTTGATGAATTAGCAAAAAAATTTGAAAATGCCGGAGAGGTAAAAACGGCGGTGGAGGCGGCGAAAGATAAGCTGGGAGAAGCAGCGGCCGCCGGCGCTCTTAAAGATGACCCGGCTAAATTTGCCGCCAAATTAGAGAACGCCCTAATAGCTTCCAAAGGAGGGGATTTAAAACACGTCCAATCAGTGGAATTGATTGACCGTTTGCAGGAAAAAACAGCAGAAAAGACTTGGGAGTCGCTGGAGCGTTTGAAGCGGGATTTTTCCGAGCGTTTGAAAGAAGATATTGAAAAAGTTTTAGAAAAAGATAGTTCGGCAAAAGTTCGCGCCGCGATAGAAGAATTGCCGGGAGACGCGTCGCGCCGCTCCATTCTGCTTGAAGAAATAAAAGCTAGCGCGGAAGCGAGAGTTAAAGAAGTATTAGAAAAAACAGCGGAAAAATTAGAAAAAGCCGCTCGTAAAGAAAGGGATATTGCAGAAAAAGCCGCAGAGCAAATCAGGCATGCGGAAGAACGGGTTCAGAAATTGGAATTGCGTTTAAGCGAAGCAAAAGAAGCGCCGGTCACAATGAAAAATCTTCTCCGCGAATCCCAGGAAAATTTAAAAGAAGCCAAATCAGCATTTGAAGAGGAAAAATACGGCGAAGCCTTCGGACAAGCGCGGTCCGCGGAAGTACTGGCAAGAAACGGCCTCCGAATGCTTGAAGAAAGAGAAGAGGCTGAACTGAATTCAGAAAATCTTAAAGAAAATCTGGAAGAGTTAAGCGCAAAAGTGGAAAAATACGAGGAATTGCTTAAATCACGCGGTTTGACGCCGGAAAAGAATCCGGAGGCGTATAAGCTTTTGGAAAACGCCCGCCAGCATCTTGGATTTGCAAAAGAGGCGCTTGCTAAAAATGATGTTACTGGCGCCAGACTTCATATTGAACATGTAAAAGGATTTTTGAAGTCGCTTTCGCGTTTTATTGAAGGCGAGATTCGAGTTGAAACCGAAATTCGCGCTTTGGAATTGCGGAGCGCAAGGCCGGCGCCGGCAGCGGCAAAACCATCCCCGGCGCCAGTCTTACGATCGGGTTCTCGCATAGATGTCGACTCTTCTACGTCGGAAGAATTACAAGCTCGGCCGGTTTTGGTGCCAATGCCGGTGCCAGTGCAGTCAAAAGAATCGATTTATTGCACCCAGCAGTATGAGCCGGTTTGCGCCGAAAACGGTAAAACTTACTCTAATGAATGTACTGCGAAAGTGGCCGGCGTCGCGGTGAAATACCGCGGAGAATGCGAAGTAGTTCGTAAAGATTGTGGTCCTATGCCATCTCTTCCTGCGCCGCCGTCGGGATGCAAATATGATGGTCCGCGTTGCAGTGAGGGCGAATGGAAATATCAATTGGTTTGTCCGGAGCCGACTGTTGCGCCAACTGTAAAACCGGCGCCAGTGCCAGCTCCTACCGCTGTCAGCAGTTTCTTTGATGTTTTTGTTGTTATAGATGATAGCGGCCAATTCTCGCCATCGGCTATAAAAGTAAGCAAAGGCGGCAAGGTTACGTGGACCAATAAAAGTTCAGGAGTTGTTTGGCCGGCGTCAGCTATTCATCCCACTCATGAACTTTATCCCGGTTTTGATGCTCTTCACGGTTTGAAGACTGGTGAAACTTATTCTTTTGTTTTTGAAAAAGTTGGTTCTTGGAGATACCATAACCATTTGAATTCCGCAATAACAGGAGTTGTGGAGGTAGTTGAATAATTGTGAAGTTCCCCCCGGCTTAAAGGCCGGGGCTTTCGCAAAAGACATTGTAAATGAGATTACAAGAGGACTTACAAAAAATTTTACAAGGGGAAGCGGCGACTGATGAGGCGACTTTGCAGAAATATAGCAGAGACGCGAGTATTTTTGATATAAAACCAGCGGCAGTGGTTTTTCCAAAAGACGCGGAGGATATAAAAGCGTTAGTTACTTTTGTAAATCAAAGGTCAGATGTTAAGGGTCAGATGTTATCGCTGACACCAAGAGGCGGCGGCACGGACATGACCGGCGGGGGACTGACGGAATCAGTGGTGGTAGATGTAACTAAGCATTTAAATAAAATTAAAGCGATTGGCAAAGATAGCGCGGTGGTTGAGCCGGGCGTTTATTACCGTGATTTTGAAAAAGAAACTTTACAACATGATTTACTTTTGCCGTCTTATCCAGCTTCCAAGGATATTTGTACGGTTGGAGGGATGGCGGCGAATAATTCCGGCGGAGAAAAAACCCTGGCTTATGGGAAAACCGAGGATTACGTGATGGAATTAAAAGCAGTTTTAAGCGATGGCAAGGAATATCTTATAAAACCTTTGACCAAAGACGAATTAGACAAGAAATTGAAGCAAACAGATTTTGAGGGGAAAATTTATCAAAAAATTCATCAGTTAATTACTAGAAATGCGGAAATTCTAAAAAATGCCAGGCCAAAGGTTTCTAAAAATTCCGCCGGTTATTATTTGTGGAATGTTTGGGATGGCAAGCATTTTGATTTGACCAAGTTGTTAGTCGGTTCGCAGGGAACTCTTGGCATTATTACGGAAATTAAATTTCGGTTAATCAGGCCGAAAAAATATTCTCGTCTAGCAGTAATTTTTTTAAAGAATTTGAAGCCGCTCGTTGAAGTAACGCATTTAGTGATGAGATATCAGCCGGAAAGCTTTGAATCGTTTGATGACCATACTCTAAAATTAGCCATTCGATTTTTACCCGGTTTAATTAAGATTTTAAAGCCGAAAAATCTTTTGAAACTCGGCTGGAGTTTTTTGCCGGAATTTTGGATGATTTTAAGCAGGGGAGTGCCTAAGCTGATACTTTTGGCGGAATTCACGGCTGATAGCGATGGAGAATTGAATGCCCGATTGGAAAATTTAAAAAAAGGATTGGCGATTAGTAATTTTAATTTTCGAATCTTAAAAGATGAGGAAGAGGCAAAAAAGTATTGGACTATCCGCCGGGAAAGCTTTAACCTGCTCCGCCAGCATATTAAAGGCAAACGCACTGCGCCGTTTATTGATGATTTTATAGTGCGAGTGGAGCAGCTGCCGGAATTTTTGCCGCGTTTAAATGCTGTTTTAAATAAATATGATTTGACTTATACCATTGCCGGCCATGTCGGCGATGCTAATTTCCATATTATTCCGCTGATAGATTTAAGCGATCCGGCCAGCCAGGAAATGATTAAAAAACTTTCTGATGAGGTTTATGATTTAGTGCTGGAATTTCATGGTTCCATTACCGCTGAACATAATGACGGCTTAATTCGAAGTCCCTATCTTAAAAAGATGTACGGCGAAAAAGTTTACCAGCTTTTTGAAGAAACCAAGAGAATTTTTGACCCTGACAATATTTTTAATCCGGGTAAAAAAGTTGGCGCCAATCTTAAGTATGCTTTTGGGCATTTAGTAAAATCTTGAGCTATTGCTTTTTTGATTAGGTTTTGCTATACTTTTAACTATCGTTAGTTACAAAAGGCGATAGAAGTTTTTAGCTTTAATATTAGTCGTTCGCCTGCGATAAAACGATATTTATAAGTAAATAGGGCGAACGAAATGGAAATGCAAAATAGGCCGCAGCGTCAGATGTATGATGTATCAGGATTAAATCTGACTTGCACTGAATGCGGCACCGCTATCAAGGAGTTGCCGTTTCAACCAACGCAGCGAGATGATGGCACCTACGGACGTTTGTATTGTTACGATTGTAACAAAAAGCGCCGACCAGCCTTTGGAGGCGGCGGCCGTGGCGGCCGTGGCGGTTTTGGAAGATAAGCAATGGAAAATAATAAACCCCCTTTACGGGGGTTTATTATTTGCTTAATTTCACCGCAATTTTTCCTTATTCATTCAATTTCAAGTCCTTTTTATAGATTACAAAATAGCGGTCTTCAATATTTTTAAAGCGGTATTGGCCAGAGCGGATATAATTGTCAGCATAAACCTGAAAAGCATTTTCATTATTAAAGCCGGTTAAATCTGCTCCATCAATCAGCGTTATATCCACCGGAAAAGGTTCTTGGCCAAGCAGATAGACCTGTTCTCGATTGGCAAGATGGGGAATCAGGTTAGTTTGGGCGGCGACACTGGCTTTGGGCGGGACTAGCCGAATCATAGTTCGGAAAGCTTCCCATTTCGGATTTGATTTAAAAACAGCCGTCGGGAAAGACAAGGGATTTATCGGGGACCGAAAGAAAAAACCAAGGATAATGGCGCCGATTAAAATTCTCTCCGCCAGAATTTTTTGATTCGGAAAGCGGATTAAAACTTTTTTTAAACCATAGATAGCACCGATGAAAATTCCTCCGATTATAACGGCATCATATTGGTAAAGGCCGGCAAATTGGGATTGAAAGTCGGTTAGGGTATTTTCCAAAATTCCCGGAATAATCAGAAGCAATGATTTCCAGAAAAAAAATGGCAAAAAGACCACCGGCAAAAAAATCCAAAAAAGATACCCCAGTTTATTTGGAGTGAAAATTGTTTGGGTGAGGAGAGCGGGATGGCGAATTAAATTAGTAATTATTTCTGATGGAGTATTGCCCAAAGCGGCATAGCGATCCAGGCGCAGGAGGCCGCCGCCTAAGGCAGGCATAATTATTTTGGTAGCAAGCAGAAAATAGAAAATAGAAAGCAGTATAACCGCAGAGCCGATTTTTCGTTGAGTGTTCCAAAAACTTAATTCTTTGGTTGGTTTTAAAAGAAGATATAGACCGACAAATAAGACGATTAAAATGGCGTCTTCCTTGGTGCTGGCGGCGAGCGCTAAAAACAATCCCATCCAGCCCCATTTTTTCATTTCTAAAAAATAAATAGCGGCTAAAAACAGAGGAATAAAAAAGGCAATTTCGTGAAAATCAAAGGTATTGACCCAGTGGAGTGACGGGTAAAGTAAATAGCTGGCAGTTAAAATCAAGGGCCAGTTGCCGGGAGGCAATATTTTTTTGGCTAGTAGATAAATCGGCCAGGCGCCAAGGGCGAGCCCCAGAGTTTGGATGATTAAAAGAAAGTAGGGGCTCGGAAATAAGGCATAGCCGGGAACCAGCAGAAACATAAAAGGCCGCATATGAATGGCTAAATGGTTGTATGGGCCCCTTACCTCCTCAAGGCTGTTAAACATTATTTTTCCGTGAACAGTGTTCCAGAGAGTTTGGGAAAAAATTGCCATATCCCAGGCCTGGGTTTGGAAATTGTAGTGGCGGAAAGAGGTGAAAATGCTGAAGAAAATAAAGTAGGCCAAAATCATTAGCCAAATAGCTTTTGATTCTTTTATAATCATTAAATCTATTCTATAATATTTAGCCGTGTTAAAATAGAGTCATTATCTTTACTTTATGACTATTTTAAAAAAAATTTTACTGATAGCGGTTGGGGTAATCGGAACCGCAATTCTAATTTTAAACGGGGATTTTGCCGTCTTAGAAAATTCGGAGATTTTGGTAAAAAAAGAAATCCGACCCGGCTCTACTTTCAGTGTTTTGGCTTCCGAATCAGGGTTGGCTACTTCAACCCGGGAAGCAATTTTGGCAAGCGCTAAGAATATTTATGACCTGGCTACGATTGTTGCCGGCAAGGAATTAGCTTTGGTTTATGACCAAAGCTCCGGCATGCTAAAAAAATTAATTTATGAAATTGATAAAGAGAATCAGCTTATAGTTCAAAATAAAGCAACCACTAGTTTAGAATTTTGGGAAGCAAGCAAAATCCAGATTGAATATTCAGTGCAAGTTGATAAAGCAAAAGGGATTATAGAAAATTCTTTGTATGAAACGGTATTAAGTGAGGGGCTGGACGAACGGTTAGCTTTGGCGCTAGCGGAAATGTTTGCCTGGCAGATTGATTTTGCCGCGCAAATCCAAAAAGGGGACAGCTTTAAAGTTATTTATGAAAAAAAATATCGAGACGGCAAATATGACCATCCAGGAAAGATTTTGGCGGCGGAATTTATAAATAGCGGGGAGAAATTCCAGGGATTTTATTTTCAAGACGGAGAGAGCCGGGAGGGATATTATGATGAAAATGGGGGGTCGTTGCAAAAAGTATTTTTAAAAGCGCCTCTTCAATATAAATACATCAGTTCCGGTTATAGTTTGCGCCGCTTTAATCCAATCCTTAAAACTTTCACCCGCCATCGCGGCATTGATTACGCGGCGCCCCAAGGCACTCCGGCAGTTACGGTTGGAGATGGAACAGTTGTTCAAGCGGGATGGAATGGCCAGCTTGGAATTTCCGTTAAAGTTCGCCATAACGAAACTTACAGCACGGTCTACGGACATTTTACGAGTTTGGCAAGGGGGATTCGAATTGGTGTAAAAGTAAAACAGGGGCAAATTGTCGGTTATGTTGGTTCCACCGGGCTTTCTACCGGCCCGCATCTTCATTATGAGATGCATAAATTTGGATCGTTGGTTAATCCTTTTGCCGAGAAAATCCCAGCTGGAGAACCAGTTAAGGAAAAAGATAAAGTAGCATTTGAATTGGCTAAAAAGCAATATCAGGATCAGTTAAATGAGATTTGATTTTGAACTTTCACGCCATTGATTTTGCTTATAAAGTATGCTACACTGTATTTAGTGAGTGTGAGTATTCCTTAGCGACGACGTCGACCGAGGAATGTTCCTTTCGCTATTTGTGCCAAGAGCCCCCGCAAGGGGGTTTTTGGTTTTTTGACACTTTTTGCGGATACTTTATAATATATTTGAGCGGTAGGAGAGCACTCACTATTGTGACCTTTGAAAATTCTAGCTCTCGCTGCGTTGCGAGGACCCGATACAAAATTTATAGAGTAGGCTTTCTAATGGACTGTATGGAGAGCACTCACTAAATACAAATAGCATTTGGAGGTCACCACATACAGTCCATTAGGTGGCTTACTAAATTTTGTATCGGGCGAAGTAAATACAATATTACAAGAAGCCGACGACGAAATTGTGGTGTAAATCACGTTGAGGAGGAGCGACGCGGTAATATTGTATTTAGACCGCAACCCGAAGGGACACTCAAATTATAAATTCATCTCAGCGTTGCTTGTCGCTAGTGTATCTAAAGATACACTTCGCTTCTCGCGCCTTGATTTGAATTTAAATTTGAATGTCGCAGCAGAGATTAGAATTTTCAAAGGTCACTAACAAATAGCATTTGGAGGTCACCACTACCGCTCATTTTTGCCCGCTTTGTCGTTGGCAAAAATGAGCGGTAGTTTTTAGTTAAAAATTTATGCAATTAAATATTAAAGCCACCGGTTTTGAGTTAACTCCGGCACTTAAGCAACTAATCGAAAAAAAATTCAACAGCTTGGAAAAGTTTTTGGCGAAGTGGGAAACTAATCGAGAATTGCTTTTACGAGTGGAAATCGCTAAAAATACCAAGCATCACAATAAAGGAATGGTTTGGTACGCGGAAGCTAATTTAGATTTGCCGCAAAAGGTTTTGCGGATTGAGGAAGTTAATGAAGAAATGCAGGCCGCGATTGATAAATTAAAAGATCGCCTGAAAAACGAGCTGCTTAGACTAAAAGAAAAATTAGCTGATTATTAAATAAGCTCTATTTGTTTGCCGTGCGGCAAACAAATAGAGCTTATTTTCAATATTTATGAAATTCTTAAATTTTCTTTTTGACCCGACGAAAAAATTAAAAAAAGCCATTGAGGAAATCAACGCTTTAGAAACCGAAATCCGGAAATTAAGCGACCAAGATTTAAAGAATGAGAGCGGAAAATTAAAGAAAATGGCCCAAGGCGGGGAAGATTTAGATTTACTTCTTCCGCGGGCTTTTGCTTTGGTGCGGGAAGCGGCAAAGCGGACGCTTGGCCAGCGGCATTTTGATGTCCAGCTGATGGGTGGTATGGCGCTTCATCAAGGAAAAATCGCGGAAATGGCAACTGGCGAGGGAAAAACTCTGGCTGCCACGGCCCCGGTTTATTTGAATGCTTTGGCAGGAAAGGGGGTGCACGTGGTAACGGTTAATGAATATCTGGCAAAGCGGGATACAGTCTGGATGGGGCAGATTTATCAGGCGCTGGGTTTATCGGTTGCTTGCTTAGTCCATGAAGGAGCTTTAATGTATGACCCAGCTCATATTTCCGCTACCGCCGAAAGATTAGTTGATAAAGAGCGGGATACCACAGGTTCTTTTCAGGTTCAGGATGAATATCTGCGCCTGATTTCCAGGCGGGAAGCTTATGAAGCGGATATTACTTACGGCACAAATCACGAATTTGGTTTTGATTATTTACGGGATAATCTTGTTTATTCCAAAAGCCAGCAGGTTCAATTAGGGGGGCATTATTATGCGATTGTAGATGAGATAGACAGCATTTTAATTGATGAAGCCCGGACTCCGCTTATTATTTCGGCTCCAGACACGGAGTCTAGCGATTATTATCGCTTATTTTCAAAATTAGCGGCGACACTTTCAAAAGATGGGGATTATTCGGTGGATGAAAAATTCCGTTCGGTGGATATTCTGGAAGCAGGCATTGATAAAGTGGAAAAAGCCCTGAAAATTAAAAATATTTACGCGCCGGAAAATCTTCGCCTGACGCATTACTTGGAAGAAAGTTTAAAAGCCGAGGCTCTTTTTAAGCGGGACAAAGATTATGTAGTAAAAGAAGGTGAGATTATTATTGTAGACCAAAACACCGGCCGTTTGATGCTCGGCCGACGGTATTCCGGCGGGCTTCACCAGGCGATTGAGGCAAAAGAGGGAGTGTCGGTCCAGCAGGAATCCCGGACTTACGCCCAGATTACGATTCAAAATTATTTCCGGCTTTATAAAAAATTGGCCGGGATGACCGGCACGGCGCAAACTTCGGCGGAAGAATTTGATAAAGTTTATAAGCTTCAGGTCATTACTATTCCCACTAACCGTCCGGTAAAACGTCAGGATTTGCCGGATGTGATTTATAAAACTACAGATGCAAAATTCCGGGCGGTAGCCGGAGCAATAAAAGAACTCCAGCAAAAAGGCCAGCCGGTTTTGGTCGGAACGGTTTCTATAGAAAAAAATGAACTTTTATCCCGATATTTAAATCAAGCTGGCGTCCGCCATGAGATTTTAAATGCCAAGAATAATGAACGGGAGGGCGGCACTATTGCCCAAGCCGGGAAGTCAGGCGCCGTAACCGTTGCAACCAATATGGCCGGCAGGGGGGTGGATATTATTTTAGGCGGCAACCCTCCAAATATAATAGAAAGTGAAAAGGTGAAAGATTCAGGGGGATTGCATGTAATTGGCACCGAAAGGCATGACGCGCGGCGCATTGATAACCAGCTGCGCGGACGGTCCGGCAGGCAAGGCGATTCCGGCTC
>Ga0209541_10017989_pt1 | contig 10273 bp, 18 predicted proteins | sample RifCSPlowO2_01_FD_184027 | JGI IMG/M metagenome (GOLD analysis project Ga0209541, IMG submission 184027) | Groundwater microbial communities from Rifle, Colorado - Rifle CSP2_plank lowO2_0.1 (SPAdes) (version 2) | ecosystem: Environmental > Aquatic > Deep subsurface > Groundwater | place...
AATATTAAATTCCTTCCAAAAAGTTATTACCTGTTTATAATCCATCTTATCCACTGAACAAATTTAGGTTGTTTTGTATCTTCTAAAATACAAATTACTATTTAAATGCTTCGTTTATAAAGATTCCTATATTGTGTTACTAAGTAGCGGCAAATACCCCGAATTAATGTTTTGCTTTATTAATTGCATAGATAACCTAAGAGCACATATCTAGAAAAGTTTAATAAATGACTTCCCATTTAATTTTATGGAGGTTATTTTTACAAAACATGCTCTTCTTAGAATTAAAAAAAGAAAGATAACTAAAGAAGAGATTGTTGTTTCGATAAAATCCCCAGATAAAACGTATAAACGTAAAGGAAAATTTTATGTTCAAAAAAATATTGGACGGGCAAATATTGAAATAATCTATGAAAAGGATAAGTATATAAGGATTATAACTTTATACTATTTATAAAATGGAAATAACTTTTGATAAGGAAGCTGATGCAGTGTATATTGAATTTTCTAATGGAGATTTTGCATCAAATAAGAAAATTGACGAGGATACTATTATCGACTTGGATAAAGATGGCAACATTATTGGAATTGAAATCTTAAGTGTAAGCAATAGAATTTCTAAGGATTTTCTTTCAGAAATTAATGTTAAGAATTTGGTTTGTTAGTTTTTGATTATATAGATTATGTATTTTCTATTGCGCTTTCCATAAATTATATTCTGGAAAGACGTTTATAAAGATTTCTATATTGTGTTACTAAGTAGCGGCAAATGTTAATACTTTAATTCTGTGAGAGGGAGAATTTATAAGAATAGACTATACGATGCCATCGTATAGTTTAAAAAGAAGCTTATTAATAATTAACAAAATAGCAAGATTTATATAGTTTTAGTTAATTATTATCTTATGGATAATAATTTGATTACTAAAGCAAAGAACTATTTTATCCTAGGCAGAATGGCTGAAAAGATAAATATGCTTGCAGAATCTGCAGTCAATTATTTTAAGGCACTTTCTGCTGTTAATGATTGCATGCTGGGAAAATTTGGATTAAAGCCAAGAGATTATGTAGAAAGATTCAATATGCTTAAAAAAAACATTCCGTTATTTTATGAAATAACTGATAAACTATTTATTACTTATAGGAGAACTTATTCAGAAGATTTAAGCAGAGAAGAAGCTGCAAATTTGAGAAATAATGTTATGGAGGCATTTAAAAATGCAGGCATCAACCCGCCAACTGACAAAGAAGTTGAGGAATACACTAAAAAATTACTTAAATAATGAATTTATCACGGATATTTTTATTATTGGCTCATTAATTAAGGATAAATTTGAACCGCGCGACATGGATTTGATTGTTCTATTCAGATGTAAGGATTATAAAAAAATTGAAAATTTGTTGTATGAAATCAAAAATAGCATAAAAGGGCATATGTTACATGTTGAACCTTTAATTATTGACGATTTCTTTAATAAAAGTATTTCCTCAACTATTCTTTTTGAGGGAATAAGTTTAAAGAATAATTCTTCAATTTCGGATATGCTTAATTTTTATTCCTATTCTTTATTTACCTTTTCACTTTCTAATCTAAGCAATATCCAAAAAGTAAGATTTGCACAAACAGTCTATGGAAGAAAAAATAATGGACTTATTAAAACTGAAGAAGGAAAAATGCTGGGTAAAGGAGCATTTATTGTACCTGTGAATAAAGAAGAGTTATTTAAAGAGGTTTTTAATAAGTTCAATGTAAAAGCAGACGTTACAAGAATAATAATTAACAAAAGTAAATAAAATAAGTATTTAAAGTTAATAATTAACATGATACATAAAAGGGCTGTAAAAGAGCATATAAAAGAGAACGGCTATAAAATTAGCAAGAATGCTTTAGAAGAATTAGACAAAAAACTTTTATCTGAACTTGATAAAATTATTAAATATGCTTTGAGAAATGCGAAACTATCTGGAAGAAAAATAATTCGATTAGAGGATATTAATTATGGTCTTAATAGTGGTTATTAAAATTCTCCTTTAATTAATCAACAGCTTTAAAAAACATATTATTCTAAGTTATTAATGGAGCAATCTGGGCAAGTTAGCATTGAAAAACTTCCTGTGCTGAATGTCGGCATGGTCGGGCATATTGACCATGGAAAAACAACACTTCTTCACACACTTACTGGAAAGTTTGCAGATATACATTCAGAAGAACTTAAAAGAGGAATAACAATAAAATTAGGATATGCAGATATTGTCTTAAAAAAATTAGGAGAGAAATATGGTGCAAAGGAGGGTATTCCGATTAGATATATTACTTTTGTTGATGTTCCTGGGCATGAAATGCTTATGGCTACTATGCTTTCAGGAGCTGCAATTATCGACGTAGCAATACTCGTTATTGCAGCGAATGAAGGAATAAAACCCCAGACAAGAGAACACCTTGTTGCTCTTCAGGCAAAAAAAATAAATAAAGTGATAATTGTCCAGAATAAAATAGATTTAGTTACAAAAGAACAGGCGATAAAAAGCTATCAAGAAATAAAACAATTCATAAAAGGCACTATTGCAGAGAACAGCGAGATAATTCCTGTTTCTGCACAGCAGGGGGTAAATATTGATAAATTATATGAATCTCTTGCATTAATAGAATTGCCTGAAAGAGATAGAAATTCAGAGCCCTTATTTATTATCGCAAGGAGTTTTGACATTAATCGTCCTGGGACAGATGCAAAAAATCTTCATGGGGGTGTTTTAGGAGGCGCTTTAAAAAGAGGAGTTTTAAAAATAGGCGATGAAATCGAAATAAAACCCGGATTGCTTACTGAAGAAAAGCATCACAAGATTTATGAAACAGTCAGGACAAAGGTTGTTTCGCTTTACAGAGGAAACCATTCTATTAAAGAGGCAGGCCCTGGTGGAAGCCTTGCAATAGAAACAGAGCTCGATATGACTATGACAAAAGCAGATAATCTATCAGGATGTGTCGCAGGGATTGCAGGAACGCTTCCAGAAATTAAAAATAAGCTAAAATTAAAAGCACATTGCTTTAATATGGTTTTTGGAGCAGAAGAGAGTATAAAAGTAGATGAGTTTAAAGTCAGTGAAATGCTTATGCTTAGTGTTAATACTTCTATAAGTGTCGGAAGAGTAACAGGAATATTTGAAGATGAAATCTCTCTTGAGCTTAATATTCCGGTTATTGCATTTTCAAAAGATAATGTGGGAATTGCAAGAAATATTTCAGGGCACTGGAGATTAATCGGCTTTGGAGAGGTTGTTTAGGAAAAGAAGAGTTATCAACCCAAAGTTTTTAAATAGGGATTATGTTTTAATATAAGGAGGTGGAAATGAGGGATAAAAAATTTGCAGTTGCTGTTGTAATAATTGTTGTTTTAGCGCTTGCGCTTTTGTTTGTCTTAGTGGTTTCTCCTGCAGTTAACCAATATATTTTAAACAAACAGATTGGAGTGGCTAATGAAATAGTAAATGGAATCATCCAGACAGTTAACCAGCAGGGATATATTACACTTTCAAATGGAAATGAAACAATGGTGCTTGTAAAATATATTGCACCGCCGGCAACACAGTAAGGGAATAAACTTAAAATGAGAAAAGAAACTGCCTTTTTTTTAGTATTATTAATCTTATTCTCAGCAGGAGCTTTTGCAGAGGAAATATCAAAAACAGCATCCACTTATGTTTCATCTTTCCTTGAAGAAAGCGGAGTTAGTAAAGATAAAATAACCAATGTTACAAAGGTGGATAATAATCGCCTGCCAGAAGAAATAGAAATCCAAAATATTGAAAAAAATAATCTTGGAATATACCAAGTGAATTATGATGAAAACGGCACAGATAAAAAAGTGTACTTTATAACTTACTCATCTGAAAATCTTCCTGAAAAATCAAGTGCGAAAAATAGTGTAACTTATCTTAACTTTGGATATCCAGGGATACTTGAAGAGTCTTCATATATAAATACTGCAACAAATACTGCAGGAGGAAAGGATAGCGGATATGTAATGATGAGAAGCGGAAGCATAACCGGGATTTCTACTTCGCTTGGAACTTCTGAAAAAGGAGCTGTTGAATTAAAAGTTTATATAAATGGAAAAGACACAGGATTTAAAAATGCCATAAATTCTGATGACTCCAAGAAAATTGATTATGACACACAGTCAGAAAATGCAGTTACATATTCAGCAGGAGATATAATCTCTGTCTATGCAGAATTGGCTGGAGGGATTAAAGTTAGCAGTATAACGACTCTTGTGGAGGCAACAGAATAAAATGAAAAAGAAAATTACTGGTTTTAGCAAAAGAAAAAAATTATTCGATGTTGCGGGGTATTCTGCAATTGTTGTTCTCATAATAGTAACAGTATTCTTTATTAATCATAGCCCTTTAACAGGCAAGGCTATTCTTGGAATTAACACCGAATACAAAGAAAATGAAACATTAAATGGAGATTTCACCCTTATATTAAAAGACGGGGAGTTAATTCCCGCTGATTCTGTTATTACTATTAATATGAATGATAAAAAATATGAATATCCACTTTCAGATTTAATCTCACAATCATCATCAGAAGGGAATTTTTATTCAGAGGGAAGTTCGGTCTCAGGAATAGGTCAAGGATATGGAATAGCCGGAACAAAAATAAGCTATCCTAAAGTGGGATTTACGATGAGAATAATCAGCTCAGTTGAATCAGCAGAAGAACCTGCTCAAACTTCTTCCGAAGAAGCGAATGAGCAAACTCAGACAGAAACTCCGGCGGAAATTCCTGCAGAAACAAACGAGCCAGCACAATCCGAAACAACCGGCGAGGTTGTTTCGGGACAGACAATAGAACAGAATAAAGAACAATCTCAAGAAACAGCTTCAACAACAGAAGAAATACCTCAGACAGAAACACAAACTCAAACTTCGTCTGCTGAAACTCAAAGCGAAGTACCAAGTCAGGAATTATCAAGTTCTTCTGAATCAGAGAGCGAAATGTCAGGCATATCTGCTATTACGGGCAGTGTTGTTGCAAATCTTAAAAAAGAAGGGGATATTGAAGCAAAAACATCAAAAAATTCTCCGTATAAGTATAAATTAAAAAATGGAGAAAGCGTTGAAATAGTTTCATCAGAGCATGAGATAAACTTAAACATTGAAGGCGGTGAAGCGGTTATTTCAACAGATTATTCTGAAACAGAAATCGGCTTTGGAAAAGAATTTTTAGGAAATGAAAAAAGAGAGATTATAATTGATTTGTCTTCACTTAAAATCCCTGCAGAAAGCGGAGTTATTGCAATGTCACTTGCATATAATGGAATAATTATTGCTTCTGTTGCAGATACTCTAAGTGTTGAATCTCCAATAGTTAAAAACGAATCTGAACGTCCTGAATTGAATATTCCTGAAAGCAATATTACGACTGAAACAAATTTGACATCAAATGAAACTTTGGTTCTTGAAAATGAAACTAATGCTACAATTTATGCAGAGAATATAAGCGATTATGCGCTTACAGATGAAGAACGCGCTGTGCTTAAACTAAAAACAGGCGCTGATTCTGTATATATCACAAAATCAGAAATAATAAATGGGCGTCTTGTAATAAGATTTGAGATTGGAGAATACTGGCTTGAAAATTCTTATAATGCGGATTCAGACAAAGAAAAATTAGATTCAGAAATTTCTCTCGATAGGGCCAGATGGATTAAACTTCTCGCAGAAAAGCTTTCTGAAACAGAAGAAGAAAATGAAATAATCAAAGAATATATCGGAAATTACAGCTTATGATATTAAAAATTTCTGCGATAAAATCTATATCCCCCAGAATAAAAAGGTTTAAAAATAACATATTTCTTAGAGGATTAACAAATAAAGAATCCCATAATAAAATGGTATTTTTTAAGAATCAAATTGAAAAATAGTCATAGCAGAATAGTGAGGATTACTTTCAATTTGAGCAATAAAGAAGAGGTTAAATGGCTTTAAACAGCAATTTTGATAAAAAAGAACTCGATGAATTGGATTTTGAAGAGGGGGACGAGGATCCTGAATTTCTTGTAGACATTGATGAAATGGACATAGATTAATTCAAACAATATCTTACTTTCTCTTTTATTTTTTTATTAATATTTATTCTTATTTTACAAATTCTTAATTCGCTTTGTAGACCAATTATTCAAATAATTTAATTGAAAAATAAAGGTAAATTAAAAATAGGTAAAATGATGGAAAATTATGGAGTGTTAGAGATATATTTTTATAGTGTAAGTTATAATTAGTGATGAATTAAAATGCTAATAGGGCTTGTTGGAAAACCTAATACTGGAAAAAGCACTTTTTTTAAAGCAGCGACTCTTGCAGATGTGCTTATAGCAAATTACCCCTTTGTAACAATAAAGCCAAATCACGGTGTTGGCTATGTTAGAATTGATTGTATTGATAAAGAGCTTAAAGTTCAATGCGTTCCGCGCGAAGGATATTGTGTTAATGGACAAAGATTTGTTCCTATTGGACTTATGGATGTTGCAGGACTTGTGCCAGGGGCATCAGAAGGAAAGGGGCTTGGAAACCAATTTCTGAATGACTTAGGAAATGCAGATGCATTTATACAAATCGTGGACTTGAGCGGAGAAACAGATGCAGAAGGAAAGCAGACATCACATTACTATCCTGGAGAAGACATAAAATTTCTTGAAAAGGAGCTTAACTTATGGTATGCAGGACTGCTGAAAAAAGTATGGAAAACATTTTCGAAAAAAGTTATTGCGGGAAAAGAGGATTTTGCAGAGGCAGTCGCAAAGCAGTTTTCTGGATTAAAAGTTACGCGCGAGCACGTAAATGAAGTTATTGCAAAAATAAATTTGAATATTCTTAATGCACAAAAATGGACTGATGAGCAGCTGTTTGAATTTTCAAGTGAGCTTAGAAAAATATCAAAGCCAATGATAATTGCAGGAAATAAAATCGATAGACCTGATTCTGCATATAATCTTAAAAAAATAAAAGAAGAATTTGACTATCCAATAATTGCCTGTTCTGCAGAATCAGAGCTTGCACTGAAAGAGGCGTCTTTTCATAAGTTAATAGAGTATCTTCCAGGAGACGATAATTTTAAAATTAGAGGAGAAATTAGTGAAAAACAGAAATCTGCTTTGGAATTTATAAAAAAGAATGTTTTAGAAAAATTCGGAAGCACAGGAGTTCAGGAGGTTTTGAATAAAACTGTTTTTGAAATTCTAAAATATATTGCTATTTTCCCTGCAGGAGCAAAATTGACTGATAGCAAGGGAAATATACTGCCTGACTGCTTCCTTCTTCCTCCAGGAAGCACGGCTTTGGATTTTGCATATCATCTTCATACTGATATTGGGAATAATTTTGTAAAGGCAATTGATATACGAACAAAGCGCGCTGTTGGAAAAGACTACAAGCTTAAAAATCGCGATGGAATTGAGATAATGACGAGATGAAAAGGCGGTGAAAATGATAATAAATGTAAAGGTAAATCCGAATAAAAAAGAGCAGAGCATAAACGAACAGGAAGGATGCTATATAATTAATTTAACCTCTCCTGCAGAAGATAATAAGGCAAACATAGAACTAATAAAAATGCTTGCAGAACATTTTAATACAAATCAGATGAATATAAGGATTAAGCACGGAAAAAACTCAAGAAAAAAACTCGTGGAGATTGTTGAATAAAATGCCGATAACATATGATTTTTCACCGGAAATGCAGAGGAAAGCCGAAGATGTTGCGAATGCTCTTTTTCCTCATGTTAAAATGGAGAGAGTTAAATGTTTTATGAGCTATGGAAGCTCTTCGAGAAATACTATCGCCCGATGCCATGCTCTTGGAAAATTAATGCAGAAGGCAATTGGAGTTAAGGCGCATTATGCAATAGAATTTATTTCAGAGAGGTTTGACAGGCTTTCTGAAGATGAAAAAACAAAAGTAATTATCCATGAGCTTATGCACATTCCAAAAAGCTTCGGCGGAGGATTTAAACACCACGATTGGGTGTGTGAAAAGAATATTGAATTGTTTCATAAAAAATTTATTGCAATGAAAAATGGAAAAGATGATAAAGATAGATTGTGGTGGTAAAAAATATTTAAAGGGAAATCTTTATAAACAATGCTTTATTGATATCAATGGATACCTATATGATATAAATTGCTATATTTGATATGAAAATGAAACAAAAATTAGAGATTGGGAAAAATGAATTAATTGAAAGAGAAAATAATAAAACTAAAAGATATCCTAATTTGAATACTGTTTTAATGGTTGAAGAGTTTTTGAAGAAGAATAGAGATATTCCGATGAAGATTTCTGAAATGAAAAAAAGACTTCCGAAGCAAATTATGCATCAGACTCTTGTTATTATACTCGAATATCTCTGGAGAAGTGGGAAGATAATTTATGGGCCTAAAGGAATCCAATGGATTTACTCTGAGCCAGACCATTTAAGAAAAATGCTTGAAAATGCTTTGGAGGTTTAGATGTTCTGTGGAAAAGAGGTTAGAGTTTTTATAATAGGGCAAGCCAAAGAGAGTTTCATTGAGCTAAAAAATAAAACTGATAAAGAATCACAATCAATTATTCGTTCTATTCAGAGGATTATTGAAATTTTAAAAACAAATCCACAGTATGGAAATCCGATTTCTAAAGAATTAATTCCGGAAGAATTGAAAAAACAGGGAATCAATAATCTTTATCGTGTTGAACTCTCTAACTTCTGGAGAATGCTTTATACTTTGGAAGGAAATAAGATAGATATCCTTTTGTTTGTTTTAAGAATAGTTGACCATCCTACTTATAATAAACTTTTTGGATATAGAAAAAGATGATAATAAAACTAAAGAATAAGCATTTAAGGATTACATGCAAAAAGACAAATCTTTTTGGAAGAGTGAGAGGACTGATGTTCAGGCGCAGGGAAAAATCCCCCATTCTTCTGTTTAATCTTAAAAAACCAATTGCAATTCATTCTTTTTTTGTATTTTTTCCATTTCTTGCTTTATGGCTTGATAATAAAAATAACGTCGTGGAATGGAAGATTGTGAAACCATTTTCTATACATGAGAAATCAAAAAAGCATTTTTCATCAATAATTGAAATTCCTCTCAGCCGAAGATATCACTATTTAGTGAAGTTTATCGTCGGGATGCCGTCGGCAGAAAGATTTAAATAGCACTATTGACAATAATTTATATTCGGTGATATGATTAAAAAGGAGGTGAAAAATGGGAACTATTTTAGTTAAGAATGTTGTTAAAAGAAAATCAGGCTACCTTTACTATGTTGACGGAAAAGGAAACGTATGTGAAGCAAGGATGGCTCGTGGTGGAAGAAAAAAGAAAAAGAAAAAGTAATCTTGGTTCTTTTTATTCTTCTTTGTTTTTTTTATTTTTATTTTTATTTTATGATTTAACGATTGATTTATAAATAAAATTGCATCAATACGGATATGGAACTAAATAAGCCAGGCATTATTGCTATAATTTTATTTGTAGTAATGTGGTCTGCTATCTTTTATGTTTTGACTGTGCATCCTGACTTTACTTTTTCCTCTTCAAAATTAGATATTAATGAAAAAGAAGTAAAAGAAACACTGGTTTATATTTCTGACAAGGATTATCACACATTATACAGAAATTTTGACAGCACAATCGTTTCACAACAAGAAACCGGAATAGAATCAATCAAAGTTAAGGGGGTTGAATGTTCTTTTGGAACAGCATATATCAGATTTAATGACCAATGTTTATATTTTGATGACGAAAATAAATTAAATGGGTGCCTGCTATATACTGAAAATAATGAGTATGGATGCACATTTGGAAACAACTATGGCTTTAAAAAAGGGGTTGAGCAGACAATTAAGGCAGACTACTTTATTGAACCACCGCAGCTGTTTGAATTTGAAGGAAAAACCTATATTAAGTTTATTGCATATAAATCGGGGAAGCATCCGACTTTGAATCTTGGAAAGAATTTTTTCGTTGAAGGTGCATTGGCTGATGAGAAATATTATTCTTTTGATAATGTTGTGGTTTATGTTCCTTATAAACCTGCTAATGGGGAATTTTATAAGCTTGCCTGCTGAAAGAAAACTGCTCTACTTTAGTGGTGAATGAATTTCAGCTTTCATGTTGGCAAGCTTTCGTAATATATTAATTCTAGAAAAACTTTAATTCAATGAGCTTGTTTCAGCTCACTGAACAATCAGACGTAGTTGAAACTTTCTCAAACTAAATAAAC
>Ga0209541_10017993_pt1 | contig 10271 bp, 10 predicted proteins | sample RifCSPlowO2_01_FD_184027 | JGI IMG/M metagenome (GOLD analysis project Ga0209541, IMG submission 184027) | Groundwater microbial communities from Rifle, Colorado - Rifle CSP2_plank lowO2_0.1 (SPAdes) (version 2) | ecosystem: Environmental > Aquatic > Deep subsurface > Groundwater | place...
CGGGAAATCAAAGATTTCGGCTAGAGTTCTAGAAGTGTTGGAATAAATAACATTTAGTTGATGGATAAACTTTTACTGGACAACTTAAGATGATGGTTTGTTTAAAGTTCTTAATAAACTTAACAAACATTTTTAAATAACTTCTTTTAATAATTAGAATAGTTAATGTAAGTGTTAATGTAAGAGTTTAGGTAATAGTTAATTTAAAGTTGATTGAAGTAAAGATAAAAAATGTTATACAAACGTAAAGGACTGCCGGAAGTGGACGAAATTGTGTTGTGTAAAGTAACCAAGCTATTTCCCAATTCTGTATTTGTGGATCTGTTAGAGTTTGAAGATTCGGGAATGGTTCATATTTCAGAAGTTTCACCAGGAAGGATCAGAAATCTTCGTGATTATGTCAGCATAGGAAGACAGATTGTCTGCAAAGTATTGAGAATCGACCGGGAAAAAGGCCATATTGATCTTTCGTTAAGAAGAGTTAATACTCATCAGCGAAGGGATAAATTAGACGAAATCAAACAGGAATTAAAGGCGGAAAGTTTAGTCAAGAATCTAGCCAAAAAATTAAAGCGGCCGGAATTAGAATTATACAAAAAGATTACTGAATCTGTGTTCAAAGAATATTCTCATCTTTACCTTTGTTTTTGGGATGTGGTTGCTGGAGATGCGGATTTAGATAAATTAGGCTTAGAAAAAAGTCTTGCAGCAGAACTGCGGCAGGCGATTATAGACAAATTTAAACCACAAAAAATCAGTATTAACGGCGAGATAAAATTAAAGACTTATCTGCCAGCAGGAATTGAAAAAATTAAAGCGACCTTACAGAAGATTGAGCAGGTTTCTTCTAATTTGACCTTATTCTATTTAGGGGCAGGAAGATACAAATTTGTGATAGAAGATGTTGATTATGGGCCGGCAGAAGAGAATTTAGAAAAAGTAGAAGAAATTCTAGAAGAATTTAATGATAAACTATCTACGGCCAGTTTTGAACGGGAAAAAAATGAGTAAGCATATCTATAAATGTCCTTCCTGTCAGCAGTATACTATAGAAAAAAGCTGTCCAAGCTGCAATTCGGCTACAATAATGCCGCAGCCGCCGAAATTTTCTTTAGATGATAAATATGCCAAGTACAGAAGAGAAGTTAAAAAAAAAGGGTTACTAGAACAAAATCTTTATTAATATTGGTGATTTGGTAAAGTTATGCTTCTTTTAAGTTGAGTTTAAGATATTTTAAGTAAGTCTAAGTCAAAGACTTCGCCGCTGATACTTAATCCCTCAATAATCCCTTCTAATCGCAAAGCTGTGCCAGCCTCTTTTCCTAAAAACAAGCTGCCTTGGAAAGAATCCAACTCGACTTCTTCTTCACGCAGAACATAACTTAGTTTGTCAGCAAGATGCAGTTCGCCCTCACCAACAGCAAGTTTTAGTGCAGGCAGCTCTACATTTTCAATATTTAGCAGATTATAATCTAAGTCTTGAAAAGAAATCTCCAGTTCGTCTTTAGAAGACAATACGACATTATTGACTTCAACTAGTTTAGCAGTACCGTCTAACGAAAGTGAGTCCTCATCCAGAGCTAAATCTCCAGAAAAGCTTTCAATAATTAACTCTACTTCATTTAGATTGCCTAACTCTAAGCGGTCATTATTAATCTTGATAACTATGGAGGGATTGCTAAAGCTGATTTTAAGCTTCTCGACTTCAGTTTCGGTATTAATGGAGGGAATTTGGTCAAAAGTAAGTGATAAAACTTTTTCTGAATCTTCAGAAAAGAATCCGGCAGAAGGGTTGTCATTGTTATTATTGTTGCTATTACCATTATTATTGTTATTATCATTAGTGTTATCGTCTTCATTACTATTGCCCTTATCAGCAGAGCCTGCATCAGTATTACTATCATCACTATCAAAAAAAGTATCTTTGGCAAAATCTACAACAGTTGCTCCTGAAAAATCTTCTTGGTTAATGAAGAAAAAGATAAAAATAGCGGCGATGAGAATAGTAATTCCTATAATGTAAAAACGAAGATGATTTTTTTTCTGGGGATTTTGCTTGGAACCAAACATCTAATATTCACCTCTAATTATGATAAGAGTATAATGATTATATCTATAATATTTAAACTTATTTATTTTTAGTGTATTTATATTTTTCGATTATACTTTCTAATCTATCCAGCATTTGAGTGGGATTGCCCACATTTTTAAGACGTAAAGTTCGCTCGCCGGAAGCGGAACGAAGATGGATTTCACCGTAATTGAATAAACGCTGGAGGGGGTTTTGATGTATATCAACGTCAGTTATTGAGGAGGTCCAGATGTGTTTCTGGGTTTTTTTGATCAATCCGTCAAAAATTATGACTTTTGAAGATGTGATGATAGCCCGATGTGAAGCTTTGAGAAATTCGGTAGAGATTAAGATTAAAACGATTAAAGCAATGATAAAATAGTTGAATCTTTCTGGTAAAATAATTGGGTGCAGTCTGGAATATCCTAGAATAGAGATTAAGGTCAAAACACAGGCATATTCAGTCAGGAAAGCCCGCCGAGAATTATTAACTTTAATCAAGCTTTCTTCAGTGGAGTAATCGGTGGAACTAGTTGAATCCTCTGCTGATGCTTCCTTATTCTGCCGCATAATGAAAGTATACTGAAAAGCTTTATATATTTTATGAGAATCAAGAGATTATGCCGGAATTGCCTGAAGTAGAGACTTTAGTCCAGCAGCTGAAGAGAAGGCTGGTAGGGAAAAGAATAAGTTCTGTTGAGGTACTTGATAGGAAAGTTGTGGATGTTAAAATAAAAAAAATACTGCCGACGAAAGTTCTTAAAGTCTGGAGAAGGGCAAAATCAATTGTCATAGAGCTGGAAAAAGGGCGATTCTTATTAGTACATCTGCGGATGACCGGTCATTTTCATTATCTGCCTAAAAAACAACAATCAACTCAAAGGATTAGGGAAAGTGAAAAGTTCTTAACGGCTAGGTTTCATTTGAATAATGGAGATTTACTGACCCATAATGATATCCGCCGGTTTGGGTTCATAAGATTGTTAGATAAAAAGAAAATTGAGGTGGAACTGGCTAAGCTTGGGCCTGAGCCGTTATCAAAAGAGTTTACCAAAAAAAAATTTCGAGGTATTCTAAACCGAAGAAAGAAAGCTAATATCAAGACTACTTTGATGGACCAGCATATTTTAGCGGGAGTAGGAAATATTTATGCTCAGGAAGCCTTATACCATGCTGGAATAAATCCTAGCAGAAAAATTGGAAGTATTTCTCCTGTGGAAATGAATAAGATATATGTACAACTGCAAAAGGTGCTGAATTCAGCTATCAAACATCATGGAACGACTGTAGATGATTATGTCCATATTGAAGGTACAGGAGGCTTTCAGAATTATTTGGCGGTTTACGGCCGGAAAAAGTGTCCGAAGAAGCATGTTTTGAAAAAGGTTAATTTAGGAGGAAGGGGAACTTATTACTGTCCTAAATGCCAATGTTAAGAATTATTAAGAGATTCAAGAAAGAAGAGAAGAGTTATCCAAACCGCTTTGTCAAATTTTATCAGCTGCACAAAAGAAAGATTAATTCTGTAAGACGCTCTTCTTATTCCAGAAGGAAAAAAGCAGGGATTTGTGTAAGATGTCAAGAGAAGGCATTGAGAGGAATTGTTTTCTGCCGATATCATAAGCTTAAACAGAGGGGATATAATCAGAAAGCAAGGAAGAAATGATTTAGGCAGTTTGAGTGGAGTTGGCTAAGTCAAGTTCTTTGGGTTTGTTTCGCAAGAGCACTACGCACGGCACCATTATGGCGCCTTATTAATCAAATTTAATTTTTGGGCGCCATGTGCCTCCTATGGCGGTAGTGCTCTTGCTCACATAACTTGACTTAGCCGATGTAGTTTAACTTTTCCAAAATCAAAGACTTCTTCTTTACCGACTACGATGACTTTAAAATTAGAGATGTTATTTAGAAATGGGCTTAAGAGTTGTTCTTTAATGATGTCTGTTCCTTCTACCAAGGGATTGAAGCTGGGCAGGACAATCAGCTGCTTATTCTTCCATTTGCCGACCAAAAAACATTTAAATTTTTCCGCTTTACCTTTTTCTCTAAATGAAATAGCAGGATGTTCATGACCGATGATGATAGTTCTAGCGGAGGTTTTTTGGATGAGTTTATCTCCATGTATGATTAAGATGTTGTTAATTTGATGTTCGTTGACAATCTCGACGTTCTTCTTGCTGGCGATTGGACCTAAAATAAGGTCATGGTTGCCTTTGATTAAGATTAATTTCTGGCAATTCTGCAATAAAAAATCTATTAGTTGGAGGACTTCTTTCCATTCCTGTTTCAAGACTCGGCCAAATTCATGTTTTAAATCGCCGTTGATGATGATGGTTTCTGGCTTGACTTTTTGGAGAATATTTTTTAAATGTGTAATAATTTCAGCGAATTGAAATTTAGGCAAAAAGACGCCTTTCTGGTGCAGGTATTCTTCATAGCCGAGATGGAGATCGCTGAGAATGAGCGTTTTTTCTTTTCTCAGCCATAAAGCCAAATCAATAATTTCCAAGTTGGGATTAATGAGCATGTAAATTCAAATAGGAAGAAATATTTATAAAACAGTTGTTTATTTTGACAATCAAGTTCCAGCAGCTAAGTAGCTATTGGAAACTTATGTCCCGGTAGCTCAGCGGTTTTCCGCAGCAAATTACGATGTTGCGTTCGTAGTACACCTCGCAACTTCGTTGCTCGGTAGTACGCTTTGTTATTATCAAAATGTCCCGGTAGCTCAGCGGTTAGAGCACACGGCTGTTAACCGTGTGATCGAGAGTTCAAATCTCTCCCGGGACGCTTCTTTTTATTTAATTGTGTAGTAAAAAAAGAATTCCAATGGGCTTTATCGACCGGCTCTGTAGAAACCCTCTCGTTAAACTCGGTCAGCAACAGGCTCGGCTTTGGCTGTTTTACTCGATGGTTGCCGTTCCTCGTAGCTTGCCGATAGGCACACACAGTGAAACAACGATTTCACTGGTGCATTAGCAAAGTCGTTGCTTTGCTAAGTGAGTCACGAACGTAGTGACTTGAGGGGCGACCCTCTTGGCAACTTGCTGTTTACATCGAGAAGCCTCGCAACAAGGTTGCTGACTACAGGGTTTCTACAGAGCTTTATCTCAGTATCTCCGAAAGGAATTTACGATTAGAGAGTTGTCAGAAAAATTTGTAAATACTTGACGTTTCTTTTTTGTAGGATAAGTGAATTTTATCCAAAGAAGAGGTTTGATTTAGTGGGAATCTTAAGGGCACTTGGACTTTTTAGGGTTCGCAGCTGCCACAAAATCAAAAATCTTGGATGTTGATAAGAGATTAATCTGTTTCTTCAAAAAATCTTCGGAGATACTGTTATCGACCGAATGATTTATATATGTAAATAATTTAATAAGCAATTATATTATTGAGGTGATAGTGTTATGGTAAAAAAAGGAGGAAATATTAAACCATTAGTTAAAGGCAAGATGGAACTCCATCGTGTCGCTCATTATGCTTTTTTTGTAGGTTTAATGGTAGCTATTGTAGCCGGCTTGTTTAAAGATGTAGTAGGGCCGCAGATTTTAGTTACGACATTGGTATTATTAGGATTTTTTGTAGGGCTGTTTAACTTAGCAGCAAAAGAAACAATGCCGTTCTTAATTGCTTCCATCGCTCTGATGTTAGCAGGGATTGTTAATTTGGGATTGATTCCGGCAGTGGGCCCTTACTTAAGGTCAATCTTAAGCAACATTGTAGTGTTTGTGGTTCCAGGAGCAATCTTGTTAGGAATCAAGACGATTTGGAAACTTGCTTCGGAATAGATAAATATAATTTAATTTTTTTATAATTTTAATTTCTCGGAGATATATTTTTTAAGATAACCTTAATAAAAAAACTAATCATAACTACCCCTAATGATACAATTAGATGGTTCGCATCTGGAAGGAGGAGGAAGTTTAGTTCGAGTTGCTTTAGCTCTTTCTACACTTACTGGAAAAGAATTCAAAGTCACTAAAATCCGTTCTGGAAGAAAGCAGCCGGGATTAAAAGCACAGCATCTGACGGCGATAACTGCTTTAAAAGAAATCTGCGGGGCAGAAACTAATGAAGTAGAGATTGGCTCTACAGAGTTATGGTTCAGACCGGGAAAAGTTAAAAGTGGAAAATATGAGATTGATATTGGTACAGCTGGAAGTATAACTTTGCTGCTGCAAGCTTTGATTCTGCCGTGTTTATTTGCTTCAGGAAAAGTTACTTTAAATGTTACAGGAGGAACTTGCGGAAAATGGCAGGCATCAGTAGATTATTTACAGCAGGTCTTAATGCCACAATTAAAAAGATTTGCCAAGATAGAACTGAAGATATTAAGAAGAGGTTATTATCCTAAAGGCAATGGACTGATCAGTTTGGAGATAATGCCAAAAATTAGGTTAGAGGATTTTCCAGATTTTTGGAATGGGTATGAAAAAATAAGTTTAACTGTTCCTAAAATAAAGTTGACTGAACAAGGCAGGCTGGAACGGATTGAAGGGATAGTAAACATCTCGAAGCAGTTAGAGAATAAAAAAGTGGGAGAAAGAATCAAAAAAATGGCTGAGTTAAAATTGAGGAGATATGATGTACCGGTTCAGATTAAGATAGATTATGCAGAAAGCCTAAGTGTAGGAGGGGAAGCATTATTGTGGGCAGAGTTTGGTAAAAATGGAAAAGAAGAGTTTAATCCAGTGATTTTAGCCAGCGATGTGCTGATTGAACCTGGAAAAAGTTCCGAGCAGATTGGGACTGAACTGGCTGAAAAACTGGAAAATGAGATGGATTCAGAAGCAGCAGTAGATGTTCATTTAGCGGATCAATTAATCTTATTTATGGCCATGCTGCCAGGTTCGGAGATTAAAACTAGTGAAATAAGCAAGCATGCTCAAACCAATTGTTATGTCTGTGAGCAGTTTTTACCGGTGAGGTTTGAGTGTGAAGGGCAGACGATTAGGGTAGATAAGAAGTGACAATGTTAATTTTGTAATAATCACGCTTTTTTGTTACGACATTGAAAATGTTGGCGTTTCAGGGCTTCTTTGTCGTAAATATTGTATACTTGGCTTAACGAGTGTTATACGCAATAGAATTTCAATTTCTATGAGAACCGAGAGCCCTCACCTCATGCTCATTTCATTCGCAAGAAACAGCTTCTTATAATTTTGCTGGAACTTTTATTCTACGTGATATCAAGAGGGTCTTTGTCTAGATATTAAATCCCAAAATAGTGCCCTTTCTTTTTTTTTCTTACATTTTCATATTTTGAATGTTCTAGACATTTTTCCTTACAACATCTCTTTGGAATAGGCACAGGGATTAAATTATAAGCTTCCTTGTCCAATTCTAGCCTGTCAAAAACAAGACTTTCTGGCACTGTTAGATTATGCTTAACTGCAAAAAATTTAATTTGTACTCTTCGTATAGACTCAGGTTCTAATTCAAACACATTGGGCTCAGTAGACCAACCATCATAAACACAAAAAGGATCAAACTCTGATGTCCCATAAACAGGATAATCTTTGCAAAAATTGTCTCTTGTTGCATATGTCGAGCATGAAACAATTATGCCACCATTATCGTTTACATTAAAATCTAAATTTGAACAAGCTGGCAAAGCAAATCCTTCAAATCTGAATCTTTCTCCATCAGGAATTAATTTTGTTCTATGAGGTGTTCTTTCACAAAGCTCTTCATACTCTTTTATCAACAAATCTAGCTGTGTTTCAGAGACATCTTCTGGAATAGGTAATGGTGGTGGTGCTTTTCCTTCATAAATAATTCTATGAATTTCACCGCTTGGAACTAAAGTACCATGAATCAGATAAATGTTTGAAACAACCTGTTTATCATTTCGCCAATGAGTTGGAAGAAAACAACATAACCCATCTGTATGTTCTCTATCACTACTGAAAGCGACAAGTTGAACTAAAGATTTGTACTTAGTAAGATTAAATCGAGAGTCACCACAATCAAAATTCTGATTTGCTGTTTTAGTTGCATATTCCATTTGAAGAATAATGTAGTTTATATTTATAAATCTTTCTATTTTGTAACTACTACAGAGAGACCAAACAAACTGAATAGTGGGGGCGAAGTGTCCCTTTTTGATGTTGTTTAAAATACAAGTTTAATGACGGTAAATCGAATGTAATTTGTCTAGTTCAACTTTACACAGATCATTCTTTAACGTCGAATGACACTATGCCATAAAAAATTCCAATAAAGTAAACTTTATAAATAAACCCCTGTTCAAGATTACAAAAAGAAAGAAATAAAAAATAACCAAGGAGGAGAAAGTTTGCATCCTTGTGGGGCTAAGCGAAGTGAACTGAGCGAGCAAGAGGTGAGTTCTTGCAGGTCAGGGCCGCACTTCTTTGGATGATAAACTTTTGTAAAGTTTATGGAAGAAAAAATATGTACCTCTTGCAAGAAAAGAGTCACTAATGATCAGGGCAGTGCTGCGTTTAATTGTCCAAACTGCGGCAAGATGAAAATAGTAAGATGTTCTAACTGCAGAAAAAACGCCAACCATTACACCTGTGCTAACTGCGGTTTTCAGGGACCTAATTAAGATGGCTAGGGCAATCATAACTTTCAAATTAATGCCAGAATCGCCAGAAGTTAATTTAGAGCCAATTAAAAAAAAAGCTTTAGTGATTGCTAAAGAAAGTCATTCTATAGGCGAGATGCAGGTAAAAGAAGAGCCGATTGCTTTTGGATTAAAAGCGATACTAATTATGGCAATGTATGAATTGGAAGGAGCTGATTTTGATGCTATTGCTGCTAAAATGGGTACAATTAAACAGGTACAGTCGGCAGAAGTAGCCAAGATGGATTTAGCGTTAGGTTAGAGAGTTAGTTTGTTTTTTCTTAAGAATAGAAATTTAAAATAAAAAAGAAGAAAGTTTATTCTTCAGGACAATCGCTAATTGGAGCGGTTTCTGGATCGATTCCGTCAACAATTTGGCAAAAGCCTTCAAGACTGCCATTAGCAGCTAAAGTTAAGGCAGCGGCAGCTTCATTTATTCCGCCTACTTCCATGTTTACAAGATGCCCTTCTAACAAATTAACGATAGTTTTGTGTTCTTGAATGACTTCAGTTGCAGTACAATCGCCTTCATGGCCACTAAATTCAGGCGCAAAACAAGCATTATAAACAATAAGTGCTACGCCTGTAGATGGAGCTACTAAAGGAACTGTAGGGTCATACTGAGCTACATTCAGGAAGCCAAGTTCTCTTGCTTGTACTTCTAAGAAAGGTGTAGGTACTAAAACTTGGATAATATTACGATATTCTGGAATCTGATTTAGATTATTCATAATAGTATAATCTGCATCTGAACCGGTTTCTGCATCTGGACTAGTAGTGTCAGCTAAGGTATCAACAACAGCATCCAAGACTGGATCTGCAAGTGAATCAGCAGCTGTGTCAGCTATGTAATCAGCTAAGGTATCAGCAGCATCCAAGACTGGATCTGCAAGTGAATCAGCAGTTGTGTCGGCTACGTAATCTGCCAAGGTATCAGCAGCATCCAAGACTGAATCTGCAAGTGAATCAGCAGTTGTGTCGGCTACGTAATCTGCCAAGGTGTCAGCAGCAGTATCCAAGACTAAATCTCCGCTGGTTTCAGCTATAGTATCATAAGAAACTTCTGGAGCAGCATCTCGAACATCAGGTACGTCAACACGAGCATCTTCAACTGGTTCAGTATTCATATCATGACCGTGATCATAACCAGCATCTAAATCGTGACCGTGATCATGGCCAGCATCTAGAGTATCAAAACCGGCATCTTCGCTGCCATTAGCACCAAAAAGATAGGTTCTGGTTTGGTCGGCTTCACAGGAATCAACAACTGGAGCAGCATAAATCTCAGTTCTGTTACCTACAGTAATTTCTAAACTAGTGCCAGATGGAATATCTGAACAAGTATATTTTCCAGCTTCTTCAGATCCAACTTCGCCAGCATCAGCTGCGTCTGCATTAGTTGTTTCTCTGGAAACAGGACAGATAATTCCTTCAGATTGGTCTCCCCAGCGAGCTCTGACTATAGCTCCTTCAATTGGCAATCCGGTATTATAATCAGCAACAACAACCTCTAAATTATAAGAATCTCTGGAAGTACAAGCTTCTGAGTTTCCAGGTAATTTACTATCATCAAAACCGCAGCCAACAGCGCTAAATAAACTAACTGCTCCA
>Ga0209541_10017994_pt1 | contig 10271 bp, 14 predicted proteins | sample RifCSPlowO2_01_FD_184027 | JGI IMG/M metagenome (GOLD analysis project Ga0209541, IMG submission 184027) | Groundwater microbial communities from Rifle, Colorado - Rifle CSP2_plank lowO2_0.1 (SPAdes) (version 2) | ecosystem: Environmental > Aquatic > Deep subsurface > Groundwater | place...
AAAGGAGAAGAAAGAGTAAGGAATTGGTTTGAGAGCAGAAAGAAATAAAATGTCAACAAAAATAAAACTACATCAAAAAATTCACAACTGCAGAAAAATATTGATACTGGGGGAGCCTGGAAGTGGAAAAAATTATTTAGGGGAAAAAATCGCTGTGCATTTAGGTCTGCCGTTTAAGGACGTAGATGATATTATCTGGAAAAGAAAATTTGATATCAGAAGACATAGAGAACTGCGCAAAAAAATGGTGGAAGCAGAAACAAAAAAAGAAAAATGGGTCTTTGTAGGGATTCCTGCAACTTGGGCGCAACATTCTGTAGACAAAGCACAAGTAATAATTATCCTCAGAGAAAGGATACTCATTGAGATAATTAGAATATTTGTTAGGTTTGTAAAAAGAAATTATTTTGCCAAAAAACCAAAAGAAACGCTAAAAAGTGTATTAGAATTAATTAAGTGGAACTATCAAAAGTTTCACAAAAAAGACGGAGACAAAAGAATTCTGATAGAAAAAATTGCGAGAAAAAATGTGAGTAAAACATACATTTTGCAATCAAGACATGAAGTTAATCTTTTACTTGAAATGTTATTGAAATAATCATTCAAGTTTTCTAAAAAAACCCATCAAAGCAAACGCTTCTCTCTTGGTGAGAAAACTTTTTGCAATAATTCGTTTCCAAATCTTTTGCTGAGTTTCTTTTTTTGCAGTAGTAGAAAACTTCATTTTGCTGATTTGTTCTTTTACCATCTTCATAATTTGCTTTTTGTCAACATCAGAAGCAAACCTAATATGGCTGGTGATGTTTTCCTGCGCTTTGAACAGTTCATAACAAATAACTGCAACAGAATGGCTTAAATTCATAGTAGGATACTTTTTAGAAGTTGGAATTGTTACGACAAAATCACACATTTCAATCTCTTCATTTTTGAGCCCTATGCCTTCCCTGCCAAACAAAAGACCAACATTTTTTTTGTTCGGCAGAATTTCTGCAAGCTGGCTCGGAGATAATGGCGATCGAGGAATGTTATAATCAGTGCCTAGCCGAGAAGTTGTGCCAATCAAAGTATGATAATTCTTTAGCGCATCAATTTGAACAACTTTTGCTTTTTTGAGCACATTTCTTGCGTGCTTAGCCCTGCCCTGTGCTTCTTCTGACAAATAATCACATTGAGGATTAACAAGCACTAAATCTTCAAAACCAAAATTAGACATTACTCGAGCAATTGCACCAACATTTCCAGCTTTTTCTGGCTCCAAAAGTATAATGTCCATCTTTTATCGTATAAAACCAGTAATTATGTTTCCAAGAATTATGAACATAAAAAACAGGCTGATTAACTTCCAAACAAACAGTCCTTTTTTAACATTCCATTTTTGCAAAACAAGCAAAAGCATTCTTCCACCATCAACAGGACCAATAGGCAGCAAATTAAACAGGCCAATTCCAAGATTCAACAATAAAAGCCAATAAACAAGGCCAAAAAGCCAGATTATAAACGCAGTTCCTGTTTCAGTAAATCTATCCTTAAATTCACTTTTAACATTAGTTCCTTGAGCAATTGAAACACCCAAATACGCTCTTTTAGCATCTTTAGGATTTGCTGCCAGAATAATATTTCTTTCAGTAACATTAGTCCTGACTTTAATCATTTTTCCAGGAGCCTGCTTCGCAAGCAAAGCTGTAAAACTTTCAACGTTAGTAATCTTGATATTATCAATCCACAAAATTAATTCACCAGATTGAACGCCTGCTTTTTCAAAAGGACCATCTTTTGAAACACTCATAACTTTTGCACCAGTAAGCTCAAGCATTGATTGCGCAACAGGATTGATTATTGCAAGAACAATCAAGAATAAAAGGCCAGCAGCAACAATATTTGAAAAAGGACCTGCAGCAAAAACAGACAATTGTTCTCTTGCACTGCGCTTAACCATTTTTTTTTCATCAGGCTCAACAAAAGCAGCAGGAATAATAGGAAGCACAATTCCCAAAAATGCAAATCCAGAGGATTTTACAGGAATCTTGAAAGCTCTAGCAACAACGCCATGAGAAAATTCATGAACAATAGCAATTACAAAAATTGAAATAAACCAATACAAAAATGGAACGAAAAAAACACCCTTAGCAGCAAAAGGCATCACAGGCTTAATGCTTGGCGCAGTTTCAGGGCTGGTAAAAAGCGCAAGAGTGTTGCTGATAAGCTCATAAGACATAAACAACATTCCAACAAAACCAATAATGACTCCAAATAATGAAATAAATCTAATGGCGCGGCCAAATTTAGCAGCCAAAACATCCATCCATCTCAAACCAAGTTTTGTTCTGTACATCACAAAATAAATTATAGGATAAAGAATTCTTTGAACAGCAAGCTTTTCCCGCTTTATGTATAAAAGTATTGTCAATAACACAACGAAAATAATTGCGAGAATTGATTGATAATCCATTGTTTGTTAATTATTCACTCACTTCTTTCTCTTTGGCTTGAATGCCTTATTCTGGCATTTTCTGCACTTAACTTCGCCTTCAGCCACCTTTCTGCTAGGAACTCTAATAACAGTCTTGCATCTTCTGCAAACAAACTTGTTCTTAAACTTTCTTGCATCAGCTTCTGGAAATTTAACCATTTACTCTGAACCTCTCAATTGCTTCATTACTCTCTGGTCAAGCACAATCCAATAAAGAATTTGGCAGCCTTCAACAACCTGGCCTTTTAATTCTTCAGGAATCTCCAAATCAAAAGTTTCATAATTTTCTAAATCCATGACGTTTGCTTTGTTGCCACTGATTGAAAGCACTTGCGCGCCCTTTTTCTCAACGATTGGAACTTCAACGTTATCATGCGAAGGAACAACTATCTCTCTTTTTTTATTGTCAAGCAGGCCCATAGCGACAATTCTTGCTTTTGCATGCCCATGCTTTCCAGACTTTGCAATATCTACACTTACAACTTTGCAAGCATTGCTCTCAATAATTATGTAGCTTCCTTCTTTTATAGAGCCGGCATTAACTATTTTAGTTGTCATAAGTCAAAGTTTTGGTTGTGTTTGTTTATAAATATTTTGGTTACCAGAAGTTAAAGAACCCTTTAATCTTCCTTTTAGCAGAATTTTTTGTGACTAAATAATTAAGTTCTTTCTCGAGCTGTTCATGATTCTCAAACTTGCGCTCATCATCACGAAAAGCATTAGTGTGACATGAATGCCTGCCGTTCTTCGAGCTGAATTTGTGCTTTTTGTGCAAAAGCTCATGATACATCACATAATCCAGCAATTCTCGCTTGTCAAGAAGCATTTGAGTAATTGAAAGAGTATCAGTGCTGTATTCATAAGTGCCAAGAAGATTAATAGACTCTTTAAGCTCAAAATTAGGCATGCTCATCAAGCCAGCAAAATATTTTTCGTTGACTCTTGTAAAAGATTCTTCAAGAACAGGATGAGTTTTTGTTCTAGGCAGAGTGTCAGACAAATTTTTCAAAAAAAGTTCATACAAATCAATCTGCATAGTGCTCACTTTATCTTTGAGAATTCTTGCCAAAAGAGATTGTATTAAACCCATCTGAATATCTTTATTTACACCATCCCATTTTCTACTCAGCTTGAAAGTCAATTGCCTTGAAAATTTGTTAAGCTGAACTCTAGCATTGTACCCCCTAAATTTTCCAGAATATTCCAAAACTGCAGAATAATTAAACTCTTTTTCAGGATACAATTGCTTAAATGATTCTTCTATAATTGACATAATTAACAGGAATTAACATTCTAATTAAAATATTATGCTGTTGCAACTTCATATCGCAAAATAGCGCCAGCCTTTCCCAAATCTCTTAACTGCGCGCCTTCACGAGTTTCAACAGAAATAATCCTTATTTCAGTTGAGTAAACTTTAGCCATACTCTCAAACTCGTCAATTGTAGCGTCATCAAGCGCTTCTGAAATCAGCAAAACATCAACAGCACCAAGATTAAGAACACGCTTGACTTCAGTTATTCCATACGCAACCTTTCCAGGATGGGTTGCAAGAATTTCCAAAAATCTTGTGACAATCTTTTTTTCACCAGCGATTTCTTCCTCAGCAAGCAAGTCCTGGCTTCTGTCAACCAATTCCTGCAAGCCTGCCTCTTCAGTATACGATAAATCTTTAACACCAATAACTTTCTTCTTCAAATCGCCAGTCAGGTAATTTCCGTCAACAAATTCATACTTTGTTGGGCCAGGCCCGCCGATAATAATTCCTTTAAGGCCTTCATACATAAGAAATTGCTCTTTAACATAATCTGCAACCTTCTTGTAATGCGCTTTTACTGCTAACTCGCGATTTTGCTGAAATCTGTGCGCGCTCTGGCCACCAGCTTTCATTTTGCCAGGAACATGAGAATGAGTTTTCATCATAGGCACAATTGTTTTGCCCTTCAAAACTGCAATGCTAGCATCTCTTGCATCAAGAACAATCAAGCCATATGCTTCCTTGGCTTCCATCATTTCTCGCAAAATATCAAGCTGAAAATTTTTGTCACAACGATAAATTCTTGTTCTGATTGGAATTGGAGGCTCAATAGAATAAACTTGAACATCACTTGCGCCCTCCCGCTCAGAAACGTTTCCAGAAAAAACAGCAAAACCATTAGGTGGAGTTGATTTGAACAATTTCAGATGCTTAATCATGCGCTCAAGAGCATCAATAACATTATTTCTAGTCTGGGCAGACTTAATATTTGTAGCAGTGCCCTGCTCCTGTTGAAGATGATTAATTATTTTGTTAATATCATAACTTTGAGGAATGTAAACACTAACAAACTCTGTATGTCTGGCTTGTTTTGATTCAAGCTCTTTGACAAACTTCTTCAAATGATACTTTTCGTTTTCTGATAATGACGCCATGTTAGGTATAAAAATGCAAGATGTTTATAAAATCCTCGAAAATTTTCCACAAATTTATACATTTTGGTTAAATAAGCGAAAAATTTTCAGGACTAAAAGACAACTGACATTAGTTGAATAGACTATAATCTTGAAAACATTTGATTGAAGGGTGTCAATTGTCTTTTTAGCATATTGAAAGACTAAGCTTATATACAAAAACTATCTGTGTAAGAATATGGCATACGGAATGCTATTCGCAATAATTTCACCAATACTTTGGGCAGCAATGAATGTAGTAGATAAATATGTTATTTCGCACAAAGTAAAACACACAGCAGGATACATACCTGTGGCAGGCATAGCAAACCATATTCTTTGCAGTAATTGTTGCGTTATTTTTGAATTGGTCAAATGTTTCGTTGAGCGACTTTATTTTTCCAATTCTTGCGGGCGCACTTGTGGGTGTTTCAACATATTTTTATCTTTTAACACTAAAAACTGAGGACGTTTCACACATGATTGGTTTCATTTATGTATATCCAATATTAGTCGCGTTATTATCATTTATTTTTCTTAAAGAAACCTTGCCGCAATATGGGTATGTTGGAGTTGCATTTATTATCATTGGCGTGCTTTTGCTTTCAATCAGAATAAAGCAAGTTCATCTAGATACATGTATATGGTTTATAATTGCAATTGTTCTATTAACAGCTGTAGATGAATTCTTTGTTAAAATAACAACAACACATTTAAGTGCGAGTCAGGGATTTGCTGCCAATGGAATAGCATTAGGCATTGCACTCTCAGCAGGATTAATATTCCCTTCTGTGAGAAAAAAATTTTGCAAAGAAATACACAACCTCAAATTTGCAGGATTAAGCGAAATATTCACTGCGAGCGCATTATTAACATTGTACCTCGCAATGGCAGAATTGCCAGCAACAATTGTTTCTTCAATTGCCGCAATCCAGCCAATGGCTGTACTGTTTTTTGAGCGTATAACAAATAGATTTGTGGGCAAAATAACAAAAGATAACTTGCTACTGCCTAAAACCGGCGCGATGATATTAATTGTGGTTGGTGTTGCATTATTATATTTAAGCGTGTAAAATCCAATGATTCCGTTACATTTTTAAATAGCCCTTATTTCTTCAACTCAATGGTAAAAGATGTAGGCCTAGGCTCAGTGAAAAGATTTGGAGTGAGGTATGGCAGAACAACAAAATACAATTTTGCTAAAATAGAAAATGAGCAAAGAAAACTCCAAAAATGCCCTTATTGCAAAAAAACCAAAGCAAAAAGAGAATTTTTAGGCGTTTATAAATGCGGAAAATGCGGCGCAAAATTTACTGGCAAAGCATACTTCTTAGAACAAACAGTAATAGTTCAATCTCAAGAATCACCCATAGTTGAAGAATTAGTAGCGCAAGAAACAGAAGAAAAAGAAGAAGAGGCATAATCATGGTAAAATACACCTGCTTTTTTTGCAACAAAAAAATATCAGAAGAAATGATGGGCAAAAGAGTAAGATGTCCATACTGCGGAAGCAAAATTCTATACAAGTCAAGAACAACGACAACAAAAGTAAAAGCAATTTGAATATCATGGCTGATAAAGAAGAAAAGGATAATGCACAAGAAAGTATTGCACGCTTACAGATTCTAGAACAAAACATGCAATCAATCTTGATGCAAAAACAGCAATTTCAAGCGCAATTAGTAGAAATAGAATCAGCGCTAAAAGAAATGTCAACAACAAACACAGTATACAAAATAGTAGGCAACATAATGGTTAATGCAGAAAAAGCAGAACTTGAAAAAGACTTAAAGCAAAAAAAAGAATTTATTGACATAAGAATAAAAAATCTTGAAAAACAAGAAATGCAGTTTAAAGATAAAACAAAAAAATTGCAAGAAGAAGTTCTTAAAACACTAAAAAAGGAGTGAAGATGTCTTCAACCGAAAATTTGAATAAAGTAATAGTCGCGCTAAAAGACATAGAATCAGACTCAACAGTGCCAAAAAACGTCAAAGCAAAAATAACGTCAATCATTAAAATACTAGAAGACAAAGGAGAAATCTCAATCAAAGTAAGCAAAGTACTAAATGAAATAGAACAAATATCAGAAGACGTAAACATACCATCTTTCACAAGAACACAACTATTCCAAATATCAAGCATGCTTGAAGTTGTTTGAACAGTAGTTTTATAATCTAATTGGTGTAATTTGAAATAAAATGCAATGGATATCAGAAAAAACAATACATCGTTTTTCAATTGAATGGGAAAGTGGCAATGGAAAACGTCAAAAAAAATATGAAGAATATGCGCCGGATAAATGGAATTATGCAAATTTAACCATTTACTTGTGTCAAGGCGATAAAAATTTCACAATAAAACCCCAAGTTGTAGAAATGCTTAAGTGCCCTGTAAATCTTGAATATGAAAATCCTAAATATGAAACTATGACAATAACTGAATTTGTTGCAGGCATTCTTGATGGCACTAAAGTTGCGTATCTTGGTTATTTAAGACAGTTTAAAAGTTCGCCAATGATTAGTGTGGTACAATATTTATTTGATGATGATGAAAAACCATATTCTTCAAAATTTGGAATGATGCAAGGACCTGGCTGGCAAGCAAGTGTTCGCGCAATAATTGATGATAAAATGCGTCCCTACTTTGTCCCACTAAAAATATTGCGACCAACTGCCGCAAAAAGTATTGATAAATGTGTTGAAATGCTTTCAAAACCAATGCTAAGTGCTCGTCCTGCGCATTGGGAATAACCAACCTTTGAGAACATTTTTAAAGATTAAACATTAATTCTTTTAACAAAAATGAGCACTGCAGACAGAATAAAAGAACTAGAAGACCATTTGCGAGACGCGCAATACAACAAGCACACAGAGCATGCATTTGGAGTCATCAAAGCGCAAATTGCAAGATTGCGCGACAGAATGGAATCTGCAGCAGCAAAAAAACTAGGAGGCGGCGGATTCTCGATAAAAAAAAGCGGAGACGCAACAGTAATTCTATTAGGATTTCCATCAACAGGAAAAAGCACGCTGCTCAACACATTAACAAATGCAAAATCAAAAGTTGCAGCATATGAATTCACAACTCTAGATGTAATTCCCGGTTTGCTTGAATACAAACATGCAAAAATACAAATTTTAGATGTTCCAGGAATTCTGGCAGGCGCTTCCAGAGGAAAAGGCAGAGGAAAAGAAGTTCTAGCAATGGTCAGAAATGCAGACTTAATCTTAATAATAATAGACGCGCTAAATCCAGAGCAGCATTCCGCAATATTAAAAGAAATTTATGACACTGGCGTAAGAATAAACAAGCGCCCTCCAGACGTTAAAATAACAAAAAAAGTTCGAGGTGGAATAGACATAGGAAGCACAGTTGCGCTAACAAAAATCACAAGAGAAACAATCACTGCAATTTTGCGCGAATTGCGAATAAACAATGCAGACGTTCTGATAAGAACAGACATTGATGCAGATGACTTAATAGATGCAGTTGAAGGAACAAGAAGATACATCCCATCAGTAACTGTAATCAGCAAAGCAGACTTGCTATCAAAAGAAAGCGTTGACAATATAATAAAAACAATAAAACCAGACCTGTTTGTCAGCGCTGAAAAAAAAATAAACATTGAAAAACTAAAAGAAGTAATATTCAACAGACTAAATTTCATCCGAATTTATTTAAAAGAAGTAAACAAAAAAGCAGACCTTGAAGTACCAATGGTGTTAAAAGGCGGAGCAACACTGCGGTCAGTATGCGAACACATACACAAAGATTTCGTGCGAAAATTCAGATTTGCAAGAGTGTGGGGCAAAAGCGCAAAATTTGAAGGACAACAATTCAGAACACCAGACAAAGCATTATGCGACGGAGATATTGTTGAAATACATTTAAAATAATTATCTTCTATCGCTCTTTAATACGCTGGCCATATCATAAAGCGTGCTATCAATCCAATCTGCATGATGTGAGTAATGCCAAGAATCTGCTTTTATCGCTTTCAAAGCATTGCAAACTTGCTCAACTTCAGCCTTAAGCAAAGAACTAATTTTTTTAATATACCTGCACAAAACTTGCAAATGATAACTTGGCTGTTTTTGAATAAGATTACACATCTGCGTCGTTAACAAAGAAGAATCAAAACGCTCAAATCTGCGCGGTTCATCAAACTCATGAGGATAAAGAAACTCATTATGCAAACTTGTTCCATCTCTGTGGTCAAGAATGTATCCCATAACTTCAAAAATACCTTCCCTAAATTCTGCTTGAACTTTACAAACAACATCTTGTTTTATTTGTTCATCATTCTTCCCATCTTTATGCTGTTCAGGATATTGCTTTCGCATATCACACTCGTGTTTGTACCAGAATTTCACATTAGGAGACATCATGCCTCTTTTTTCATACAAATCAGAAATGCTATGATCATCTGCAAGATTGCAAACTAAACCATAAACGCTTCTGTCTTTTGTTAAATCATAAAAAGCAAGAATTGTGTGTGCTTTCCATCTGACATATTGATCAATTTGCGGGTCAATTGCGATTTTTCTTAATTCTTGCTTTCGTTTAGGATTTCCATGCGCGAGAGCAGAAATTGCTGCATCAGCAACATTAGTGATGTTAGATCTTTTCCCATTTGCAGCATCCCACAATGTTTCAAAAACAGCGTCATCTTTTTCTATAAATGGCGCCAAATATTTGATTGCAGCAATTTGGTGATTCATATTAGCGGCAAATTTAGCTGCCACAGGAAGAAACCCTTCACAGCCAGTAAGAGGAATTGAATCAATCTGTGCATTAACACTTTCCTGATGAAGCTTTGCCAGCGGGTCTTCACCAGAAATGATTGCAATCAAAGAATTCTTTAACTTTTTACTTTCGTCAGAGCCTGATGATAAAACATACTTTGTTGCAGAATCCTGAAAGAATAAACATTCAACTAAACCATCTGCACCTTGCTGTTTTGCAAAATCTTTAATTCTATCCGCTTGAACTTTGCGAGGGTCTTTCATGACAAAATAAAATTTACATTTAGTTTATAAATATTCACTTTAAACGGCACTGGCGAAAAAGTGAGTGATTTTGAAAAATGAGAAAAAATTTCGTGTGGAACTTATCACTTGCTTTTATCGACAATAATTCCAACTGAACTGTAGGTTATTTTGTGAACCGATAAAACTGGTAAATCACTCACTTTTTATATTGTGCCCTTTAAACTGTTTAAGTAATCACTTTTGCTTTCAAATCCTTTTTTCTTTGCTAACTTTTCCATCGCTTTATCAATCCAGCTTCCATATTGCGCAGCTTTCTTTTCACGCCAAGCAATTTCTTTAGGCAAGCTAAGCTCTTCTGCAATTTCTCTCAAAATTAT
>Ga0209541_10017996_pt1 | contig 10270 bp, 9 predicted proteins | sample RifCSPlowO2_01_FD_184027 | JGI IMG/M metagenome (GOLD analysis project Ga0209541, IMG submission 184027) | Groundwater microbial communities from Rifle, Colorado - Rifle CSP2_plank lowO2_0.1 (SPAdes) (version 2) | ecosystem: Environmental > Aquatic > Deep subsurface > Groundwater | place: Rifle...
GACCAATTTTGATCACAAAGAAATAGAGGCCAAGTGGAATAAGATTTGGGATGAGCAAAAAGTAAATGTAGTAGATATAAAAAATGCTCCCAAGCCTTATTTTAATCTAATGATGTTTCCGTATCCGTCAGCCGAGGGTATGCATGTGGGGAATATGTATGCTTTTACGGCCTCCGATGTTTTTGGGAGATTCAAACGCATGCAAGGCTTTGATGTTTTTGAGCCCATTGGTCTAGATGGTTTTGGGATTCACTCTGAAAATTATGCTCTCAAAATTGGCCGACACCCCAAGGAACATGCCCGGATTACTGAAGAAAATTTTTATAGGCAACTTCATATGGTGGGTAATATGTATGATTGGTCAAAAACTGTTGAAACTTACAACCCAAACTATTACAAATGGACTCAATGGATATTTGTCCAGTTGTTTAAGAAAGGTTTGGCATATAGAGCCAAATCCGAGGTCAATTGGTGCTTTAAATGCAAGACAGTGCTTTCTGACGAGCAAGTCTTGGGTGATGAATGCGAGCGTTGTAGTACAGTTATAGTTAAAAAATCTCTGGAACAATGGTTTTTCAAAATCACTGATTATGCAGAGAGACTTTTGAAAAATTTAGAATGGATTGACTGGACCCCAAAGATTAAGACTATTCAAAGAAATTGGATAGGAAAAAAGACAGGCTACAAAATTAAATTTGATGACATCGAAGTTTTTACGACCCGCCCCGATACCTTGCATGGAGCGACTTTTTTGGCTATCGCGGGTCACGAAGATAAGTTTACGGGCAAAACAGTGACCAACCCGGCAACGGGCTATGAAATTCCTGTCTGGGAAGCTTCCTATATTGTGGCAGATTATGGGACTGGTGCGGTAATGGGCGTGCCCGCACACGATGAGCGGGACATGGTTTTTGCCAAGAAATATGGATTAGAAATAATTGAGATGAAACCTGATGATTCGATGAAAAAATATGCAAGTGAATGCGTAACATATCACTTACGTGATTGGCTGATTAGCCGGCAGAGATATTGGGGACCGCCAATTCCCATGATTAACTGTCCAAAATGCGGCTGGCAAGCAGTGCCCGAAGACCAATTGCCAGTGCTTTTACCAGATATTGAGGATTATCAACCCAAAGGAGAAGGTAAAGGACCTCTAGCAGGCCATCCAGAGTTTTATCAGACTGTTTGTCCCAACTGTGGTGGAAAAGCTGAACGGGAGACCGATGTTTCTGATAACTTCTTGGATAGTGCCTGGTATTTTTTGCGTTACCCAAGTGTCGGATTAGATGATAAACAATGGGATAAAGACTTAACTAAAAAATGGCTACCAGCCGCAATGTATACAGGTGGAGCTGAGCATGCAACTTTACATTTAATGTACACACGATTTATAACCATGGCACTAAAAGACATGAGATATCTGGATTTTGAAGAACCCTTTACCAAGTTTTTTGCTCACGGAATGATTATCAAGGACGGCGCCAAAATGAGTAAAAGTAAGGGTAATGTGGTCAATCCAGACGATTATATTACTAAATTTGGTGCCGATACTTTTAGACTTTATCTAATGTTTTTAGGTCCTATCAGTGATGGGGGAGACTTCCGTGACTCCGGTATTGAGGGAATGAATAGGTGGGTTAACAGAATATGGAAGTTAATTGATTCTCAAATAGAGTTGATTTCGGATCCAAATACGATGATAAATAGGGGATTACACAAGCTGATCAAGCGGGCGACTCAAACTTTAGAGGCTAGAAAATATAATGTTTTAATTGCCGGGGCCATGGAATTCATAAATTTAGTGGTAAGTCAAAAGGCCGTCTTATCCGCCAATCAATGGGGAGCGTTTGTTCAATTGATTGTCCCCTTGGCTCCACATCTGGCGGAGGAATTGTGGCACAAGTTGGGAAACACTGGTTTTGTGAACCAGCAGACATGGCCGGAGTACGATCAGGCTCTGGCAACAAACGAAAAAGTTACAATCGTGGTTCAGATAGATGGGAAGGTCAGGGAGAGGTTGGCGGACGGACCGGACATTCAGCAGAGGGCGCTTGCGAGTGCTAAAGTCCAGTCTTACCTGAAAGGGGCTTCATATAGGGCTGTATTTGTACCCGGTAAAGTCATAAATTTTGTAACTAAATGAAAAAAGAGGTCTATATCGCTGCCATTGGCATATTATTGTTCGGATCGGGAGTCCTGTGGTATTTCTACGATCACTATAATCCTTCACCGGTGCAGGTTATCTCAGCGGCAAAAGAAATTATGGTAGACATTCAGGGGGCAGTTAATAAACCTGGCGTTTATAAAATGCCAAACGGCTCTAGAATAGAAGATGCACTGCGGGTCGCTGAAGGTTTAACCGAAAGCGCCGATACAAAGTGGGTCGAGATAAATCTAAATAGAGCAAAGAAGGTCAGTGATGGAGAGAAGATTTATATACCGAGTATCAATGACAAATCACAAATGACAAATGTCAAATCAAATTTGATTAATATTAACGCAGCGACGCAAGCGGAACTTGAAGCAATTGACAAAATCGGGTCGGCCACTGCGCAGAAAATAATTAATAACCGGCCATATCAGGAATTAACCGAATTGGTATCCAAAAAAGTCGTCAGTGCCAAGCTCTATACTCAGATTAAAGATCAGCTGTCATTATGGTGAGGTGGGTACTTCTATTTATTCTGACAGCCATATGTTTTATCAGATATCTGGTGGTGATTAATACTCAAATACAGATCAACATAGGAGATCAAGTCACAGTCACAGGAATCATCTGGGGTGGTAAAATAAGAATAGAAAACAGGCGGTTTATTCTCTTAGAGAAGAGTATAGAAATTCCCGATGGAGATAAGGTGACCGTAATTGGCAGAGTGACGGGACAAGTGATAGACAAATTTGGCAGAAATATATACCTGGAAGAAGCCCAAATCGAGAAAAATTATACGCCAGTATTTTACAGACTACGGGTCTATTTGCAAAATAGAATAATGAGCTGGATGCCGGGAGATTTAGGAGGTCTGGCTTCAGGAATATTGCTCGGAGGAAATCAATTATTGTCACACGATACCCGCCAAAACTTTACCCGCGATGGCTTGTCACATATCATTGCCGCGTCGGGCTTTAATGTGGTGATGGTCAGTGGTTGGTTAGCTGTTTTGGGGAGAAAATTAAAGAGAAAAAGACTGATGATATTCTTTGGTCTATTAGGAACGATATTGTATATGTTACTGGCTGGTTTATCGGCCTCGGTTATCCGTGCGGGAATCATGAGTATATTATCATTTACCGCATTGATATATGGCCGAAAGAGCGATGCAATCTGGTCGCTAGTAATCTCTGCCGTAATGATGATTTTAGTCAATCCGTGGTATATTCTGGATATTGGTTTTCAATTGTCAGTCATGGCGACACTGGGTGTGTTGTTGTCCACAGGTAACGAACTGAAAACTATTTTTACTGTCCAACTCTTTACTATTCCCTTAATCCTTCATCATTTTGGCCAATTGTCTATAGTTGCTCCTCTGGCAAATATATTAGTGATCTGGACCGTGCCCTATATTATGCAGTTGACGGCACTTGGCCTAATAATTCCGCCTGTATTGTATCTTGCTTGGCCGCTTCTTTCTTATATGTTATTTGTAGCCAATTGGTTATCCCGGTGGTCATGGGCCAGCCTGACAGTAGGACAGATGAACTGGGGATGGGTCGCCATCTGGTATCTGGTACTGGCAATAGTTTATAATCGTTATTATGCTAAGAGACAAATTACGAAAGCTTATCGCTGATGCCGCCGGAGTGGATATTAGTGAAGTTCAGCTGGAACACCCAAATCTGGAGTCCTTTGGTGATTATTCAACCAATATTGCGATCAAAAATAAGTTTGATGCTAAGGCTATTGCTGCCAAGATCCCGGGAGCTACAGTTGCCGGGCCGGGGTTTATAAACATTGTTCTGACACCGGAGAATTTATTAAATTTAATGTCTACGGCCTGTGATTTGCCGGATGTTGGCCATGGACAGACTGTAATTGTCGAATACTCCAGTCCAAATATCGCCAAACATTTTGGCATTGGACACCTGCGATCTACTATTATCGGCCAAGCTTTGTACAACTTGCACAAAGCCTTGGGTTATAAAGTAATAGGAGATAATCATTTAGGCGATTGGGGAACCCAATTTGGAAAATTACTCTATATGATAAATAAATATGGTTTGGTAGATTATGATATAGACAAATTGGAAGAAATATATATAGAATTTCATAAATTAGCGGAGAATGATATATCTCTGGAAAATGAGGCAAGAAACTGGTTTAAGAAGCTAGAAGACGGTGATCAGTGGACGCGGGAAATATGGCAAAAATGTATTCAGATATCTCTGCGGGAATTTGATAGAATTTATGATTTACTTGAGGCAAAAATTGATCATGCTTATGGGGAAAGTTTTTATGAAGACAAAATGCAAGAAGTAATTAAATTAGCCAAAGAAAGGGTGGCCATTCAGAGTGAAGGTGCGTGGATTATAGAAACGGGTCACGAATCTCCGTTGATGTTGTTAAAAAGCGATGGCGGGACTACTTATGCCACTCGTGATTTGGCTACTGTCCTATATAGAATGAAGGAGTTTGACCCGGTCAAAATCATCTACGAAGTGGGAGCAGAGCAAACTTTATATTTTGCACAACTCTTTGCCGCCAGCCGGAAAATGGGATTGGTTTCTGACCAGGTGGAACTAGTGCATACCAAGCACGGATTGTATTTAGCCCCGGATGGCCGTAAATTTAGCACTCGTGGTGGTAATACTGTCAAGCTGGACGAAGTTCTAAAAGAGGCTATAGACAGGGCAAAAGGCATATCTGAGGTGGGGATTGGAGCGATTAAATATTTTGATCTGTTACACGGGATTCAGAGTAATATAATTTTTTATTGGGACAAAATTCTGACTTTGCAAGGTAACTCGGGACCGTATTTGCAATACACCTATGCCAGAACACAAAGTGTTCTGCGCAAATCACAATTTTCAATTTTCAATTTTCAATTTTCAATCAATTTACAATTTAACAATGAAGAACTCGCTGTTTTGAGATGGATATACCGGTTTCCCGAGGTAGTGGAGGAGGCGGCTGGCAGATACAGCCCCAATCTGCTATGCAATTTTATATACGAGTTAGCCCAGAGATACAACACTTTTTACAATAAATGCTCAATACTCAGTGCTCAGAGCTCAGGGGAACGGGAGTTTAGATTATTGCTCACAAAATCAGTGGGGGATGTACTCAAAAAGGGTTTGAATCTTTTGGGTATTTCTGCCCCTGAGAAAATGTAATATGCGGATAGGAATTGATGCCAGTAGGGCATTTGATCAGCAAAAAACCGGAACCGAAAGCTATTCTTATGAGCTTATTACTCGTATATTAAAGCTCCCTGAAGCAAAAAAACATACATGGATTCTCTATGTTAAGCCTAATTTTCAATTTTCAATTTTCAATTTTCAATCAAATTCCAATTTTCAATTTTCAATAATAAATTTACCTAAATTTTGGACACAAATTGGGCTTGCGTTTAAAACATGGACTGATAAGCTGGATGTATTGTGGGTACCAGCTCATACTTTACCAGTGTTTGCAAGGCCAGGCCTTGCAAGGGTGGTCACCATTCATGGAATTGAATACGAATGGCTCCCAGCTTATGAAAATTTACTTCAGCGCTGGTATTTGCCACTCTCGACAAAATATGCTTGTTGGGCAGCCAGCAAAATCATTGCAGTCAGTAGGTTTACCAAGAGTCAGTTAATCGAGAGATTGGGAGCTGACCCAAAGAAGATATCTGTTATTTACGAGGGTACAAACTATATTGAACCGAAGAGATCTACTAAGATAAGAGAAAGATATATTTTATTCATTGGAACGGTCCAACCCAGAAAAAATCTAGTGAGGTTAATTGAGGCGCTCCCCGTAGGAGTCAAGCTAATTATTGCTGGCAAACTGGGTTGGAATTACCAAGAAGTATTGGATGCTGCCAAAAATAAGAATGTTGAGATTACAGGTTTTGTCTCGGAAGAAGAACGAAATAAATTACTAAAAAATGCGTTGTGTTATGTTCAGCCTAGTATTACCGAAGGCTTTGGTCTGCCAATCTTGGAAGCTATGGCCGCTGGAGTGCCGGTAATATCTTCTAATGGCGGCGCACTTCCGGAAATAGTCGGGGATGCCGGACTATTATTCGACCCATACGACCAAGATGACATAAGTCATAAGTTGTCATTGGTCATACATAGTCATTCATTGCGAACGGATCTGATAATCAAAGGTCATCTAAGAACTAAGGATTTTAGTTGGGAAAAAGCCGCGAGAAAGACCTATAAGATACTGACAAATTCTTAATTTTCAATTTACAATTTTCAATTTTCAATTGTGGAACATGGGGTTAAAAGCGCTGGGGACAAAGTGTGCACAAAAGATTAGATATTAGATATTAAACATTAGATATTGGAGACTTGTAGGAAAAAACATAAAATGACTAAATATTTAAACAATGAAAACCGGTTGAGTGTATAATACAAACAATGAACCATAATAGAGCAAATATTCTGGGGGTGGGAGTGAGTAGCACTGAGCTTGTCGAAGTGCTTAATGAAATAAGTGCTCAGTGCTCAATGCTCAGAAACAAAAAGCCTTTTTTTGTAGTTACGGTCAATCCTGAGTTCATAATGTTGGCTCAAGATGATCCGGAGTTTAAGAAAATTTTAAATTTGGCAGATTTAGCCATACCTGATGGAGTAGGCCTGAAGCTTGCCAAGTCTGACTTGGTAATTATCCCTGGCCGAAAACTAGTCGAAGAAATCTTAAGAACAAAAAAATACAAAGTTTTCTTTTTGGGCGGCCAAAATGGCGTTGCTGCCAAAATGGCCAAAAAATATGGAGGATTTTTTGATGAAGGAGAAGTCAATATTAAAAATCCAGCTAGAAATGCCGAGATTGTTGCAAAGATTAACTCGTTCAGACCAGACATTCTTTTGGTCGCCTACGGCGCTCCCTATCAAGAAAAGTGGCTGTATGCCAACCGCCGGTTGCTTAACGCCAGAGTTCTGATCGGCATTGGAGGGGTGTTTGATTATTTGACAGGTCAGGCCAAGTTACCACCGGAATGGGTCAATAAAGCCGGTCTGGAGTGGTTGTGGAGGTTAGTTCACGAGCCGTGGAGGTGGAGGAGACAATTAAGCTTGGTTAGATTTGTACTTTTACAAATTTTCTCGCCCCGACGTTTATTATCGAGTCGTTAGGAGTTAGGAGATAGGAGCTAGAAGAAACAACTTTTTGGTCAATTCTTACACCACCTTGTTCAATCAATCTTTTGGCCTCAGATTTGGAGGAAGCGAGCTTGGTCTCCACCAGAATATCAATAATATTATTCCCTGTGACTGTGACTGTGACTAAATCCTGTGGTGTTTGTTTTTGCTGAAAAGTAGCTTCAAAATACTCTTGGGCTTGTCTTGCTTCTCTGACACTATGTAACTCTGTCACTATCTGAAAAGCCAAGGCTTTTTTGAGTAGCATCGGATCTTTTTCGTTTGGCATTTCAATTTTTGTCGCCAACAAAAAGTATTCGGGAATCAATTCATCCTTGATAGACATCACTTTTCCATACATTTCATTGGGTTCATCGGAAAGCCAAATAGCATTACCCCAGCTCTTACTCATTTTGCGCCCGTCTGTACCAGCAAGATAGTGATTGACTAGGACAAAAGATTCTTTGTTCCTGAGCTTTTTTTGCAGACTTCGCCCGGCTTGCATATTAAATGTCTGATCTGCTGCTCCAACCTGCAAATCGGTATCCATAAAATATGAATCATAGCCTTGCATTAGGGGATAAAAGACTTCATCAAGACGGATAGAGACTCCCGCTTCCAGCTTTTTTTTCATAATTTCCCGGGATAGATAATCGTTTAGAGAATATTGCTGAGAAAATCTGATCACATCGGCAAATCCCAACTTTGAAAGCCATTCTGAATTGTGGCGTAAAGAAACTTTAGAAAAGTCCAAAAGTTTACTCGCCTGAGCTTTATAAGTTTGCCAATTGGCCTCTATTTGTTCATCAGTCAAAATAGGCCTCTCCGATTCTTTATCTGAATTATCACCAACTTTAGTTGTAAAATCACCAATCAAAAATGTCACATGGTGCCCAAGCTCTACAAATTGCTGGAGCTTGCGGACATTTACCCCGTGACCAATGTGCATGCGGGGAGCGGTGGGATCGACACCCAGATAAATATTCAGTTTTTTGTCCGAGCGCAAGACTTTTTCAAGCTCAGCACGACCCGGAATAATATTTGCTACCCCTCGTGTCAGTAGTTCCTCAATCTTGTCCATCTTAGTCTTAATCATAGCATTATTTTATCAATAATAAACTGGATTTTTTCAGTCAGAAGCCGGAGAATTGGTTTGCACGCCAAATTCGCCCATAAATAAAGGCTCACTTTCCAATATTTTTGAAATACTGTTAAACATAGTGCTGTCGTTGGCTACTTGACTATCTCAGCTCACAAAAAAAGAGCCCTTTGCAAAGGCTCTTCGATTACTCAGAAGAACGGTACCACTTTGTTTTGGTCTCAGGCTCTTTGTTGCCAACAAGCCTTTTAGCTATTTTGGGCTGACCCATTCCCGATTTTATCGGAACCGCTCAGTAGGGTAATTTCAGCTTCAAAATACGTCCCGCTTGCACCTTCCGCGGGATCTCTGGTGTCACTTTTGAGAGCCTACTGCACTACTTCACAGCGTTTTAAATTGTAAAAGCATTGTATATCCCATGCTTGCATTTGTCAAATAACTAGTTATAATAATCATTACTAAACCGCCTCGTGAGGTCGAAAGACATTTGCGAGGCTTTTTGTTGAAGAAGGAAGATCTAGAAGAGATGTTTGGATGAAGATATTTTAACACTTTACCGAAAGAATTCCCAAAGTTTATTTTTTGGATTCAATACCATACTTCCGACCGCTTTTAAAGTATGACCTGATACTTGATATATTTTAGTAGCACTGTCACATCTTCCGGTCGTTGCTCTTAGTTTTTGTTCAGCTAGTGATACATCAGGATCTGTACATGACCCATCGCCTCTGTATAATTTGTCACAATGTCGGCACATTTCTGAAACAGCCATGACCACATACTACTACTACTACTACTCATTTGTCAAATTTAACCTCTCCCTTGGTCCCTCTCCTAAGCTTAGGAGAGGGAAAACCGCAGTAGGGAGAGGTATAATATAAACATGGTAATTTTGGTGACAGATAAAGTAACGCCTGAACAGATTAAACTTGCGGCAGAGGATTATTTTGGTGAATATATCAAGATTGTGGTGGATATTGAGACGGGACAAATGACAATCGGGGGTGAATGGCATGCGGATGGCGAACGCCAATTGCTAAATACTGGTTGCAAACAAGCTAATTTGTGGGGTGGAGGACTCCGTCTGGCAAAGAAACAAATTGATTTTAATTCACTCATCAATACTAAACCGGAAATAAATAAAAGCCAGGAAATATTAGATCCAAAGATACGCGAGAAATTTGAAAAGTTAGTTAAAACCAAATTTGGACTATGACCCAAGATTTAGCTAATTTGAGCATGGATTTGAGACGGGCCTCATATTTTTTCCAACAGAATGATATTGCTTTGGCCCAAAAGTTTGTAGAGAGAAGTAAAAACTATGATGTTCCAGAAAAAATAAAAAATATATTATCTAAAATTGATATTAGTAATAATTTACAGGCAGCCGAAATGGCCATGACCGCTTCTTTGATTCTCTAACTTTTACATTGTCTACGCGGCCGCGTATGTAATGTAAATAATATTTTGGGGATTGAAAAAGGAAGAGGAAAAATTGATATACTAAATATTGTGGGCCGGACTCTGGTGTGTAGTTTTGACTTGTCATTCCGAACTCGGGGGTTCAATTCCCCTCCGGTCCACACCCATGGGTTGACAAAATCATTTTTTTTGGTACTATTAGATTAGACAAGTCCACTTACATCAAATGTGAGTTCGGAATCAAAAGGTCCCGCGAAAGCGGGATTTTTTGGTGGGAAATTAAAGATCATTCGCCCCGATGTCACATCGGGACTGCATGGTTGGGGAGGAGAGAAAGAGCGGGCTGACGCCCGCCCTATAAAAATGTTTGACAGATGGTATATAATAATATTTACAATTTATAAAAGCGTTAAGTTTGGTTTCCCGCCAAACAAGCTGCGTACGATGAGTACGACG
>Ga0209541_10017997_pt1 | contig 10270 bp, 12 predicted proteins | sample RifCSPlowO2_01_FD_184027 | JGI IMG/M metagenome (GOLD analysis project Ga0209541, IMG submission 184027) | Groundwater microbial communities from Rifle, Colorado - Rifle CSP2_plank lowO2_0.1 (SPAdes) (version 2) | ecosystem: Environmental > Aquatic > Deep subsurface > Groundwater | place...
CCCTATACATACTCTTACGAGTTCGCAGGGAGCTGTGTTTTTGATAAACAGTCGGCAGGGTTACTTTCGCTGCGGCCTCTACACCACTTTAGCCTCAACGCAGAGAGCGTTGAAACTAAAGAACTTCTTAAGTCAATGCAATTTTGACAGGCGATGCGAACGCCGACTCACAGAAAGTCAGCTGGGCGCCACGCCCATCTGACATCTGTATCTCGATGACCCATTTCTTGTCGTCGAGAACAACGTATTGCACCGTGGAACGATGACCGTGGTGGAGATGCTTCTTTATCGCATTCCTGGCTTCATCATCGTTCATGCTAACAGGGCTACTACGCCCAATTTCTACTCTCACTGTCATTGTTTTGCTCCCACTTTATTTTGTTGAGGACAAAGTGGTGCAGAGGCAAGCCTTATTGCTAACTTACGGCTGCTTTTTTGCCGAGTTCCTTGAGGACCTCTCACTCGTTCGCCTTGGTCTTCTCGACCTACCTACCTGTGTCGGTTTACGGTACGGTTCTTCGTATACTGAAGCTTAGAGATTTTTCTTGGAAGCGTGCTCGAGGGAATTTCCTTTGGCCGAAGCCGCCAGATTTCCGCTCTGCTTGGGCTATAGCTCCCGGATTTACCTAAGAGCCACCCTCACAGCACGGACGCAAATCCAATAATGCGCTCCCTTTACTACACTCCGTTATCCCATCGCATATACGAAAAGTCATGGAATATTAACCATGTGTCCATCGCCTCCCCCTTTCGGGATTGGCTTAGGCCCGACTAACCCTTGGCTGATTAGCATCGCCAAGGAAACCTTAGGTTTTCGGCGGAGGGGGATCTCACCCCTCTTGCGGTTACTTGTGCCAACATTCTCACTTCCATACGCTCCAGTGTGGGTTACCCCTTCACCTTCATCGCAGAATGGAACGCTCTCCTACCGCTTGTGAACTTCATTGAGGAGCCGATCATCGTTGGATCGGCATAAGAGAGATGAAGCGGGGAGTAGGATTTGAACCTGCGACCTTTGCCCTGGCAGGACAACGCTCTTCTATTGACCTCTGCTAAAACTTGCAGAAAGTCCTGAGCTATCCCCGCATTATCTCAATCAAAAGAACTAGCGGTGGGCGACGCACGAAACAATGGGCGTCGCCCACCAAGGCGAAGGCGTGGCGAAGCCACTTAGCTATTACGCATACCCTCCGCCTTATCAGGCCGCTATAGCTGACGTCAAGCTTGCGCTTCCGTCGCACCTCCTCCTGCAAACCTTACTACAAGAGTTGGGTTTGCAATTTTGTACTTTCCTCAATGAAATTCACAAGCCCTCAGTTTCGGTACCATGTTTAGCCCCGATTATCTTCGGCGCAAGATCTCTAAGTGAGTGAGCTGTTACGCTATCTTTAAAGGATGGCTGCTTCTAAGCCAACCTCCTCACTGTCTGAGAAATTTCACCTCCTTAAGTGCACTTAACATGGATTTAGGGACCTTAACTGGAGATCTGGGCTGTTTCCCTTTTGACCAATGGAGCTTAGCCCCCACAGTCTAACTGCCGCGTTCTTGACTTTTGGTATTCGGAGTTTGATAGGATTGACGAGGTTTCCCCCTATTCAATCCTTCCAGTGCTCTACCCCCAAAAGGAACACGCGACGCTAACCCAAAAGCTATTTCGGAGAGAACCAGCTATTACCAAGTTCGATTAGCTTTTCACTTCTTACCTCAAGTCATCCGAAGAAGTTGAACGATCTAACGGTTCGGGCCTCCCCCTCGCTTTCGCGAGGGTTCACCCTGCTCAAGGTAAGCTCACTTGGCTTCGGGTCTTATGCATACGACTATTATTTCGCGCTATTCACACTCGGTTTCCCTATGACTTCGCTCTTTCAGAGCTTCGCCAGCCATATACATAAACTCGTTGGCTCATTCTTCAATAGGCACGCCGTTGAGGAATAAATCCTCTTCGACTCTTTGTAGACATACGGTTTCAGGTCTATTTCACTGTCCTCACCGGACTGCTTTTCACCTTTCCCTCACGGTACTAGTTCACTATCGATCTTGAAGTGTATTTAGCCTTGCCGGTTAGTTCCGGCAGATTCACTCAAGCTATTCGTGTCTTGAGCTACTCAAGAATAATGACAAAAGAGATAGGATTATTTTCATATACGGGACTGTTACCCTCTATGGTTTTGCTTCCCAACAAATTCTATTAATAACCTATTTTTTAACTCTTCTTGCGTAAACGCAATGTCACTACCTTACAACCCCGACTCAATGCAAGCACTGAATCGGTTTGGGCTACTCCCATTTCGCTCGCCGCTACTATGGGAATTCCAGAACTTTTTAGTTCACGGATAACGTTCTCCGCAAACTAAAAAGTTCTATAGTTGGTTTCTATTCCTCCGGGTACTGAGATGTTTCACTTCCCCGGGTATACCTCTGTCATAATATGACAGATCCCGTCAAAGACGGGGGGTTCCCCCATTCGGAAATCTCCGGATCAAAGGTTGCTAATCACCTCCCCGAAGCTTATCGCAGATACGCTACGTCCTTCATCGCCACTTCAAGTCTAGGCATCCACCGTACGCCCTTAGATCTCCTGTTAGGAAATCTAAAAACCGCTTTCTTATTTTTTGCTTGTGATGCCTTGTTAGAGTTTAACTTTTTCTCTAAACAAGACTTTTTTTATCCCATAAAAGTGCCTGTTGTAACAAACAACTTTATAGGAATATTTACCTGCCCATCTCCACAACAACAAAAGACCCATTGCGTTGTCGTGTGATGGTATTTAATTATCAAAGTCCAGGTCTACCCTTTAAGAAACAAAAAACCGCATCGAGCGGTATCTGGTAGCGCACCATAAAAAACGCGTTACCCACTCCGCTTTTGTGACATTCTTTTACTTCTAATCATAGACACATATAGTAGTATACGTGAGGTACTAGCAGTGTCAAGAAGCCAAATCCACCCCCTCATAGTAGAAAGGGGCGGATTTGTTAACATCCCATAGAAAGAAGGTCCTACTTCTTTCTATCGGCTATCTCGCCTCGAACTTGCTCAATATAACGTGCCGCCGCATCTTGGCCTCCAAGGCCAAAAGAAAGGCCTATAGCAAGAGAAACAGCAACAACAAACCCCGTGAAGAGTGTCTGTACGAAAGCTGTTGCGACACCAAGCTGATTAAGCGCAGCAAGTACGGCAAAGACCCAAATAGACCACTTTGTCACCCTTCCAAAAAACTGAGCGGAACTCATGTTGGCTGCTTTTGCAGCACCAACGACGACATTCTGCATAACCTCAGCAATAACAGCTGCGGCAAGAAGAATTAATATAGCAACAATGACTTGTGGTAAATAGAGTAATACAACTTCCTGGAGGAATATATTCACTTGAGTGAGACCCAGTACGTCAAGAGAAGCGACGAGGAACACGATGATAACGAACCATTTAACAAGGCCCCCAAGAAAATCACCAGCATTCAAGTCAAAGCCTGCGCGGTTCATAACATCTTCAAAACCAGCACCTCGAAGTGCATTGTCGACCCTTAGAGACTGTACTACCTGAGAAACAATGCGCCCGAGAATAGCGCCGACAATCCAGCCGATGACAAAAATAGCAACAGCAATGATGAGGCTGGGAACAAATTCAACGATCCCAAGCCATAAATCCTGAAGGGATTGCGTAAGTACCGATGTCCATGTATTTAATAACATATGTCTGTAATTTGCCCCACGTAACTACTCAAAAAAGTAGAGAGGTGGGATTTGCTTATATAATAAGCATTTATTTTCTACCAAACGAGCACATGCTTAATTTGGTAGAAATCTTCTAAAGTACACACAGGAAATGTGTACGCTCATTGTATAACACCACAAAGAGTTAGTTAGACAATAGATGTGGATAAGAGTAAACCCCCCTTATCCTAATGACAGAGTGAGTCCGAGTCGGTCAACAACTGTTTTGTGCGGATAATCAAGCACATCCCGAACAAGGCGATCATAAATGCCAAGCCGGTACTTGAAATCTTGTGTAGAGAAGACAGCGTATCGAATTTCTCGGCCAAGTTCAGATTCAATATCCTTGATAACATGTGACAACTGAGACTGTTTTACCTTATCACCAACAATAAGAATATCGAGGCGACTATCCCAATGTTGCACAAAAACCCCAGCAATGATAACTAGTTTTAAGTTACCTGCCTTACACAACCGTCTCGTCACATTGTCTGTTTCCAAAGAAGTCGTACTCATAAGTAAATCCTGGAGTGGCTTAAGATAAGAAAATTCTTGGTTTAAAATCCACCCCATAACACGTTTACGTTTTAATTTTGTCTTCTTTCTCTTACGAGAAACAGATACCCGCCGGGTAATAGGTTCTTCTATATCTTTATAAAAACTTCGTCTTCGTAGAAATCCAACATTCGCAAGCATAGAGAGTTCACTTCGAACCACGTCAGTATCAGTTCGAGTACGTTTTACCACGTCTTTTGGCTCATAGGGCTCAGTGGGGTTAAAGAGGAAAAGACGCAATATTTTAACAATGCCAGCACTACCAAAAAGTTTGCTCAAGATTTCCATAGCATAATGGTACCATATTTTGTTCAACCAAAAAGGCCGCGCTAGCGCGGCCTTTTTGGTTGAAGTACTAACTTATTCACTTATTTAAGGGTAACTGATCCCCCCGCTTCTTCAACTTTCTTCTTTATTTCCTCAGCTTCTTCTTTCTTCACACCCTCCTTAAGAACAGCCGGAGCGGCATCAACCATATCCTTGGCATCTTTAAGGCCAAGTCCAAGTACCTCCTTTACAACCTTTATAACAGCTATTTTCTGCGCTCCACTACTGGTCAATTCAACGGTGAAAGCATTCTGTTCTTCAGCTCCTTCTCCAGCACCGGTGCCCACTGCAGCAACAGCAACAGCTTGCGCTGAAACACCAAATTTCTTTTCAAAAACTTTCACAAGCTCATGGAGCTCGAGAACCGTCATACTCTCAACTTGCTCGACAAGTTTCTTGAATTTTTCCGGAACCTCAACTAAAACCTCTTCCATTTTCTCTTCTTTTGGTTTTGGAGGTTGAGTAGTGGTTGTTGCACTTAAATTAGCACTGCTCTTCTTAGTTGTTGTGGTACTCTCCGAAGTTACTGTTGTTGAATTCGGACTTGTTGAAGTTGAAGTAACGTTGTGTTCTTTGTTTTCTTCGTCTGCCATAATAATTTTTTAATTAGAAGTAATTTACACTGATCGTTTCTCCGCTAGCGCGTTTAAAGCAATCACAAACCCCGCGATAGGAGAATTGATAACGTTCACAAACATTCCTCGAAGAGTCTGCATAGGTGGAATTGAGGCAATAGTTTCCATTTCACTCTTATTCATGAACTTCCCCTCAAAAATACCGCCAATGATGGAAAGATTATTTTTGTGTTTCTTGGCAAACTCCGCTATAGAGCTCGCTGGTAAAACTGGATCATCGCCATACGCTAGCGCGACTTCGCCATTGAGATCTGGCAGTTCTCCCTCAACATGAGCATCTGCAAGAGCTCGCTTAATCAGTGTCTTTCGTGCAACGGTATAGGAAATGTCCTTGCTTCGCAAAGCTGAACGAAGTTCATTTGTATCAGACACACCCAAACCATGAAAATTCACAAACACCATTGATTGAGCTACTTTAGCGGCATCGTGTAGCTCTTTAACAATACGCTCTTTTTTTTCTCGTGTAATCATCTTGTATTTTATTAATAAGCCAAGGGCCCATGGGAAAACCATGGGCCAGAGAAAAGTAATCATCAGAGCGACCAATTTGATGAACCTCGGCAGGGCTTATATACTCTAATGTTTTAGAGTATGCCTGCTGTCTCTGGCTTTACGGGCATATAATACATGGGTACTACCGTGAGGTCAACGGTCTTGCTTTTATGGTAAAAAGTGGTAAAATATTGTCGTACTATCCTCAACAAAGGAGCTCGGCCGTGATGAAAACAATCCTCGTCGTAGATGACGATCCGTTCCAACGAGAGCTTGTAGATGCAACCCTAAAATGTTTGGGGTATCAATTTCTTCACGCGACCAATGGCATCGATGCCTTGGAAAAACTAAACGCCGCCACGGGTAGTGACATATCTATGGTCATCACTGATCGAGATATGCCAGGTAAAAATGGCATCGGGCTCGCCATGGAAATAAGAGCGAGGATATCAGAAAAACTCCCGATCCTCATGATAACGGGACACGTGGGAGATGAGACTGAAAAAGAAGCCCTGCTCGCTGGGATCAATAACGTTATTTCGAAGCCCTTTCGGCTTGGAGATCTACGGGAAGCGGTTCGGGAGCTTCTCGAAAGCGGTGCACCGTGAGTGCGCCGTTTCTGTTTTTCAATACTATTTTTATAATCGCTTTGTCGCCAAAATTGACAAAATATAGTTTATATACCATAATACTCAAAGTCCGCGCAAAAAGGCCGAGGAGGGCCACATATATGGAAATCAATGAGACTTGGGGGTTCATTCCTGCTTCCTACATGGCGCGTATAAGAAACGCGCTGGAAGAACTCTCAAACAATAACGAAGAAACGCGGAGAAAAGCCTTGCTGAAGAGGCTCCAAAGAGTTTGCGAGGGACAACCAGGAAGACTTAACGCTAAAGTTAGGCAAGAACTCATCGACCTTGGCCTCTTCACAGAAGGACCAGAGGGAACGTTCCGCCCAAAGAACGAGATCGTCTCGTCAATCATATTGATGCTCACCTAACCACGGTGAGGAAAGTGGGTACAGCCCCCGGGAATCGTCCGGGGGCTTCGCTTTTTAATTAATAGCTGATAGCTTGAATTGGCTTAGCCACTTGTGGTTTTTCTGAATTCACTGCATAAAAATTGATAGCAAAAAGAACGGCAAAAGAAAAGGAGAGGATAAGCGCGAAGCGTACAATAAATCCGGCCGATGTTTTATTAAAGAGACCCATGACACCTCCAGTATACTCGCATCCTCTCTACCCAACAAACTAGAAATAAAAATCCCCCCGAATATACCCCAATACGTAAGGGTACCTTACGTATTTACGTATTGGGTTTGAATGTGAGCCAATCCTCAACAAACTCCTGAAATGCGTACCCTCTGTTAAAGTACTCAGGGAACTCATCCTTATCCAAAATGAGTCGCTCCTCTCCACTTCTCCCCAGATAGTCTGCATAGCTTGAATATGAGAACTTTCCTAAATAGTCTTTAACCTTCATCATATCTTTAAGGCCCATTTCCTTCCATTTAGGTTCAACAAGCTTTACCGGATTCAAGTGGATATAGGCAAATAGATATTTAAGATATTCGTCACTAGCAACATGTTCGGATTTAAAGGTTCCCTGAAACAAAGCGCCGACGCGTTCATACTTTTTATTAAAATATTTCGCGTGGCTGGTGGTAATTTTCTCCATAAACATACTGATTCCTCCTTCCCGCACTTCCTTTACTAGCAAATGAAAATGGTTCGGCATCAAACAATAGGCTCCAATCGCGACAAGAGAGTCTTTTTTAAATGTCGAGAATGGCTTATCACGAACAATCCGCCAGTCTACTGAAAAGGTGTTGTTGAGAAAAAACAATGTTTTTTGAAAACGTCTCCAATCGTTTTCATCACTAAAAATGGTGCGTTTTTCTACACCCCGGTTATAGAGATGATAAAACTCCCCAGGGGCAAAAGATATTTTTCTATTCATAAAATTAGGAACTAATATCAAACGTAGGAACGTAAGGTACCCTTACGTTTAGTATACACCTGGTACTATGGTTACGTTACGGTTACGTAAGGGTACCTTACGTAGATGAATATTGTGGTTACATAGATTACGTAAGGGTACCTTACGTAGTTAATTTAAATAAAGTAGAAAAAGAAAAGAAAAACAAAAAACCTCGCCGAAGCGAGGTTTTTTGTTTTATCTATCCGAACTCGGTCCTTGTTTTCCTAAGAAAACTCAGACAAGAAGATGGGATTAGATAGCTGTCGCGCCAAGAGTTGGGTTGACCTCAAGATTCTCAAGTCCGAACGTAGTGTTGAACTCTTGAAGACCTGTAGTGTCATCATCCCAGTTAATTTGAGTCACCTTGAACTCCTGTGATCCAGCAGTCCCATTGAGGTTACTCATTGAACCTGCGAATGTGAAGGTTCGACTTGCGCCAGAACCAATCTTGTATGCAGTTGAAGTATCCCCTGATGTAGAACCACTCGCAACAACTGACGTTAGACCTGTTGCAGAAACAGTGTCCGTAGCTGTCGTTGACGTTGCAAGCATCGTTGCAGGTGTCTTTGAGACATAAATATCTCCGCCTTTTGCAGTCAAGGTCATCTTGAACTCAAGGTTAGCGAGATATGTAGCAACAATACTTGGAACTGAGGCACTCAAACCACTGAATTCAGCCGCAATAGCATAGAAGTAAACATCTGAACCAGTAACGGTTGAAGATGTTACTGTCACTGTATCGAAGACTGAGTCTTCTCCGACAATGTTAGTCGTGTTTGCGGTAAGCGATGATGAGGCGTTTGTACCATTTGCGAAGTCATCAGCATCCGCAGCTGTCGCCATAAGTCGGTAAGACTTCTTGCTTCCACTTGGAATAATCATTGCGCCTGAACCATCAAGATCAGCTGTTGAGAAGATGGTTGTAGACGCTACTGTTGAAGCTGAAGCGATTCGGTTTCCACTGTTATCAGCAAGCCATACGTCATCAAAGAGTGTACCAAATGACGCAAGAGTTGTGGTACCTGTCGCAAGAGTAAACCTAAGTGAGTTAACGTCTACTTGTGAATGCTCTGCTTCGAGTTCGAAACGCATAAGTTCAACATTTTCTGTTGTCCCCGTATTTGTAACGATTACATTTCGTGCTTCGGGAGAGTTCGCATCCAAGGTTGCTTTTACGTTACCGGTAGTATTGACCTTGAAGTCCCATGTTCGGCCGGTAAGTGCTGCGGCTGGCTCTTCATGCTGAAGACCCCTTGAGTCTGTCGCACGAACAGCGTTTGCCTTGAATGTTGTTGTAACAGTTACCGCTGTCTTGTCTGTTGACGCAAGGGCTGTTACGCGAAGCGTAAGAACCTTCTTTGTCCCCTGAGGAACGGTAATGTTCAAACCACTCATTCGAAGACGGTAGTCAGAACCCTCTGTAACCTCAACGAAATCAGCGGATGAGAGACCTGACATCTCTTTTACAACTGTACTTCCATCAAGAAGAGCAATTGAGGAGAGGTATAACCATGGTCGAACATCGAAGTTCGCGTCCACTCGGTTAACGGTAAGGTCAGAATCATCTGCTTCAAGTTTTATAGCAACAACGTTCTTGGTCTGTCCTTTTTCAACGTCAGTACCAGCTGAAGGAGAAGACTCAAGTGTTACGGTAAGGGAACCTTCTGTACCTGCACCGGTTGTAACACCTGTGCCCGTACCTGTTCCTGTGCCCGTACCACTTCCAGCTGAAGTGTTTACGCTAGCCCGTGTGATCGGACCAAAGTAACCAACTGCAGGTGAAATACCGTGAGCTGATTGATACGCAGCAAGAGCTGCTTTTGTTTGGCTACCGAAGTAACCTGTTGCTCCTGCGGGGATGGAAAATCCAGCACCGATGAGCATGTTCTGGAGCGCTGTTACATCTGCACCCGTGGAACCATCTGTAAGGTCACGTGTGTATGTATAGCCGCCTGCAGTACTCCCTCCTGTCATTGAAGAAAGTTGGGACTGCAATTGTGTAATAGTTGCGAGCAAGTTTGAGATCTGCGCCTGAAGCTCTTCTACTGTCTGAGCACTTGCAGAACCTGCAAACCCAAAGAGTGAAAGTGCGAGCGCAAGACCGACAACGCTTGCTACAACTTTTGATCCTAATGAATCAGTGATAGTCATATCTATTAATTTTATACGTAAGTAATGTGAGAAATACGGTTATTGATAATGTGTACTTCTCGCATCATTTAAACTGATAAACAACTTGTAATGCTGTAGTCGGAGTCGTTAGCGACTTCAACCGTGAACATACTAACCCGCTTGTCTCACATTGCATCGACGCAGAGACAATACTTTGCAGGGAAGTAGGCAAATATTTGATCTGAATTTCTTCCGTTTCAGTTATTGTTTTTCCTAGACTTAATCTAGAAAAAACGCTCAGAACAAGGTCATGCAACAATTTAAGTAAACATAAAATAAACCATAGGTTTATCTCATGAAGAATAGTCAATATTCTATTATCAACGTACTCCAAACCTGGCTTTTTCCTCTATATTTTAATAGAAGAAATGTGCCATAGAAACAGCATGTATTATG
>Ga0209541_10017999_pt1 | contig 10270 bp, 8 predicted proteins | sample RifCSPlowO2_01_FD_184027 | JGI IMG/M metagenome (GOLD analysis project Ga0209541, IMG submission 184027) | Groundwater microbial communities from Rifle, Colorado - Rifle CSP2_plank lowO2_0.1 (SPAdes) (version 2) | ecosystem: Environmental > Aquatic > Deep subsurface > Groundwater | place: Rifle...
CCAAAATGCAAATCCAAAGAATTTATCCCGGAGAAAGATGTCCTGGACACATGGGCAACTTCATCTTTAACCCCGCAACTGGCAATTGAGCTAATGCCCAAAGAAACACAAAAAAGGCTTTTTCCTATGTCTTTAAGGCCGCAGGCGCATGATATTATAACGTTCTGGCTGTTTAACACAGTTGTCAAGTCTAGATTGCATTACAAGGTAAACCCATGGAAAGATGTTATGATAGCAGGGCATGCTCAAGACCCGCACGGGAAAAAAATGTCAAAGTCAAAAGGAAATGTTATAGAGCCGCAAGATGTTATTGGGAAATATTCTGCTGACTGCCTAAGATTCTGGGCAGCAAGTTCCAGGCTGGGAGATGATTTGCCTTACCAGGAGAAAGATTTGGTAACAGGGCAAAAGTTCATCACAAAGCTTTGGAATGCCTCAAGATTTGCCTTTATGCATCTGGCTGATTACAAGGGGGAAAAGCCAAAGAAACTGGAGATTGTTGATAGATGGGCATTATCCAAATTAAGCAGGATTGTAAAGGATGTAACTGAATATTTTAACCAGTATGAATATTTCAAGACAAAAATGGACACAGAAAATTTCTTTTGGCATAGCTTTTGCGACAATTACATGGAGATTATCAAAGACAGGCTTTATAATCCTGACAGAAGAGGCAAGGAAGCAAGGCTAAGCGCGCAATATGGACTGTATCATTCATTATTGACAATATTAAAGTTAATCGCGCCTATAATGCCCCATATAACAGAAGAGCTTTACCAGGCTTATTATAAACAGCATGAAAAAGGCAAGAGCATCCATATTTCAGCATGGCCTAAAGCTGATAAGCCGGATGAAGAAGCAGAGAAAATTGGCGAATTGGCTGTTTATGCTGCTGTGCATGCAAGAAGGGCAAAAACAGAAAAGAATTTAAGCTTAAAAGAGCCATTAAAAAGATTAGTTTTAGCTGGTAAGATAGCTGAAAAGGATTTTGAATTGGTTAAAGATGATATAATTGCAGCAACAAGGGCAGAAAAGCTTGAGTACACAAAACTAAAAGCTGATTCTAAGATAGATTTTGAGCATGAGATTGAGATCTAGATTTATCACTACTAAAAAAAGGTAACTTAATAGAAAGTTTTAAATAACTTCTTAGATTAGCACAAGCGTAAAATGTACACAGATAAACCTAAAGATGAATGTGGTATTTTTGGTATTTATAATAATAAAGAGATAGAAGATATAGTAAACCTATTACATAGGGGACTTTTCGGTTTGCAGCATAGGGGTGAGGAAGGAGCTGGAATAGCTGTAGCAACAACAAGAGCAATAAGTTTATTTAAAGGAGCAGGGCTTGTTGAGCGTCTTTTCAGTTATGACGAACCAAATAATCTGCAAGGACATTCTGGGATAGGCCATGTACGTTATTCTTTAATTGGAGAATCAAACACAGCAAACACACAGCCATTTGCAGCAAACCTTGGCTTAAATCCAGATCAAATCTCAGATGAAGAAACACCTGAATATGGAGCAGTATTTTCTGGAGCATATTCTAATTCTCCTTTTGCAGTTGCCCATAATGGTAATTTCAATGAAGGTTTAGAAGCCTGCTGTAAGGGTTCTGATACAAAGGCCTTTACTGAAATGGTTAGCAAATCTGGAGAACATAATTTAAGAAGAGCAGTTGTAAATAGCTTGAGAAAAATAGATGCTGCAAGAGAAAACGGCTCTTCATGGGCATTATTAATTCTAACGCCAGATTGGATGATGGGCGCTAGAGACCCAGATGGGTATAGGCCGCTTTCATTAGGAAGATTGGGGAACTCGTATGTTTTATCATCAGAAACTTGCGCTATTAAAGATATCAAAGCAGAGCCTATAAGGGATATAGCCCCTGGAGAGATATTATTTATTGATAAAAAGGGGTTGCATTCTGAATATATTGCTACAAGAATTCCCCTACATCAATGCATTTTTGAATATATTTATCTTGCACGTCCTGACAGTATTATGTTTGGAGAAAGTGTTTATAATGTGAGGTATAGACTAGGAAGAAGACTGGCAGAAGAGCATCCGGCTAAAGCAGATATTGTTGTGGGAGTCCCAGATTCTGGAAGGATATTTGCAAAGGGGTATGCTGAATCATTAGGTATCCTATTTGAGTCTGAAGCAATTGGGAGGTCTCATTATTTTGGAAGGATATTCATACAACCAAAGCATAAGTCTAGAGAGATGGGAGCCGACTATAAATTTTTTGTAAACCGCGAACTTGTACGAGGCAAGAGTGTTGTTGTTGTTGATGACTCAAGAGTGAGAGGCATAAACTTAGCAAAGACAGTTGAATTATTAAAAGAAGCTGATGCTAGAGAGATTCATGTAAGGGTATCCTCACCACCTTACATAAGTAGTTGTTATTGGGGTGTTGATACTTATGACACAAGCCTATTGGTTGCTTTACACAAAACCCCAGAACAAATGGCATCAGACCTAAAAATTTCTAGCTTGGAATACCTAAGTATGGATGGGCTTCTTTCCCAACTAGACCACAGGGCAAGAGATATGTGCAAACGTTGTTTTGAGAGGCATTATAATGAGACAAATAAGTCATGATAATTTTATAAAATTATTAGAAGTACACCAACCAGTTGAAATAACCAAAAGAGATATGGAGGATGTTAATAGATGGTACAATTATGCTAGAGGTATAGAAGAAATTTCATATAGGCGTTTGTCTTCCCTTGAAGAACAAGAAAAAACAAGAACCCAATTGGCAGCTATTTTGTCCAATTACCCAGAAATAGCATCACAAAGTGTACCAAGCGATATAACCCAAATTAGAGAATTTAGAGATGATGAAAGGGAAAGGATGCATACCCAATTTGATGATATTGTGTTTAGATATCCTGGAATTCAAACAATAGATACGGGTGGGTATATTTTACCCTCAGAGTGGCCCTTACCCCTGTTTTTGGATAAATTAATACATAAAGCAACAGGAACAAAATTAAGAATCATTCCGGTTAACAGGCATAGCAGTTATGATGATCAACATTTTATGCTTTCTTCAATGGTAGATAATGCCTATGAGCATGGTAATCGTTTGAATATGCAAAAAAAAGTTTATTTGTTATGGCACCGCTGTGGTGTTAGTAAAAATATTTGTGTAGTGGACGAGGGAGAAGTTGAATTTGATTTTGATAAACAAGTCAAAAAAAGAAGAGCGCTAGCAGCTTCTTTTGGAAAATGGGATGACACCTCTGGAACAGATTATCTTAAGGAATATTCAAAAGAGTTTGAATATTTTAGTATAGTGGATAAAACACCAACAAAAAAAGGAACCCTGCTTAGGATAGTTCTAGAAAAACCAGAACAAAAACCAAAAACCACAGAAGAATGTAACTATTTAGGCCATCAATTATTTGCGTAAATTAAACCTTTTTCACCCTGGCCCCTTCCTTCGTATCCTCAACAATAAATCCTTTCTCTTTTATTTCTTTCCTTATCTCATCAGCCTTTTCCCATTCCCTGTTTTTTCTTGCGTTTTCCCTTTCCTCAACTAACTGCAGGATTTCACCGGGAATATTTTCTTTTTCAAAATCTATAACACCTAAAACAGAATCAAATTCCCTCATTAATTTAAGGATATCATCAGCATTCTTTTTGCTTATTTTTTCCTTATTCACTTTATTGATAAAACTGAATATAACAGCCAATGCCTCAGAAATATTAAGGTCGTCATCCATCTTCTCCTCAAACTTCTTTCTGGCATCCTCAATTAATTTTTTTATTTTCTTATTGTCTTCCTTGCCTTTCTCTTCAGTTAATTTAAGTATAAAGTTCTGCAATCTTTCAACAGCATTCTTTGCTGCCTCCAGGCCTTCAAAACTGAAATTAAGCTTCTGCCTGTAATGGCTGCTTATCAACAGATACCTTACTGGCCTGGCTTCATAGCCTTTAATGAATAAATCCCTTAAAGTGTAAAAATTGCCAAAGCTCTTGGCCATCTTTTTATTGTCAACCAATAAATGCTCGTTGTGGAACCATAAATTGACAAATTTTTTTCCTGTTGCAGCTTCTGACTGGGCAATTTCGTTCTCATGGTGGGGGAAGACTAAATCAACACCGCCTGAATGGATGTCAAATGTTTCACCTAAATATTTCATTGACATCACAGAGCATTCAATATGCCAGCCCGGCCTGCCTTTTCCTATTTCTGTTTCCCAGGAAACATCCCCGTCTTCCTCTGTATATCCCTTCCATAAGGCAAAATCATTAGCATGTTCCTTGTCATAAGAATCCTGACTAACCCTTGCCCCTACTTTCAATTCTTTTATTTTGGTATGACTAAGCTTTCCGTAATTCTTAAATTTAGAGATGTCATAATAAACGCTGCCTTCATCATTTTTATATGCATACCCTTTGTCAATCAATTTTTTAATTAACGCTGCCATCTCTTTTATATTTTCAGTTGCCCTTGGGTAAACATCTGCTTCCTCAATGTTTAGTGTTTTAATATCCTCAAAAAATGCTTTTGCGTATCTTTCGGTGTATTTATTTAATGGGATGCCCTCTTTTTGCGAAGATGCTATTGTCTTGTCATCAACATCCGTTATGTTCATAACATGCTTTACCTTAAAGCCCTTATGCTTCAAATACCTTTTAAGGATGTCAGTAGCCAAATATGCCCTATAATTTCCAATGTGTGCGAAGTCGTAAACAGTAGGGCCGCAGGAATAGATTCTAACCAGATTGTCTTTTAACGGCTTGAATGCTTCCTTTTTCCTTGTTAGTGTGTTGTAAAGTTTAAGTGCCATCTTGGTTTTCTTTGAGCAACTTTTTCTTTTGGGCGTTTTTCTTTTTCCTAAAAAGAAAAGTACTGACAGACAAGTTACTTATGTCAAAAACCAAAGGTTTTTGAGCATGCTCAGAAATCCAAAGGATTTCCGACATTTTATTTTTTAATGATTTGTTTTTATTTTTATTGATTATAATAAGCGGAGACTGGGACTTGCACCCAGGAATAAGAGGGTTGCAGCCTCTCGCCTTAGCTGCTTGGCTATCTCCGCATAAGCTTGAATAATTTTCATTGATTTATTAATTTAATGGTTTAACCAGCTCCTCCTTAAACTCTTTTTCATTTTCATCCAGCTTGTAGGATTTTACAGCAATTACACTTCCACCATAAACGCTGACTATAAAATATGACAAAACAGGCTGCGCAATCTTTAAGTCAGTCTCAGACGGCCTTGGAGGATGGTCTGGATGGGAGTGGTAAACGCCGATAATGTCAAGGCCTTTCTTCCTTGCATACCCATCAATCTTTTTGTATTCATTAGCGTCAATCTCAAACCTGTCAACAGCCCTTTCTTTGACAATGTTTTCAGCTTCAACAACCTCTTTAACAAATTTCCGGTTATTTTTTATCTCACCTAATAACAAGCCGCAGCCCTCATTAGGGTATGCCTGCTTTAAGTGCTTGGCAATCTTGTCCAAATCCGCCTGCTTGATAAAAACGCCAAAATACTCATCCTCCCAAAAGCCCTTGCTGATATACCTGTCAGCATTGTCCGGAAAGACTGTTACAACAATGCCTTTATCTAACTTTTTAGCCACTTCCAAAGCCCCAAAAGCAGCTGCTCCTGAGCTCAACCCTATGAACAGGCCTTCTTCTTTTGCAACCCTTTTAACCATTTCATAGGCATCTTCTGTTTTAACCCTGATTTTTTTGTCCAGGTAGCATTGCTCATAAACCTTAGGCATGATAGAGCTTTCCATATGCTTTAATCCCTCTAAGCCATGCAGCTCGTAATCGGGCTCAATGGCAATTACCTTTATGTCCATACTAAGATGTTTCAGCCTTCTTCCTGTACCAATCAAAGTTCCGCCAGTCCCAACTCCAGTAACAAAATGGGTTATTTTCCCTTTGGTCTGGTTCCAGATTTCAATTCCTGTTCCTAAAAAATGGGATTTGCTGTTTGAAGGATTGGTGTATTGGTCTGGCTTGAAATATTTTTCAGGGTGCTTTTCATACTCTTTTTGGCATTCTATCATTGCACCGTCAGAGCCTTCCAAAGGATCAGTAAAAACAAGCTCAGCGCCAAATTCCTTGATAATTCTTTTTCTTTCCTCGCTTACATTAGAGGGCATAAATAATTTAACTTTGTAGTCTTTTAATTTGCCTATAACAGCTAAGGCTATTCCTGTGTTTCCAGATGTTGATTCCAATATTATCTTGTCTTTTGTTAATTTTCCAAGCTTTTCGCCATCAGCAATCATCTGGTAAGCAGCCCTGTCTTTAACTGAGCCGCCCGGATTAAAATACTCCAGTTTAGCGTAAATCTCAACGTTCTTATTTTCTTTTCCAATTTTTTTAAATTTGTATAAAGGGGTGTTCCCAATTGTCTTTAATATGTCATAAGCCATTTTAAACCTCTAAAAGTGTTATAACTAAAACAATGAAGAATTCTAACGACAACAGCAGCAAATGCATGTTTTCATACAGCATAAGAAAACAGGGCAAATATTTAAAGGTATCGGTTATTAAGAACGTCTAAAAGACCGGCTAATACAATTTCATTCATTATATAGCAAAGGACACAATATTTTAAATATAATAAACTGTCCTTTGCTTATTAATGGCGGACAACAATTTCTTAATATTCTTTGTCCGCCATTATAAATCACCCTTAAGCAATTCCTTTAATTGGGGATGGGTCTTTTTTGTAAACTCCAAAGCCTTATCTGCATATTCTTTATCCAGCAATGTGCCATAATAAAGTATTCCGTTTCTAAAATATCTCAACTGGTCTGCAAACTGAATATCCTTCTCAGTAAAACCAAGCTCTCTTAGATAGGAAACCTCTGCTTCATGCGCTCCTGCGCCTGAAGCTGCATATCCTTTCAGATATAATTTTGCCCTTATCAGGTTCATTAAGGAATCAAAGCAATGCTCTACATAGTCGTTTGCATTATCCTCAATAACGCCTATTTTTTCCAGCTGCATTTTTATGGAGCGCATCTTTCTTTCTGACTCGCTTATCAGGCTTTTTGCCCTTTCACTGTTTATTGAAACTCTTTTTACAATTCCGTCTTTTATGAAGTCCTCAAACGGCTTTAAGTGCCTCATAGCTCAACACCCCCATGCAGTAAGATGCCGTTTAATATATTGTTTTTGAGATTCTCATGTATCTTTTTCCATGAATCATAAAAATTTGTGTTTATCCTTCTGTTTAGAATCTTCTCGTATTTTTCAAGTTCAAGCATCTTGTCTTTTCTTTCTATGACTGCTATATCAATGTCAGAACTATTTGTATCTTCCCCTTTTGAATAGCTTCCAAATAATATAACTGTTGCTCCGGCAAGCTCTTTTTCCAGATAATCTGATAACCCTGAAAGGTAAATATTCTTCAGGTTTTCCGCTCTCTTAAGCTCTATTGCCTTTTGCTCATCCCTGTTAAAAGAGACAAAGTTGATAGTCTTTGTTTTTTCAATTTTTATAAGATTGCTGTCCTTTAGCTTTTTCATTGAATTAGAAACAGCTGTAGGCGATACGTTAAGTATCCTGGCTATTTCCCTTTGGCTTAGCTTTTCTCCTGCCTTTAGGCAGAGCAAAGAAAAAATCTCCTGCTCAAGTACTGTCCATTTAAGTTTATATATATCCATTTTACTTTATGTGTGTAAAGTTAAGTTTATATATCTTTTGGTTTTTGACATGTACAACATTGTTCCGCTTGTTGCATAACCTATTTAGGCATGCCCGGTTATTTCCTTATTACTATTTTTATATCCTTCTTGTCCAATTTCTCAAAACTGAACTGGAGATTGTGCTTAAAAGCAAAATTGCCTATTGTTTCAATTGCAGGCAGATGATCTATTAAAATCTCTAAAACATCCCCTTTCTTCAGCCTGTCAATAAACTCTTTTGAATGGTTAAGGGTGATTGGGCAAACCTCTCCTCTGAGGTCCTCTCTTATTATGCCTGCTTCCTCGTTCTTGATCATCTCTATAATTATCCCGCCGCCAGCTATATCATAATTGTCCACAATTACAAATCTTCCTGTGGCTTCAATTTCAGATGCAAGGTCGAAAGCTATTTCTTTTTTGCAATGGATTATGCATTCTGCAACATCATGCCTTTCAATCTGCTGCTTGCATGACGCAGCTAGATTAGTTGAGTCTAAAACCTTAACAATCCTATGGAGCCTTACCGGAACATCTGACGTGGCTAATTTCAATTTATACTCCTTGTTAGATATCATCGGCTTTTTTCCCATCCAGAAAATATTTGCCTTGAATTCTGAGCCAAGATAAGGAAGTTTTTCATTTACCTTGCACATAATCTGGCCTCGGTTTACGAATATCTGCTCTTTCAGTGTAAAGCCCGCAGAATATCCTGAAGAAATACTCTTCCTTGGCTCGACATTAAAGCCCTCAATTGATTTTATCTCTGACTGCTTATTAGATGGCAAAAAAACAACCTTATCACCAACGCTTATTGAGCCTGATTCAACCCTGCCTACAACTACCCTTCTGTCATCATTGTATTTTGTGAACTTATAAACATCCTGCACAGGCAGCCTAAAATCTTTTTCCTCTGGTGCTTTAGCCTTCTCAAAAGAATCTAATGTAGACAGAACTGTATGGCCCTTAAACCAGCTAAGCTTCTTTGAAGCTTTGACAATATTATCTCCTTCACGCGCTGAAATAGGGATAAATGCCCTTGGAACAATTCCAATTTTCTCAAGAAATTCTTCATATTCCACTTTGATTTTATCGAAGGCTTTTTCATCATAATCTACAAGGTCCATCTTATTCACGCATACTGCTACCTGATTTATGCCCAGCAGGGAAAGCATATAGCCATGCCTTTTTGAATTCTCCTTAATTCCTTCTTTAGCGTCAATAACAAGCAATGCTGCTTCTGCCCTTGCAGCCCCTGATATCATATTTTTTAAAAACTCTATATGCCCAGGAGCATCAATTATGATATATCCGCGCTTTTTGCTCTTAAAAAAACAACGTGCAGTATCTATAGTAATTCCCTGCGACTGCTCATCTTTCAGGGCATCAAGCAAAAATGCATATTCAAAAGGCTTGGAGTTTCTTTTGCAGTATTCCTTAACCTGCTCCAGTTTTCCTTTTGGCAAAGAACCTGTATCAGCCAGCAGCCTGCCTACTACAGTGCTCTTTCCATGGTCTACATGGCCCACTACGACAATATTCATTTTTGCCATTTCACATGTAACCTTCTTTTCTTAATGTTTCCAAGCCGCCATTGTCTTCCTTGTCCTGGTCTCTGCCGGAACGCTCGGCAATATTAGAAAATTTTCCGGATTCCAGCTCCCTGATAATATCCTTTACAGTTTTGGCATTTGAATCAACAGGCTTGGTGCAGGGATAGCATCCTAATGAGCGATACCTTTTTCCATTTCTTGAGAAATATAATTTGGTTACAGGTATTTTTTCCTTTTCAATATATTTCCATATATCCAGCTCTGTCCAGTCAAGCAGCGGATGAATCCTGACATGTGTTCCTGGAGCAAAATCTGTCTTGAACTGATTCCATAGTTCCGGAGGCTGGTCTGAAACATCCCAGTCGCTATTTTTATCTCTTGGAGAAAAATACCTTTCTTTAGACCTGCTGCCTTCCTCATCAGCGCGAGCGCCAACAATAACGCCAGTGTATGGCTCTTTATCCTTGTCTATTTCATATTTTTTTGTTTTGTGGTTGAATTTGTAGCGAGGCCATTCTCCTGATAATGTTTTCTTCAATGCCTCTGTCTTAAGAAGCCTGCAGCAGGTTATCCTATCAACATTTCCGTCAGGAAAGGTTTTTTTATCTTTCAAAGCCTGTGCATTCTCTCCGTAGATTATGTTTAAGCCAAATTTTAAAGCAAGCTCATCCCTGTACTTAATCATCTCAGGAATTTTAAAATGAGTATCAATATGGACTAAAGGGAAAGGCACATGGCCAAGAAATGCCTTTCTCGCCAGCCACAAAAGGACAGTGCTGTCTTTGCCAATAGACCAAAGCATAACCAAACTCCTGAAATTCTTATAAGCTTCTCTAATTATGTAAATGCTCTGGTTCTCTAGTTCATCAAGATGGTCCATTTTAGTCCTTTTTTAAAAGTTCCTCATCACTTATATGCAATCCGCATTCCCTTTTTTCCGGCTTTTCCCACCACCATCTTCCGGCTCTAAAATCCTCTCCCGGTTTTATAGCCCTTGTGCATGGCTCGCATCCAATTGACGGAAAGCTTTTGTCATGCAG